>OLRJ01002756.1_pt1 | contig 12615 bp, 12 predicted proteins | sample 1672741 | NCBI WGS metagenome assembly OLRJ01 (sample SAMEA3136719, study PRJEB25190) | human gut metagenome | biome: human gut; feature: human-associated habitat; material: faeces | place: Austria | collected 2013
TTAAAGGCGGATTAAACGCAAAGAAAAGACATAACCGTACATTAAAACTGGCAAAGGGCTACAGAGGAGCTCGTTCCAAACAGTATAGAGTAGCAAAACAGTCTGTTATGCGTGCACTTACCAGCTCCTACGCTGGAAGAAAGCAGAAGAAACGTCAGTTCAGACAGCTCTGGATCGCACGTATCAACGCAGCTGCAAGAATGAACGGCTTATCCTACAGCAAAATGATGCACGGCCTCAAAGTTGCAAACATCGACATCAACAGAAAGATGCTTGCTGAGATGGCTGTAAACGATGCTCAGGGATTCGCAGCACTTGCTGAGATCGCTAAGAAAGCAATCGCTTAATTTTTGCGAAATAAGAGATAAAGTATGGGAGATGGGAAACCATCTCCTATTTTTTTACATAAAAGCGTTCAACAGGAACTTGCATTTTGGGGGGTAGAGCCTTATTGGACTAAATTGAAATACACTCTATTTACAATATAAAATATGATAATAGAATTGCAGTGCGTCCTACAGCGCACGCTTGTACGCCGCAGAAATAACAAAAACAGGAAAATTTGGACATTGTAACGGAATTTTTTTCTTTAATTCTAAAAAAACTATAAAATTTTCTATTGCAATCAAAAAAACAGGATGCTATAATCTTAACATTAAAGTAGTAAAGAGAAGAAGTTATGGAAGCCAAAGCCGGCTGGGAAACCACCAGTGGGCTTTTATACTATCCCAGTGTTGCAGAACCTGTTCTCAAAATCATTCCTGCAATCTGCATGCTATGTTTTTCGGACATGCCCTGGACACGATGAAAGGCGAGATGACAGAAGCTCTTACATAAATTAAGGAGGAGATTTATTATGAGAAATCTGAAAAAAGTACTCAGCATTACTGCAGCCGCAGCAATGGCAGTATCCACAGTAACACCTGTATCTGTATTTGCAGAGAGCGAGGAAACCTTCAAGATTGGTGTCATCGGACCTATGACAGGAGATTATGCACAGTATGGTAATGGTGTATATAATGCAGCTAAGATCGCAGCAGATGAGATCAATGCAAACGGCGGATTCAATGGATATCAGGTAGAAATCCTTGACGCTGGTGATGATCAGGGAGATCCGGAGAAAGCAGTTAACGCTTACAATGACCTTCTTGACAAAGGAATGCAGATGCTTTGTGGTACCGTTACTTCCGGTGCTTGTATCGCAGTAGGCGCAGAGGCAGCAGAGAGCACATTCCTCTTTACACCATCCGCAACAGCAGTAGACAGCATTACAGCTGGTGACAATGAGTTCCGTATGTGCTTCACAGACCCAATGCAGGGAACCAAATCTGCTGAGTATATTTCCGAGAAAGGACTTGCTACTAAAGTAGCGACTCTTTACGATTCCATGGCAGACTACAACTCAGGTGTACATGATGCATTCGTTTCAGCTTGCGGTGATTACGGTCTTGAGGTTGTAGCTGATGAAGCTTACACAACAGACAACAACACAGACTTTTCCGTACAGCTTGGTAAGATTAAAGACAGCGGTGCAGAGCTTCTGTTCCTTCCAAACTACTACTCTGACAACGCTCTGATCCTTCAGCAGGCTCATGACCTTGGTCTTGACATAAAGATCTTCGGTGTTGACGGTATGGATGGTATCCTGAACGTTGAGAATTTCGATACCTCTCTTGCAGAAGGTGTTATGCTTCTGACACCATTCTCTGCAACAGGTGATGATGAGGCAACTGTAAACTTCGTAAAAGCATATGGCGATGCAAACAACGGTGAGACACCAAATCAGTTCGCAGCAGATACATATGACGTACTTTACGCTATGAAAGCAGCAGCAGATGACGCTGGTATCACACCGGATATGTCCAATGAGGACATCAGCGCAGCAATGTCCGCTTCCATGCTGAACATTACTGTAAATGGTCTTACAGGAGAAGCTAAATGGACAGAGGACGGCGAGTGCGATAAAGCTCCTAAGGCTTATGTGATTAAGGATGGCGTTTACGCTTCTATGGAATAATAAAGAATAAAGGACATTATGCCGGATATGCGGCAGGGTCTTAACCATTTCCCTGAGTTCGCAGGGGATGGCCGTTAGCAAAGGGGAGACGGTTACCTGTGGGTCCGTCTCCTTCTTTGCAATTATAAAATAATGGTTGCTCCGCTCCGGGACAACCAAAATAACTATAAAATAACTGGAGCGTGTCTGAAAATTTACTTCCGCTTTTTCATATATGGTGATGTCGGCGATAGGCGACATGTCCGTTTTGGAAGCGACAGAAATTCTTACAGCGGAAAAAGCCGGGAATGAATTTTCAAACACGCTCATGGAAAAGAAAAATTCGTTACTAGTTACAGTAACAAATCCAGTTAAGAGGTGCATTATGAGTTTTATATCCTATTTAAAAGATGGTATCAGCCTGGGCAGTATCTATGCAATCATCGCTCTTGGCTATACAATGGTATATGGTATTGCAAAAATGCTGAACTTCGCACATGGTGACGTTATTATGGTTGGAGCATTTGTAATCCTTACCGCAGTTACCAAAGCCAGTATGTCACCAATCCTGGCAATCATTCTTTCTGTTGTGATCTGTACTGTTGCCGGTGTTGTCATTGAGGCAGTTGCATACAGACCTCTTCGTAAGGCTTCATCGAATCTGGCAGTTCTGATCACTGCAATCGGTGTCAGCTATCTGCTTCAGAACCTGGCGCTTTTAATTTTTGGCGCAGATGCAAAGAGCTTTGTTCCGGTTATCAATGTTCCGTCTCTGGAGCTGTTTGGCGGACAGCTTACGATTAAAGGTGTTACGATCGTAACAATCCTTGCCTGTATTGTGATTATGGTTGGTCTTCAGCTTTTTGTAAAGAAAACAAAACCGGGGCGTGCCATGCAGGCTGTTTCCGAGGACCGTGACGCCGCACAGCTGATGGGTGTCAACGTAAATGCAACCATTTCCCTTACCTTTGCAATCGGTTCCGGACTTGCTGCAATTGCAGGACTTCTTCTTTGCTCCGCATATCCTACACTGACTCCTTATACAGGCGCAATGCCTGGTATCAAGGCTTTCGTAGCGGCAGTATTCGGTGGAATCGGTTCTATCCCAGGAGCAATGGTTGGAGGAATTCTCCTTGGTGTTATTGAGATTTTCAGTAAGGCCTATATTTCCTCTCAGGTTGCAGATGCAATTGTATTTGCAGTTTTGATCATCGTGCTGCTTGTAAAACCATCTGGTCTGTTCGGCAAGAACATCCAGGAGAAAGTATGAGGTGGCCGATATGAAAAAAAATATGAACAAAACAACAAAAAACAATTTTATTACATATGGCATGGTAATCGCAATCTTCGTTGTGGTACAGATCCTTTCCTCTACAGGAAACCTGTCCAGACTGCTTACCGGCCTTCTGGTACCCATCTGTGTGTACATTATCGCATCTCTTTCCCTGAATCTGGTAGTCGGTTATTCCGGAGAGCTGAGTCTTGGACACGCAGGATTTATGTGCGTTGGAGCCTATTCCAGTGCTCTGTTTTCCCATGTTACCAGTGATGTGCTTCCGTCTGTTCCAAGATTGATTCTTGCATTGCTGGTAGGTGCTGCCGTGGCTGCTGTCTTCGGTGTGCTGATCGGTATCCCGGTACTGAGACTTCGGGGAGACTATCTGGCAATCGTAACCCTGGCATTTGGTGAGATTATTAAGAACCTGATCAATATTCTGTATGTTGGTGTGGATGATAAAGGGCTTCACGTTGCAACAAGCGCAGCCAACCTGAAACTGGATCCAGGCGGAAAACAGATCATCAAGGGTGCTCTCGGTGTTTCCGGTACTGCAACCTTATATAAAGATATTAAGGATTATTTCTTCCTGATCGGTGTGATTCTGGTTCTGGTCGTTCTGTTTATTATCCAGAATCTGGTAAACTCCAGAAGCGGACGTGCCATTACATCTACCCGTGATAACCGTATTGCAGCTGAGTCCATCGGTATCAACGTAACAAAGAATAAGCTGCTTGCATTTACTATTTCCGCTGCAATTGCCGGTGTAGCAGGTGTACTTTATGCCCACAACCTTTCCATGCTGAAGGTTTCTATTTTTGACTACAACATGTCCATCACCATTCTGGTATATGTAATTCTTGGTGGTATGGGAAATCTTCGCGGAAGTATTCTGGCAACGATTGTGCTTTATGCACTTCCCGAGCTGCTTCGTGGATTCTCCACCTACCGTATGCTGATTTATGCAATCGTAATGATCACAATGATGCTTTTCAACTGGGCTCCTGCAGCTAGAGATTTCAGAAGCCGTATTATTGAAAAAATCAAAGGTCACGTGAAAGAAAAGGAGGCAGCTTAATTATGGCAATGTTAGAGGTAAATAATCTTTCCATACAGTTTGGCGGCCTTCATGCTGTAGATAATTTTCAACTGAAAATCGAAAAAGGCGAGCTTTATGGTCTGATCGGACCAAACGGTGCCGGAAAAACAACCGTATTTAATCTTCTTACAGGTGTTTATAAGCCAACAGAGGGAATTATCAAGCTGGATGGTCAGGATATCACCGGAAAAAGTATTATCGATATTAATAAAGCAGGAATCGCACGAACATTCCAGAATATTCGACTCTTTAAAGATATGACCGTACTGGACAATGTAAAGGCTGGTCTGCATAATCATTATAAATATTCTACTTTAACCGGAATCTTAAGACTTCCCAAGTATTTTAAAGTAGAAAAAGAGATGAACGCGCGTGCTATGGAGATCCTGAAGGTGTTTAATCTGGATCAGGAGGCTGGTCTTCTTGCGGGAAACCTTCCTTATGGTAAACAGCGTAAGCTGGAAATTGCCAGAGCGCTTGCCACAGATCCCAAGCTTCTTCTTCTGGATGAGCCGGCCGCCGGTATGAACCCAAATGAGACACAGGAGCTGATGGATACCATTCGGTTTGTAAGAGATCATTTTAATATGACGATCCTTCTGATTGAGCACGATATGAAGCTGGTTGGCGGTATCTGTGAGGAACTGACTGTATTAAACTTCGGACAGGTTCTTTGTCAGGGTGAGACAGCAAAGGTTCTGAAAGATCCTGCTGTTGTTACTGCATATCTGGGCGAATAAGGAGGAAAAAGAAATGGCAATGTTGGAAGTGAAAGATTTACACGTATATTACGGTGTAATTCAGGCATTAAAAGGAATCTCCTTTGAGGTAAACCAGGGCGAGGTTATTGCCCTGATCGGCGCCAATGGTGCAGGAAAAACTACTACACTGCAGACTCTGACAGGTCTTCTTTCTGCAAAAGAAGGTTCCGTTGTTTTTGAAGGAAAAGATATTACCAAGGTTCCGGCGCATAAGATTGTTGAGATGGGAATCGCACATGTCCCGGAGGGACGTCGTGTTTTCGCGGACTTAAGTGTATATGAGAACCTGATCATGGGAGCTTATACAAGAAAAGACAAGGCTGAGATCCAGGAAAGCCTTGCGGGAGTCTATAAACGATTCCCACGTCTGGAAGAACGTAAAGGACAGCGTGCCGGTACACTCTCCGGTGGTGAGCAGCAGATGCTTGCCATGGGACGTGCCCTTATGAGCAAACCAAGACTGATCGTAATGGACGAGCCGTCCATGGGACTTTCCCCGATTTTTGTAAATGAGATTTTCGATATCATCCGTGTAGTAAGTGAAGGTGGTACTACCGTACTTCTGGTAGAGCAGAATGCGAAGAAAGCACTTTCTATTGCGGACCGCGCTTATGTTCTTGAGACTGGCAAGATCACAATGAGTGGAAAGGCAAGCGATCTTTTAAATGATGAGGCGGTACAGAAGGCCTATCTGGGAGAGTAAGGTTTGCGGATTTAACAGCTGAAGAGGTTTGCCTGTCTTAAAAATGCGATAAGGCAGCGGTACCTAACTGGTTTATACAGCTGTTTATGGGAAAATAATCCGGTCGGGTGATTTTTTTGTTTCCAGAAGAAATGAAAATAACAACGATTTAGAGAACTGACCGGTGTAATAAGGAGGAGAAAAATGGACAATTTCGTAATTACCATTGCAAGACAGTATGGAAGCGGTGGACGTACCGTTGGTGAAATGCTTGCGAAGAAATTAGGGATTGGATATTACGATAAGGATATTATCCGCATGGCATCTGAGGACAGCGGAATCCACGAAACTCTTTTTGGAAGAGTAGACGAGTATTCCAGCGCTAGGAAGCCGTTTTTCGGAAAAAACGGTATTTACAGCGGTGAGCTGATCCCGCCTCAGAGTAAGGAGTTTACCTCTGATGAGAACCTGTTTAACTACCAGGCGAAAATCATCCGTGAGCTGGCACAGAAAGAGTCCTGCGTGATCATTGGAAGATGCTCCAACTATATTTTGAAGGATTATCCAAATGTGCTTCGCGTATTTATACACGCTAATTGGGCTTTCCGAATGGAAAAAGCGGCTGAGAAGCTGAGTATGAGTACAAAGGAAATCGAGAAATTCCTTCAGAAAGACGACAAGCGCAAGGATGAGTATTACCGCAGATTTACTGGCAGGGAATGGAAGGATGCGACCCAGTACGATCTGTGTCTGGACAGCAGCAGGATGGGATATGAGAAATGTATCGAAGAGATTGAGAACCAGCTGCAAATGATGAAGAAATAAGAACATGCATGCCATAGGGCTGCATGTTAAGAGGGAAAAGCACTGGTGGCTTCGAAGGAGGCTTCCAGTGCTTTTTTGCGTTTTTCATACATATATTATCAGGAAGGACAGATGTCAGGCGGCGGGATATGAAAAAGAAAATAGGACATCTGGTGATGTGGGTGGAATTTGGAGTGCTGACGATACTGCTGGCACGGTTTTGTGCTGTGCGGATCGGGGAGAATGTGGAAGGAATAAGAGGCTTCCTGGTGCAGAAACAGGAAAACACAGAGAGCATTTCTAAAAAAATAGAGAAAGAAGCTGCCAGTGACAAGGTGATAGGTGTTTCAGATGGGCGGGATGGCAGGACAGAAGATACGCCAGAAGATACATCAGAAGATACGATGGAAGGGGGCTGTCAGGAAAAGAAGAAAGTTGCCCTAACCTTTGACGATGGTCCTAGCAGCAAATATACGCCTTTGCTTCTGGAAGGCTTAAAGGAGCGGGGCGTTCACGCCACCTTTTTTCTTATGGGAAAGAATATTGAGGGAAAAGAGGTTCTAGTGAAGCAAATGCAGGAGGAAGGACATCTGATCGGAAACCATACATACAATCATGTGCAGCTGGATAAGATTTCAAAGGAAGCCGCAAAGGAGGAAATCGAGGCAACCAATCAGGAAATCTATGAGATCACCGGTGTGTACCCCGCCTGGCTGCGGCCGCCCTATGGGGAATGGAGAAAGAATCTGGATTTTTATGTAGGGATGTTTCCTGTGCTTTGGGATGTGGATACCTTAGACTGGAAGAGTAAAAATGTAGATTCGATCATGAGAATCGTAAAAAATGAAGTGGAGGATGGGGCAGTGATCCTGATGCACGATGCGTACCAAAGCTCAGTGGATGCGGCACTCCAGATCGTGGATCTGCTGATGAAAGAAGGGTATAAATTTGTGACGGTAGATAAGCTGATATTGCCGTGAACGGAGTGAACAGTAACCAAACTATTTTATTGTCTTGCTTAAATAAGCCATATGGTTTATAATTAGAACAAATGTACGATAATTACTGGCAGATCATATGCTGACAGCACCGCGTTTGTGAACTGGCATGATGATTTTTTATTTTGAAATGGAGAAAACTACATGGATTTATTTGAATACGCGAAATCCAGAACAATGGAGAATGAATCACCCCTTGCTTCCCGTCTTCGTCCCACAAAGCTGGAGGAAGTGGTAGGGCAGCAGCACATTGTTGGAAAAGATAAATTGCTCTATAGAGCTATCAAGGCAGATAAACTGACCTCTGTTATTTTCTACGGCCCGCCCGGTACAGGCAAGACCACCCTTGCCAAAGTGATTGCCAATACTACAAGTGCAAATTTTACCCAGATCAATGCAACAGTGGCAGGTAAGAAGGATATGGAAGAGGTAGTAAAGCAGGCTCAGGATTCCCTTGGAATGTATGGGAAAAAGACCATTCTGTTTATTGACGAGATCCATCGCTTTAACAAAGGACAACAGGATTATCTGCTGCCTTTTGTGGAAGATGGAACCATTATCCTCATTGGTGCCACTACAGAGAACCCTTATTTTGAGGTAAATGGCGCGCTTTTATCCCGTTCTATTGTTTTTGAGCTGAAAGCGTTGGAGATCCCAGAAATCAAGGAGCTGATCCTGCGTGCAGTAAACGATAAGGAAAAGGGTATGGGAAGCTATGACGCTGTTCTGGATGAGGATGCCCTGGATTTCCTGGCTGATATGGCAGGAGGGGACGCCAGAAGCGCTTTAAACGCCATTGAGCTGGGTATTCTCACCACGCCCAGAGATTCTGACGGCAAGATCCATATTACCCTGGAAGTAGCTTCTGAGTGTATTCAGAAGCGCGTGGTGCGCTATGATAAGAATGGAGATAACCATTACGATATTATTTCTGCATTTATCAAGAGTATGCGTGGCTCCGATCCAGATGCCGCAGTGTACTATCTGGCGAAGATGCTTTACGCTGGGGAAGATGTGAAGTTTATTGCAAGGCGTATGATGATCCTGGCTTCTGAGGACATTGGAAATGCAGATCCCCAGGCACTTGTAGTTGCCACAGCAGCAGCCCAGGCGGTAGAGCGTGTAGGAATGCCGGAATCCCAGATCATTCTTTCACAGGCAGCAGCTTATATGGCATGTGCGCCGAAGAGCAATGCTGCAGTGAATGCGATTTTTGCAGCAATGGACAGTGTGAAGCGGACCAGGACCACGGTGCCAGCTCATCTCCAGGATGCCCACTATGGCGGTCATGAGAAGCTGGGACACGGAATCGGCTATAAGTATGCCCACAGCTATCCCAACCATTACGTGAAGCAGCAGTATCTTCCGGATGAAATTCAAGGAGAAACATTCTATGAGCTGTCAGATATGGGATATGAGAAGAAGCTGAAGGAGCATATGGAATTTATCCGAAGCCATGTGGAAGATGGGGAATAAACGAAAAAATTGGAGGAGCTTTATAAAAGCCCCTCCATTATTTTGTCATAAATTTCTTCGTATTTCTTCGGCCACTGCTTGCATATGGCTTTTGCAGCAGAAAGTGATGGCGCTGCAAGGGAAAGATCGATCACAGATGAGCCTTTCTGCAAAAGCTGAAGATGAACCACATATTCCCCCTGATTATTGATGTAATAATCGGCGGGAGCTTTCACCTGATTTCTTGTGGAAGCACCACGGACTGCCAGGTACTGAAGTACCTCGGTGCGGATGTCCTGGGAAATATCATTCTCGAAGTAGGTGAGGGTATTTTTGCCATCCTCAGTCAGAGAGTAATAGGAAGTATTGGAAATGGTACGCTTCTCAATCAGCTCTGTTTCCTCCAGCTCAGAAAGAGCCTGCTGCAGATGGAAATAATTGGTGTACTCGCGATCCAGAATAAATTCCGAAATCTCCGAATTGGTGATGGGGGACGAAGAATTCCGAAGCATATATAAGATGATCAGTTTGTAAACGGTAAATGGTGTAGCCATTTTCCAGCCTCCCTTCTGGTGAAAATGTGATAAACATATTATAGAATGGTAGGAGTGTCAAAAGGTCTTTTGCCACTGGTATCATAGAATGGCTTTTCAATATGTTTCAGGGGTTTCCCTGATCAGAGCCTTTCCTTGAAAACTATGGCGCTCTTTCAAACGATGGTGTAGCAGGTTTAGGACCTCTCTTTTCCGGCTTGCCCATAAAGGTGCGATCAAAAGATCCTTCGGACCATCGCCGGTAACCCGGTGGATCACAATGGAAGGATCCAGATGTTCCAGGCAATCTGCCACAAGATCAATATATTCTTCCCGTTCCAGCACCTTGAATTTACCGGCAAGATAATCATATGCAAGATCAGTGCCTTTCAGAACGTGGAGCAACTGAAGTTTGATGCCCCGAATGTCCTGGGCACTTAAATAATCCATGGTTGCCAGCATGTCCGCCCTGGTTTCCCTTGGAAGACCCAGGATCGTGTGAACCACCACTTCCAGACCTGCCTGGCGAAGTCTTTTAAGGGAATCTTCGAAACAGGACAGGGGATATCCCCTTCGGATGTAAGCGGCAGTAGATTCATGGATGGTCTGAAGTCCCAGCTCCACCCAGACCGGTTTGATTCTATTTAGACGGGAGAGAAGTTCCACCACGTCATCTCCCAGACAATCCGGTCTTGTGCCAATGGAAAGGGCGACAATTCCCGGATGGGAAATAGCCTCCTGAAAAATTTTTTCCAGATATGGCACTGGGGCATAAGTATTGGTATACGCCTGGAAATAGGCGATATATTTGTGGATTGGACGTTTAGCAGAGAGCATAGCGATCTGACTGTCAATTTGTTCCGCAATGGAAAGCGCCGCGCTTGCGGCAAAATCGCCGCTGCCTCCCTCGCTGCAGAAGATACAGCCGCCGTGTCCAATGGTGCCGTCACGGTTCGGGCAGCTCATACCGCCGTTTAAGGTGACTTTGTAAACTTTTTCCCCGAAGCGCTCTTTCAACATGTAGTCAAGAGAGTGGTAGGGTTTTCCATTCCAATTGGTGATCATAAATTCTTGTTGTCGGAATCAAGGCTGTGGTCTACTACGCTGTCCGGATTTGGTTCAGAAGTTTCTTCTGGAATGTATTTGTCAAAAACTTTTACAAAGAAGAAGGAATTGATGTACGCAATTCCGGAAAATCCGATGAGTACCAGCAGCAGTAAAACCATGGACTGTACCTGGGCACTTGGAATAAAGAATACAAGAACCGGGGCAGCAGTGATAAGGATCATAAGTGCTGTATACGGAAGATGACGGATGGACATCAAAAATGCGTTGGTAAAAGTATTCTTGATGGTATTATAAAACTTGGCAAGTACCGGGTAGATGTACAGGAAGATCATCAGGTAAACTACCAGGATCATCATAAATAATACCATGAGAACCTTTCCGATGATGCCAGGAGTATTGCGGCAGATACTGATGTCAAAGTATAACAAAATTGCAGCCACAAGCATGATCAGGTTGATTACAATACCCTGCTTCAGGTTCTGCTTGAAGGATTTAAAAAATCCGCGGACGATGTAAGACTCTTCATTGCGCACCATTTTCAATGTAACATAGAACATGGCTGCGATGGAAGGTCCAATGGTGATCACCGGAATACAGCAGACAATGCACAGCAGATTCAGAATGATAAGATCTGCAACCCTGCTCATAAAGGTGAAAAATTTGTTATCCATGTTGAAAAAACGATCCATTCAAAATTTCCTCTTTTCTATTTGGTGTATAGCATCAATGAGCTTATCAATTAGTATAACGAATCTGTGAAAAAAAAGCAATTTGAAAATAGAAAACTACGTAAAAACTATAAATTCTTCACAAAAAAGAAAATGCCTGCAGCACTTTTACAGGAAAAATATTTCCAGAAAGTCCTTGCTTATCACACGTTAGCGTGTTAAAATAATAATTATTGAAAACAGAATAGAGAACATTAAATATAGAAAAAAGGAGTAGCGAAATGAGTAAAAATATCAGAACTGAGGCAGTTGACCATCTTTTTGAGGCCATACTTTGTCTGAAGGATAAGGAAGAATGCTACACTTTCTTTGAGGATGTGTGTACCATTAACGAGCTTCTTTCTTTATCTCAGAGATTTGAGGTTGCCAAGATGTTAATGGATAAGAGAACTTATCTTGACATTTCTGAGAAGACAGGTGCTTCCACAGCGACAATCAGCCGTGTAAACCGTTCTCTGAATTATGGTAATGACGGTTATGATATGGTATTTAAGAGAATGGAAGAGAAGAAGGAACAGAACCGTCCACTGGATCGGAAGGACGAGTAAGGATCTGGGAATCTGAGTTGAAAATAGAATGAAATGCACGAAAGAAGACCCGCGGAATTGTGATTGATTCCGCGGGTTTTATGGTGCATATGTGGCAATTATGCGGGCAGATAGTTCTTACACTATTTCTGCAATTGACATGTTTCCACCTGTTCATGCGTATTTTCTAAAACTGTATGAAAAAAAACCTCCGGCAGAACTATATATAACCGGAGGTCTGTACTATTTGTTTTTATTTTTCTTATGGTTATCTTCTGCCGGGGAAATATCGTCGATCATTTTCTCGATGATCATCTTCTTAATATAGACATCGAAACTCATCAGGCAGATAAAGCTGAACCGCTTAAGAAATTCCTGGTCTTCCTCATCTGCGTCCTGGAAGGTGGCGCTGGAGAAACGGTAATCCTTCAGAAGATTCTTGATCAGCTGGTCGATCTTGCGGTTCTCCATTCCGAAAACTTCATTGTATACATAGGTCATATCCTTACCAGGCTCGCCCTTAAAATATTTCTCTGTGATGGGGCCGAGAAGCTTCTGGATGTCTGTAATGGACAGAATATTTTTAAAATAATAGATGAAGATCAGCATGAGAAGATGATCCTTGGAATAACGCTTCTTCTCAGGGGATGGGAGAAGGTTATTCTTAGCGTAGTTGTTGATCATGGTC
>OLRJ01002760.1_pt1 | contig 12597 bp, 8 predicted proteins | sample 1672741 | NCBI WGS metagenome assembly OLRJ01 (sample SAMEA3136719, study PRJEB25190) | human gut metagenome | biome: human gut; feature: human-associated habitat; material: faeces | place: Austria | collected 2013
CCGCCCGCGCCGGCGGCCGCGGCGCCGAACGGCCCGCACTTCTCCCACGATTGGTGGGGGAAGTTGCTGGCCGAATACCCCACGTAAACGCTTGCCACCTGGGCGCATAGGCCTTTCTCCACCAGCTCGAGCGCGCTGCCCAGCACCATCTCGCGCAGCAGCGTTTCCACCTCGCGGCAGCTGTAGTCGCGCATGAGCACCTGCCCGTTGGTCAGCGAATGGCCGCGCGGGCGGTAGCTGCGCGCCTGTTCGACGGTGCACGCCTCCAGGCCCCACGCGTGGTCGATAAGGTATTCGGCATTTTTGCCGAACTCGCGGCGCAGCACCTTGGGGTTGACGGCGCAAACCCCCGCAAGGTCGTACGCGCCGTGCTTGGCCAGGCGGCGGGCGATGCCCGAGCCGATGCCCCAGATGTCGGTGATCGGGCGGTGGAACCAGATCTCGCGCTTGAACGACTCGTCGTCAAGCTGGCCGATGCCGTCGCTGGCGTGCTTCGCGCAAATGTCGAGCGCCACCTTCGCTTGGAACATGTTCGGCCCGATGCCGGCCGTGGCGGTGACGTCCGAAACCTCGAAGGCGCGCCGCATCAGGCGTTTTGCGAACGTGCGCGCGTCGGTGCGGTAGAGGCGCAGGTAGGGCGCGGCGTCGATGAAGCACTCGTCGATGGAATACACCTGCAGGTCCTGTGGGCTGACAAGCTCAAGGTAGCTGCCCACGATTTCGCCGCTGACTTGCATGTATCGTTTCATGCGGGGGACAGCGGTCAGGTACTCGATGCCCGGCGGGATGTCGCGCACGCGACAGCGGTTGCGCACGCCGGCGGCCTTCATGGCCGGCGTGATGGCAAGGCAGATGGTGTTCGCGGAACGGTCGGGGTCGGCCACCACCAGGTTGGTGGTGAACGGGTCAAGGCCGCGATCGGCGCATTCCACGCTGGCGTAGAACGACTTCAAATCGATGCATATAACGCAACCCGAGGTTTTGCGCAAATCCGTCACCCGCCAATCCTTTCCGTTTCTCCATCGTTTGTTCGCTAGCAATTTTCGAACGCGCGTTCGATAATACCATAGCGATGGATTTTATGACGAAAGACGGCGAAAGACGAGGCGTGCACAAAATGTACGTCAACGTCGTGCTGCACGTGAACGATGAAGGGCGTATCGACCCGCTGGCGGTCATATGGCCTGATGGGCGCACGTTTCGCATCGACGAGGTGCTCTACCGCGGAGAGCCGGGGCAAATGCAGAAGGGGGCGAAAACGTCGCGCTTCCGCATCCGTTTCGGGCGGAAGGAAACCAATCTGTACCTGGAGCGCCGCCAAGGTTCGCCGGCGCTCGGCACCCCCGACGTCGACCGCTGGTGGGTCAACGCCATCGACAACACCCCAACTAAGCCTAGCTGTTAGTGGGACGGGGCGTGCTTGCGGCAGGGTGGCCGGCAGCCCACGGCGCACGGCGCAGGGGGTGAAACGAGGTGTGGCAGGCGGTCGCAATATGGAATAGATTCCGCAAAATGCGATATTTCCCGTGAAAATGGATTTCAATCCATTTTCATCGGTGATTCCGGCATTTTATGGAATGTATTCCATTTCTATAGCTTCATACGGCATTACAAGCGTCGCGATAGGGGACGGAGCGCAAAACCACTCAAAAGAAAACGAGCCGAAGGGAGAGCGCCCCTCGACCCGCGAGCATTTAGACGAGCTTGTGACTATGCGCGTTCGTCTTCGGTTTCTGCGTGGGCGGTGGCGAAAGCGGCTGCTCCAACTGCCGCTGCAGCGGCAACGGCTGCGGATGCTGCTTTCAAGGTGCCATCATCGCCGGTCGGGGCAAGGGGCTTGGGGTCGCTCGCGTCGTTCGTCGGAGGCTGCAGTTCGGGCTGCTCGGGCTCGGGTTTCGGCATGGGATCGGGGTCGGGGTCTGGATCGGAATCGGGTCCCACCTGCGTCACAATGCGCCCCTGACCTGCGGCGCCTGCATATTCCTGCCCGATAACACCTTGCAGGTTCAGCTGCACGTATTCCATAAGGGCATCGTTGTCCAAACCCAGCAGCGTGACCGGGTTCTTGCACAGCATGCTGTACGAACCGCCGCCTTCCACCAGGTAGTACGAGTGGCATACCAGCGTGTATGTCGCTTGCGGGTCGATAGCCTTGCCGTGCAGCTTCGCTCTGCGCACGCGGCGTTCCTTCGCGTCGTCTATGCCGACGAACGTGCTGCCCGAGCGCAAAACAGGCGAGTCGATATCGGTGCGGATAACGAACTCAAGCCCCTCCGAAATCTGGAGGAAGTCGCCGTTGGACTCGGGCAAGCTGCTCACCGAGAGCTCAAGCGCATCGAGCAGGTCCTGCCCCGAAACGCTGGTGTAGCAAAGCTGGTTGTTGAAGGGGTTCACGTTAATGAGGTCGCCCTTCGTCACGTTGCCGTGGCTCAGGTTCGCGCGAACGCCGCCGCCGTTGACGAACGCGATGTCGGCCATGACGCCCGCGTTCGTCGCATAATAAAGGTACGCGTCGGTCACAAAGTCGCCAAGGTTCGTTTCGTGCGCCCGCACGGCCCAGGTGTAGTCGTCGTCCTCAAACGCGTACAGGTCAACCTCGGATTTGCCGATCACGGTTCCCGTTTGAGCCTCGACATCCGCAACCTTCTTGTTGATGGCATCCTGCACGCTGGCGTCGCGCCCGAACGTCACCTCCTGCACATATGCGGGATCGCCGCTTTTGCGGGCCTCGCGCAAAAGCGTGGCCTCGAAGGCGGGCGTGCTGGCGGAGATGGTACCGCTGCCCGGGTTGATAACGACCTGACCCACGCTGGAGAACTGCGTGCCCGTTTGCGTGATGATGACGTTTTTGCCCTCGGTGTCTTGCTTGACCTGCACATATTCCTGGTGCGAATGGCCATCGATAATCACGTCGATACCGCGGCAGCGCTTCGCCAACGTGTCGGAGCGCCAGATGTCGGGCGACCCGTCCTGGCCAAGGTGCGCCAGCAGCACAACGTAATCGGCGCCCGCCGCGCGTGCTTGATCCACGGCGTTTTGCACTGTCGCGGCAAGCGCCGCGCCGGTGTCGTCCTCGCAAAAGCCGTACACGCACGTATGGTCGTCATCGCTTCGCCAGAACGATTTCGGCGACGACGCCGTCAGCGTCGCCGGCGTGGTAACCCCCACGAACGCCACGCGCGCATTGCCGCTGCCGGCAAGCGGATAGTCCTGGATGGCGTACGGAGCGAACATAAGCGTGGGCACTTCGGGGCGCTTGTCGGTGAAGTTGCAGCTCAGGTATGTGGCGCTTGCGCTTCCCACCAGATGGTTGAACTGCGGCATCCCATAGTCGAACTCGTGGTTTCCGGGAATCACGTAGTCGTAGCCCGTTGCGTTCATGATGTCGACGAGCGCCTGGCCCTGCGTCAGCGTGCCCATGACGTTGCCCTGCACGGCGTCGCCGGCATCCACAAGCGTGACGTTCCCGCTGCCGAAAACGCCTTTGCGATCGGCAACGTAGCTTGCCAGCGCCGAATATCCCAGCGGCGTCGCTCCCTTTTCATCGGCTTCGCCAACAGCGCAGTGGACGTCGTTGGTGTGCAGTATGACGATGGCTCTGCCCGCCTGCGCATCATCGGCGAACGCACGGCGCGGCAACCCGAACACAGCGCTGCCTAAAGCGAAGGCGGTTGTGCCCGCAAGGAACTGACGACGGGAAAGCTCGTTGCTCATAAGGATGCTCCAATCTGCAAAAGGAGTCGGGCGGGGCGAGCGCACAATCTGCGACGCGCAGCCGCGATATGTAGCTAGGTTTCATTTTCGCAGATTAAAGCCGCAAAATCGACAGCGCCGTAATAGGGAATGCGGCGTAAAAACACGCAAAAGAAAACGAGCCGAAGGGGAGTGCCCTTCGGCTCGTAAGCGCTTAGATGAACTTGCCCTTGCCGTGGTCGGCCATGTGCTGGATCAGCTGCGCGACCCAGCCGCGGAAGTCGCCCTTGCGGGGGACCAGCTTGCCATCCACCAGCTCCTCGTAGGAGACCTTGATGCGGTCGTAGCGGGTGACCGTGACGGGCTCTTCGTGGGTGAAGCAACCTTCGACCTGCTTGCTTGCAGCCAGGCCCAGCTTGATGACGGGGTTGAACATGACGTGCTGCTTGTCCTTCTCGTCAACATAGGCGAACAGGTTGTGCGTCACGCCGATCTGGTTTGCGTGCAGACAGGCGGCTTCGTCGAGCGACGCCATGGTGTCCAGCAAATCCTGCGCCACCTGGGCATCCTCGGCCGTTGCCTTCTCGCAGGGAGTGGACAGCACTGCTTCGTCGTGGACCAGTTCCTTGATAGCCATAAGACTTCCTTCGCTTCGACGCCGGCGCAAACGTGTGCGCATGCATTTCCGCATGCACGCTCGCATGCACCTGCCGACGTATTGCTCTACAATCGCTTTCGATATTCTATCGTATACGCCGCCACACATCGGGGAAGGTTTAATTTACATGGCGAAAACGAAAGCGAAGCAGCCCAACAAGCAAACAGCAGATGCCAGCCAGCCAACGGGTAGGCAGCCGCTTGCTGAGCAGCCAGTAGGCGCACGGCGCCGCGTCTTCTGGATCGGCATCGCCTGCGCGCTTGCTGGCGCCGGGCTGTGGGGCGTGTCGGGCGCGTGCGCCCAGCATTTGTTCTCGCATTACGGCATCACGCCCATGTTCGCCACGGCCGTGCGCTCGTTCGTGGCCACGCTGTTCTTCTTCGGCGTGCTGGTGCTGCGCCGCCGTTATATGCTCGAGCTGATATGGAAGAGCGAGCCACGCGTGAAGCTGTTCTTCCTGGTGTTCGGCGCCGCGCTGTTCGTCGACCAGTTCGCGTACGCCATGACCATCGCGTTCACCAACGCCGGCACCGCCACCGTGCTGCAGATGCTCAGCACGGTGTTCGTGATGCTGTTCACGTGCGTGATGGGGCGTCATTTGCCGAAGGGGAACGAATTTGCGGGCCTGATCTGCGCCTTTGCGGCCACGGTGCTTATTGCCACGCAGGGCGACCTGGGCACGCTGGTGCTGCCGGCAGCCGGTCTGTTCTGGGGCCTTTTGAACGCCGTATGCGTTGCGGTCTACGTGCTGACCCCGCGCGCCGCGGGCTTATTCGACCGTTTCGGCAGCTTTGCGGCCACAAGCGTCGGCATGCTGGTGACGTGCGTCTGCTCGGGCATCGCGTACGCCGTGCAGCTTGCCATGGGCGCGGGCGCTCCCGAGGCGGTTGCGGGCATGGACGCGTTCGGCTGGCTGGTGCTCATCGGAGGCCTGGCATTTTTGGGGACGTTCGTGTCGTTCGGTCTGTATTTGCGCGGCGTGGCGTTCGTAGGATCGGTCACCGGCAGCTTGTTGGGCGCCGTCGAGCCGATCAGCGCCAGCGTGTGTGCTTGCGTGTTCCTGGGCACGGCGTTTTCCGGCTTCGATTGGGCGGGATTGGTGCTCATGCTGATCATGCTGGCGCTGGTGACGTTGGGCGGGAAGCCAAGATAACATAAGATATATTATCGATATTATATTGGGCCTCGCTGTCACAGCGCTTGCAACAGCGCCAACGTTGTTCCATGCGCTTATCGCTCATTGCGCCGGAAAGTTCTTCGCCGACCTCGACGGGTTTGCTCGTATGGCCCTGCGCAAAACCTTGAGCCTTCCTGATCCGCTTGCGCAACGCTTAATGCAAGCTCTGGGTCGACCCGAACCCATGTCGCCGCGAAACCCGACAACTCGATGACGTAAAACGTACTACTGAGGTTCCTTAGCCGTCGATTTCCTTCGGCGACCGAAAACGATGGCAACTTTGGGATGTTTTCGTAGAGTTTCGGGTACAATGCGCGATTGTGCCTTATGGCGCCTCAATTGCAGCAACATGCGCACGCACCTGCTGCACAGGAAGGGTTTTTGAGTTAGAGAGGGTTCACATGTCCAAGATCAACGACCTCGAGCGAGAGGTCAAAGCAGACGTTAAGGAGGCTACGGAAGCGGTTTCCGCCGAAAACGCCGACAAGCCGTGGTTCAAACGTCTTTCCCTTACCACGTGGATTTTCATTGCGTTGGCCTTGGGCGTCGTGGCCGGCCTTGCCCTGCAGGGCACCCCTGATATCGCCACCACCTACATCAAGCCCCTGGGCACCATCTTCTTGAATCTCATCAAGATGATTGTGGTGCCGCTGGTCATCTTCTCGATGATCGCCGGCGTCATCAGCCTGTCAGATATCAAGAAGGTCGGCGCCATCGGCGGCAAGACCATCGCGTACTACCTGTGCACCACCGCATGCGCCATCGTCATCGGCCTGGTCATCGCGAACGTGTTCAACGTTGGCGGCGGCTACACCCTTACCGCCGACGAGCTTTCGTATGAGGCCAAGGCCGCGCCTTCCTTCATCGAGACCATCGTCAACATCTTCCCCAGCAACTTCGTGCAGCCCATGTCCGATGCCAGCATGCTGCAGATCATCGTGATCGCGCTGTTCTTCGGCTTCGGCATCCTGGCCGCCGGCAAGAAGGCGCAGCCCGTCGCCGACTTCGTCAACGGCATGTCCGAGGTGTGCATCAAGATCATGCACATGATCATCACCATCGCGCCGTTTGGTGTGTTCGGTCTGATCACCCCCGTGGTTGCCACCAACGGCCCCGACATCTTGCTGCCGCTGCTCAAGCTCATCCTGGTGGCCTACCTGGCCATGATCCTGCACATGGTGGTGGTCTACTCCGGCATGGTGAAGGCCATCGCGAAGATGGGCCCGCTGACGTTCTTCAAGGGCCAGGTCCGCGCCATGACGTTCGCCTTCGCATCCGCATCCTCCGTGGGCACGCTGCCCATCAACATGGAGTGCTCCGAGAAGCTTGGCGTGCGTCGTGAGATCTCTAGCTTCGTGCTGCCGCTGGGCGCCACCATCAACATGGACGGTACCGCGATTTACCAGGGCGTTTGCGCCATCTTCATCGCCCAGGTATTCGGTATCGACCTGACCATCGGCCAGCAGTGCGTCATCGTCATGACCGCCGTGCTGTCCTCCATCGGCACCGCCGGCGTCCCCGGCTCCGGCATGATCATGCTGGCCATGGTGCTGCAATCCGTCGGCCTGCCCGTCGAGGGCATTGCGCTGGTTGCAGGCGTCGACCGCGTGCTCGACATGATGCGCACCGTCGTCAACATCACCGGCGACCAGTCCGCCGCCGTGTGCGTGGACTCCCTGGAGAAGCGCAAGGAGGCTCGCCAGGCCGCCAAGGCCGCGTAAACTGCGCGCCGCGACAAACGATCGAACCTTTCGGGGTGGTTGCAGATATTCTTGCAGCCGCCCCGTTTCTTTTATGGTATCATCGAACAAGCGTTCGTTATGAAATTGTAATTTGGTTACCGCTACTTCCCCATCATGCTGAGCAGGGCTTCCAGCTCGCGCTGCACGGCGTGCTCGGTGTTGGGCCCGATCACCTTGGTGGAGATCTCCTTGATGGCGGAGCGGCCGTTGCCCATGGCAATGCTCGTGCCCACCATGCGCAGAATCTCGTAATCGTTCATGGAGTCGCCGAATGCCGCCACTTCCTCGGCGCGGGCATGACGTGCGGCCATCACCTGCTTGATGCCCGTGGCCTTGCTCACGCCGCGCTGCATGACGTCGATCCATTTGCGGCCGGACGGTGCGAACACGAAGTCCTCGCCCATCTCGCGCTCCAGGATGTATGCCATGTCCATCACGGCATCGTCCACGTAGATGGAGACCTTGATGATGCTGGTGTCGGGATGCGGCAGGTCGCGCACGCGCAGCGGGTTCGGCAGGTTCTTGTCCAGCTCGCGTTCGAAGCGCTCCTCGTCGTCCAGCAGGTAAGAAATCTTACGGTCGAACACCACCAGGTGCAGGCCGTCGAACAAGTCGACCACGTCCTTGAGCCTGCGCAGCGCGGCATGGCTGAACACCTCGCGGTCGACAAGCCGGCCCGCAACCACCACCTGCGCACCGTTGGAGGCCACGAAATCCATCTGGTCGCTCACGGGGGCGAACAGCTCCTGCAGTGTATCGAAGCGCCTACCGGAGGACGCCACAAAACCGATGCCCGCAGTCCTCAGCCGCTTGATAAGGTCGAACGTCTCAGGCGGTACATTTCCTTCGCCGTCCAGAAGCGTGCCGTCCATATCCGATGCGATAAGTTTGATCATGCTTGCCTCCTTTTCCGTGGCGCCCTATGCGCCACGCGCCTGTCCGTATCCTTCGCTTCGCCGCCATTGTACGGTGCGTTTCACGGGTGAAAACGCCGGACATGAAACCTGCGCAGGATGCTTACCGGCTGTTGACAGGACGTTGAGGGGCTGTTAACGGAAACGCGTCATCCGTATCTGCAGACTTCCTTCTCGACCCTATTCGCACTCCGGGAACACGCACGCCAGACGACGCACCGTTTCCGACAGGCGTTCCGGCTCGATGCCGGCGTAGTTCAGCACCAGCGCGGTTTCGCCGTTCGAATACTTCTCAAAACGGTTCGTTGTGCGCTCGCTCAACCCGTCGCCGTCGCGCAGCAAGTAGTCGTTGAACAGCGAGATGTTGAGTCCTTGCTCCGCACCCCGCTGTCTGACCTGGTCGTGCGTAAGGCTTGTGCGCACGTACAGCAGGAAGTGCGTGCCCGCGTTGCGTTCCTCGACGTGCGAGATTTCCGCCAGCGGAGACTGGGCGATCTCGCGCAAAACCGCCTCACGTTGGCGGCGATAGAAGTTGCGCGTGCGGTTGATGTGCCGCTCCAAGTGGCCTTCGTCGATGAAGCGCGCCAGCGCGTACTGCTCGAAGCTGGAAACCGTGCACGAGTAGAAGCTCATGGTGTCAACGTAGCGTGCCAGCAGCTTCGGCGGCAGCACCATGTAGCTGATGCGCAGGCTGGGCACCATGGTTTTCGAGAAAGCGTTCAGATAGATCACCTTGTCAGACGCGTCGTCGGCGAACAGCGGCATGATCAGGCGCCCGCTATAGCGGAACTCGCTGTCGTAGTCGTCCTCGATGATGTAGCGCTTGCGCGCGCGGTTCGCCCACTCGAACAGCTCCAGGCGCCGCTTAATGGGCATGACGATGCCCGTGGGGAAATGGTTTGCCGGCGAAACGTGCACCACGTCGGCGCCCGATTCCTCAAGCTCGTCCACCAGCAGGCCCGATTCGTCGATGGGAACCGGCCGCCAAGGGTTGCCGAACGCCTTGGAGATGGCGGCGAACTTGCGATAGCCGGGGTTTTCCATGGCGAACGTGGTGGTGGGCCCGAGCATCTGCAGCAGGCGGCCGTACAGGTACTCGCTACCCGCGCCGATGATAATGCAGTCGGGCGAAACGTCCATGCCGCGTGTGCGCCGCAGATACGACGCGATGGCGCGGCGCAGCTCGGGCAGGCCGTTGAACGGGATCGATCGCAACAGGTTGTCGCTGGGAAGCGAAAGCGCCTCGCGCATGTAGCGACCCCACACCGTAGCCGGGAATAACGACACGCTGGTGCGGTTGGCTTTCAGGTCAACGAAGTACTCCGGGTCTTCGCCATCCGAACCTTTGACCTGCGATGCAACCGGCTTACACCGGAACTCGGACACGTCTTCCACGAAATAGCCGCAGCGTTGCTCGGTGCGCACGAACCCTTCCGTGATCAGCTGGTCGTAAGCCGCTGTGACCGTTGCAACGCTGATATCGAGATGCTGGGCAAGGTTGCGTTTGGACGGCAGCTTCGTCCCGCAGGGGATTCGGCCGCGCGCGATGTCCTCGCGAATTGACTGGTATAGGAATTCGTAAAGCGAACTGGTGCCGCGCGAGCGCAAATCGTACGTAAGCATACCTGCCTGCTGAGATGCCGACATGGGCTGATCCTTTCGCGTACGGCCGCAAAAGCGCGTTTTTCGGTGCGCTTGCAGCGGGAACGGCCGGTTTGAGCGGTTGAACGAACTGGAGCAACTGGTCTATCTGGTACGTAAAACTATCACTGTTTTGGTTCTTTTGACCAAACCAAATACCGATTACACTTTTGTTGCTCATTGAATCCGGCCGCAACGATTCCTTGGCTGTTGCGGCCATTTGCATGTATGCCAAGGGCACACGAAGACGGGAGACGAACATGGGCTACTTCACCGGAAAAACCATCATCATCACCGGAGCTGGCTTTGCGGGGTTGAAGGACGGTTCCGCGGGTTCCATCGGGTTCGGCATCGCCACCGCCTTCGCTAAGGAGGGCGCAAACCTTGCCATCACCGGCCGCAACGTGAAGAAGCTCGAGGCCGCCAAGGAGCGCCTTGAGGGCGAATTCGGCATCCGTGTGCTGCCCATTCAGGCTGACGTTAACGCCCAGGCCGACAACCAGGCAGTCGTTCAGTCCGCTGTCGACCAGGTTATGGCCGAGTTCGGGCGCATCGACGCGCTGGTGAACAACGCCCAGGCCTCCGCTTCCGGCGTCACCATCGCCGACCACACCACCGCCCAGTTCGACCTGGCGCTGTATTCCGGCCTGTACGCGGCCTTCTACTACATGCAGGCGTGCTACCCGCACCTGAAGGAGACGAAGGGCTCCGTGGTGAACTTCGCCAGCGGCGCCGGTCTGTTCGGCAACTACGGTCAGTGCGCTTACGCTGCAGCTAAGGAAGGCATCCGCGGCTTGACGCGCGTCGCCGCCACCGAGTGGGGCCCCGACGGCATCAACGCCAACGTGGTTTGCCCGCTCGCCTGGACCGCTGCGCTCGAGAACTTCAAGGAGCAGTACCCCGAGGCCTACGAGGCCAACGTGCACATGCCTCCGATGGGTCACTACGGCAACGTCGAGACGGAGATCGGTCGCGCCGTCGTGCAGCTGTGCGGTCCCGACTTCAAGTTCATGAGCGGCGAGACCATCACGCTGGAAGGCGGCATGGGCCTGCGCCCGTAACCTATTTCCGATTCTACCCGGATCCCTCCGGTGGAATATCAAAAGCGCCTCGGGCATCTGCGGTCCGAGGCGCTTTTGCATTCCCTACTCCCCTAGCGCCTCCGCGGCCTCGAGCCACTGCTCATCAAGCTCGTCGATTTGGGCTTGGAAGTCGTCGATCTGCTGCTGGAACTTGCCGAGCGCCTCGAAATCCGATGGGTCGGCGGCGGCCATGTCGGCTTGGGCCTGCTCGATCTTGCCGCGCAGCGTGTTCGTCTTGTTCTCGCAGCTGCGCATGCGCTTTTTCAGCTCGCGAATCTCGCCGCCGGACAGCTGCGGGCTATTGCCTGCAGCAGCATCCTTCGCGGTTTCGCTCGCCGCTGCACCCTGCGGCGCCTTGGCGTGCGCAACCGGCTTCGGCGCACGCGCTGACATCTCCAGATACTCCTCGACACCGCGCGGCAAGTGGCGGATATGCCCATCTACCAGGGCGAATTGATGATTGGTGACGCGTTCCATCAGGAAGCGGTCATGCGTGACCAAAAGCAGCGTGCCCGGCCATGCGTCCAACAGCTCCTCGATGGCGGCCAGCATGTCGGTGTCCATGTCGTTGCCCGGCTCGTCCAGGATGAGCACGTTGGGCTCGTCGAGCAAGATGAGCATAAGGGCCAGACGGCGCTTTTGACCGCCGGACAGGTCGCACACCGGCTCGTTAAGGTCGGCACGCGAGAAGCCCAGCTTCTCCAGCAGCTGCGCAGGCGTCATCTCCTTGCCGTCGAGCATCATGCGGCGCGTGTAGTTGCTGATCACCTGACGAACGCGATCGTCGCCGAAGCGGGTGAGGTTGTCCAGATGCTGCGACAGCACCGCGAACTTCACCGTTTTACCGATCTTCACGAAGCCCGACGTGGGCGCCTGCACGCCCTGGATCACCTTCAAAAGCGTGGTTTTGCCCACGCCGTTGGCGCCGACGATGCCGTAGCGGTCCCCAGGCCCGATGATCCAGTCCACGCCGTCGAGCACGGGCGCGGGCTTGCCGTCGAAGCGCACCGTGACGTTCTTCAGCTCCACCACCTGCTTGCCCAGGCGCGCCATGGCCATGCGCTTGAGCTCCAGCTCGTTGCGCAACGGCGGCACGTCGGCGATCAGCTCGTGCGCGGCGTCCACGCGGAACTTCGGCTTCGTTCCGCGAGCCTTCGGGCCGCGCGCCAGCCAGGCAAGCTCGCGGCGCAGGGCGTTCTGCCGCTTCTCCTCTGCCAAAGCAGCCAAGCGGTCACGCTCGACGCGCTGCAGGATGTACGCGGAGAAGCCGCCTTCGAACGGCTCGACCACGAGGTCGTGCACCTCCCACATGCGCGTGCACACCTCGTCCAAAAACCAACGGTCGTGCGTGACCACCAGCAATGCGCCCTGACCGGCGCGCCAGCGGTTCTTCAGATGGTTCGCCAGCCAGGTGATGGCGCGAACGTCCAGATGGTTGGTAGGCTCGTCGAGTGCCAGGATGTCCCAGTCGCCGATGAGCAGGCGCACCAGGTCGACGCGGCGGCGCTGGCCGCCGGAAAGCGTGCCCACCTTCGCATCCCAAGGGATGTCGCTGGCAAGGCCTGCGATGATGTCGCGGATGCGCGCGTCGCTGGCCCATTCGTATTCGGGGATATCGCCCACCACGGCGCGCTCGACGGTGTCGTCGTCGCTCAGCTTGTCGAACTGCCCCAGCACGCCCACGCGCACG
>OLRJ01002770.1_pt1 | contig 12564 bp, 5 predicted proteins | sample 1672741 | NCBI WGS metagenome assembly OLRJ01 (sample SAMEA3136719, study PRJEB25190) | human gut metagenome | biome: human gut; feature: human-associated habitat; material: faeces | place: Austria | collected 2013
GGGCCGCCGCCGAGCAGGGCGACGCCGCCGCCCTGCAAATTGTGGAGAAGGCAGGCCGCGAGCTGGCCCTGCTGGTGCGCCCGGTGGCCGAAAAGCTGGGGCTGCAATCGGCGCGTATCGGCGCGTATCGCTTTTGCGGGCAGCGTGCTGCAAAAGTGCGCCCCGGTGCGCAGCGCCGCCCAAACGCAGCTGCAAACCCTGCTGCCGCAGCTCACCCTGGCCGAGCCGCAGGGCGACGCCGCTGCCGGTGCCGTTCTGCTGGCACGTTGTAAGGCAGAAGAATAAAAGTGCATAGACCCGGCTGAGAGGAGTGTATTAGGCACTCCTCTATTTTTTGTCCAAATTTTGTGCTGCGTTTGGCCATATAACAGGCTAAATTTGCGCAATTCATTTGCGCGAATGGATTGCACAAAACGCAAAAAAACGACAAAAAATGTGCAGGAATTCCGTGAAAAAGAAAGAATACGCAAAGAATGACGCAAAAATGTGTTGAGCAAATTTACCAAATTCCACATTGTAGACTTAGCACAATGACGAAAAATAAGGTGCAACGCCCATAAATTGCCCATAAATATTGAAATTTGAAGCAAAAAGTGTTATAACATTATTAGAAATCCTTATAAGTGTAACGAATAAAAAGTGAGCGGCGCAAGAAACCCAAAAAAATTGCTCAAAAACGCAACGGTTGCGCATTATTTCACAGGTCTACCTGTGAAATAATGCGTACTGTCAGCAGGCGATGCATCCGGCCGCCGCGGCACGCAAGATCCAGCCAACATTACACACATACATAGAGCCACCGAAAGGAACAGAAAGGAAGGGAGCAGATGTCTAAGCACAGCACCACCCACCGTACCCTGAGCCGCCGCCTGGCGGCCCTCCTGGCCGCCATGGCCCTGCTCGCCGCCATGGCCCTGCCCGTTTATGCCGAGGCCCTTGATGGCGCCACCGGCACTGCCCAGGCTGAAATAGGGGACACCATCTCCGACGGCACCGTAACCACCGAGAACGACTCCACCACCCCGGAAGGAAAAGAGGCGGCCGAGGGCAGCACGGCAAATGCCGATGGGGACAACGCATCTGAAAACAAGGAACCCGATGCTGATAATGCCGATGGGGACAACGCATCTGAAAACAAGAAAACCGATGCTGATGTGGACGATGGATCGTCTGACACGGAAGATGCAGATGCTTCGGATGAGACTAATGACACAATCTCGGAAGATTCTTCTGCTAATTCTGAATCTTCGGATTATAACCAACTGCAGGATGATAGGGAAGCCGAGGACATTTCTCTTGCGACGGAGTCCGGCAAAGAAACGTTTACCATCTATTTTGCAGCACCTAGCTCCTGGGACGACGGAGACTATCAGGTGTATTTTAATGCGCGAAAGGTCCAGAGCGGAGAGGGCAATGAAAATTATGTGCACCTCCTGATGGAGAAAATTGAAACCCTAAATTATCCAAATAGAAATGTATACAAGGTCGATTTGACAAATAGTAGAGATTGTCCGCAGGGTCATTATAGTAAGCTGGAATTCAACAAAGCAGGAACCAATTCTTGGATACAGGCTTTTGTAGACAGATGGACAGAGCAAAGCGAATTTGCCAACAGCCTCTATGACGGCGACACCAGGGAATGGGTGAAAAACTATCAAACATTTGACCGTGACAACCATAAATCGTTTGCCGGCAAGACAATGTTCTTCCAAAACCAGAGCAAAACTAACCTTGCAAATGTAAAAGCAGTATTTTACGAAAAAACAAACGGCGATTTGCAAACAGTCAAAACCATCGATTTGAAAGCCATCGCGGCAGGTAAGCATGCTTCGTTCAAAATCCCTGACGAGAAATGCTCTTATATCGAATTCGTTGTAGATAATGTGAAAACACCCCGGTACAGCTTCTACGGCCAACAGGACGGGGAAGTAACGGATAAGTCCTTTATTTATGATAGTGGAAAAGCTTTTTGCTACATTTATCAAACAAATGATAACGGCAGCTGGGCAACTCTGCAGGGGGGGAATAGGGTCTATTTTGATGCGACATTCTCTAAACTGAGAACGGATAGTACCAATGACACGAGTGGAGACTATTCGATCCCTGCGGCAGGCAAAACGGACGTATATTACCGGGCAAAAGGTGAAGGCGTAAATTCTGTAAGAGGGTCAATGACCCAAGATAGTACTAATTCTAATCTCTACTATGTAGAGCTCAATGACGCGTACACAGAAATTGCATTTTCGCAGAAGGATCTTACCAATGACACGATAAACGCAAATAATGGCCAAAGTACTGCGTGGGAGACTATTCCAAAAACGTATGAAAACCCGTGCTTCTATGCAGATACCTATGATGATTCTGTATATGATAAAGGATCACGCAGCGGCTATTGGGATAAGAAAGACGAAATTCGCGATGCGGAAAAGGGTAAAAATAAGAAAGAGAATAACGATCCGGTTGTGAATGTCCCGCCCGCAGACTTCACCCCTGAGTCTAACACCAAATACATAAACACCACCCTGTATGATTACTATACCGACTGGGAACTAAACGGCAACAATCGCGATTCGTATGCTGCCACGTTTAATAAAGAAAGCTTCGCATGCCACCGTAACTGGGTTACGTTTAGACAGTTCGACCAGGCTCTGAGTGATTATTACCAAAAAGATAGTAACCAAACCGTTCTTTACCCCATGTATACTGGCCAGTTCCAGCCGGCTGCATATGATAAAGATGATGGTAAGCTGTGGGGCATTGGCTTTGCGGAAGTTGCAGACTCGCTGAATTTGTACGGCTATAGTGACAAGGACAAGAATAAATTCATGGCCGTCAATAACTCAACGATTGATGTAAATGGCACAGGTTTAAAGAAAGATGATACGAAATATTATGATGATACTTTCCAAGGTTTGACGGGCGATACGCTGGTAGATGGCGAGCCGGTGCTGTATGGTACAAAACTTACGGTTCCTTATTTCAATAAAGACTTCCTGCTGAAAAGCAACTCCAAGAATGCAAAGCTTGGCGAAGTTTACGATAATGTTTCGTTCCCGTTTACAAAAAAAACAGGTCTATTTAAAGACACGAATGAGGAGAAGGTTGAGTACTGGTATTTCGACAGTAACGATACAACACTTTATCTCAAGCAGGATACGGAAAACGGCTACTTCCTGCAAAAGAGTGAGGATAACAGAAACCGTTCCCGCAATCTAAAGTCGAACTCTGAGTATCATGAGAATGGAACCTTTGGCTTCTTCCCCTTCAACGAGCACTCGACGGATCATCAGGCGTCTACATATAACTACGGGTTTGGCGCTAAGCTGAAATTCCAGTTTACGATGAACGAAGATGGCGAGGTCTATGGCACCGACGGAGAGACCAAGGTTCCCATCAAGTTCTTCTTCTCGGGAGATGACGACGTCTGGGTCTATATCGATGATGAACTTGCACTGGATGTTGGCGGCGACCACGGTAAAGCCTCTGGCCTGCTGGAATTCGGCCTGAATGAAGATGGTAACCTTGTTTATACTCCGTATGTCAGCGATGTAAAAGCAAGCAATACAGGCCGGATGTACACAAAAGATCCCAATTGCAAATCGGTTAAGTATCTGAGTGATACAAAAACTTTCAATTACAAAGGCACAGAAAAATCCATTACCCCCGGCACCCACACCCTTACCATGTACTACATGGAGCGCGGTATGTGGGAGTCCAACATGGCAATCGCCTTCAACTTCCCGGATAGCAACGAGCTGCAGGTGCAAAAAATCGTTGATGATAGAAATGTCAATGAGCTCTTTACAGGCTGCTTCGATAATCAGAGGTTCTTCAACTTCACCATCAGGAACCAGGCTACCCATTATGGCACGAATGATGCAAAGGGCGATACAGTAACCACCATCAACCTGTTGGAGCCTGACAAGAGTACCTCTGAGCAAAATAACTTCTCTACAACAGCGACCCACGCAGAACCAGGCACGGGTGGTGAAAACAGATTCATAAAAGTGAACAGCCCGCCTGATAATCCGAGTGTCACTGATGGTACACCCCTGTTGAATTGGTATACCCAGCTCGAAGACCTGACCCCGTCACCGGGTTCCAACAAGAACAAACGCTACGGTATCCTGACGCTGGACCCGACCATCGACATCTCCGGCATGAACTACCTCAGCTTTGACGTTTATGTCGACTCGACGGAGGGCGACGCCGCGCTGAGCAACATGTACCTGCAGCTGCGGGACAACAAAAACAAGCAAAAAGGCTGCCTTGGCCAGACGTTCATAGGCGGCAAAGATCTTTACGGCCAGGTCGAAATGCGCAACAACCGGTGGATCACAGTCAAGCTGAGCCTGGGCGATGTGAAGGCAGAGGAAGGCTTTGACGAGAAGCATGTAAAGGAACTGCGGTTTGGCTGCAACTACCCGCGCAGCATTTATTTGCGCAACATCGTGTTCTCGTCCAAAGCGGTGCCCCAGACAGTCACCGGCTTTACCACCAAGCAGCAGGACATTGCGGATTACGGCTCAGCCGCTTCTGGCACACTGAAGCCCGCTGTGAACGCCCAGTACACCTCGGATGCCGAGAAAGGCACGATGGTAGTGGATAAAAACGGCGGTTTCATCCTGCAAAACAAAGAGACGGTTACCTTTAGGGACCAGTTCCGCCGCGGCAGCTACCTGTCCATCAACGAGCAAGTCGACAAAAATCTGTTTGACACGCAATGGACCATCTATGAAGATGGGATGCCGGTCAAATCGACAAAAGCGGGCCAAAAACTTACACTTAAGGATAATAAATCGCTAAGCCTTGAAAATCAGACTGGCACTGCCCCGGATGATGGACGTATTGAGAAGGTAAATGCCGAAGGCGACGCCGCGCAAATTGCCCCTAATTATAATGCCTACGACGGCATCAAACCCAGCGAGAAAGACGAAAACAATAATACCATCGTTTTCCGCTCCTACGCGAAACCCGACGCTACGGAAGCAGACGGCGAGACCCAGTTGAAGGTCGTGTTTGTCAACACGGTCAAAACCGGCAGCCTGACCATCAAAAAAGAACAGGACGGAAAAGGCGAAAACTTAGATGGCAGAACGTACACGTTTAGGGTCCGCTTCACCAACGTTGGCGGCCATGCGCTGGAAGACGAGGCCATTGTAAGAGAGTATCCGGTGAAAGTTGGCGAGTCGTTTACCATTGACAAGATCCCCGTTGGCACACGCTTCACCATTGAGGAAGTAACGCCTACGGATGGTTCCAAGCTGACGCACGCATCGGTCTCCGGTAGTGGCAGCGGCACCATGGTCTTGGACAATCAAACCGTGCGCGGTTCTATCGTTGCAGGCGATGCAGGTGACAAGAATCAGGCCGTAGCGACCTTCACCAACACCAAGCAGGAAACGCTGGATATTACCGGCACAAAGATTTGGAAGAATGCTGACAACAGCCTAATGACGGAGCATCCGGCCACGATTTATGTGCAGCTGCAGCGCCGCCATGTTGGCGAGACATCGGAATTGTCCTGGACACCTGTTACATACCTGAACGAGACTTACACAAGGGTTGAGCAAAAATATGAAGGTATGAAATTCAGCTTCCTGGGCCTGCCTGCTAAGGATTACGACGACAGCGGGAACCAGACGCCCTACGAGTACCGCGTAGTCGAAGGTTCCGTTGACAATGGGGGAGTTTTCCACGCCGTTGAGGAAGGAAAGACCATCCCGATTGGCGAGAAGGTTTACAGCGTCACTTATGAGTATACGGACCCGGAACCCGATGCTACAAATACCAACAATGCAAAGCAGACCATGACCATCACCAACAGGCAGCAAGACCCGAAGTTTACGTTGGACATCACCAAAAAGGATGCGGAAGACGGTACAACGCTTTTGGAAAACGTTGAGTTTACGCTGGAGAAGCTGACGAAGGATGACAACGGGAATACGGTCGCTGACGCTAGTTTTGGCACGCTTAAAGGCAAGACCAACGGCCAAGGCAAGTTGGTGTGGAAAAAGGATGACAACAGCGAGGTTGAAGGCTTTAAGGATCTGGAGGCGGGGACTTACCGGCTGACGGAGACTAAGGCGGCTAAGGATTATAACCTGCTGTCGGAACCGATTACTATTATCTTTAGTAAAGACGGGAAGTGCAAGGTGGGGGATGATAACCCCATGCAGGCGAACGAGAATGAAATCTTTACGGGTAATGCCGCAGATGGCTACAAGTTGGCCTTGACCGTCTTGAACAGAAAGACACCTGCGCTGCCGCATACGGGTGCGGATGCGCCTAGCTTGTGGCTGCTGATCGGGCTGCCGCTGGCAGTGGCGGGGTTGTTGATACTGGTATTCCGTTACAACAAGAAAGGGGGACGGACACGTTAATTGTTCCCCAATGCAAACCATAAACACAAACCATAAACAAATGAAGAGAGGTAAAGTCATGAAAAAGAAAAGCAGATTCTTGACAGGCCTGTTAAGCGCCGTCATGGCCCTCAGCCTGTTCGCCCTGCCCGCCGCAGCAGAGGATGCGACTGCAAACCCTGTTGCTATTGATAAGAAAGCTACGGGCTCGATTGAAATCCATAAGTACATCGAAGATAGTGTGGAATGGAATACGCTTCCAAATGGTACGGGTGAAAAAGACGAAAAGGCAGTTGAAGGGAAAACGCCACTGGCGAATGTTACGTTTACCGCGTACAAGGTTATGGACGCGGATAGCCTTGTGGCGTATTATGATGGGCTGAACAAAGGAAAAGTCAAAGAAGTGACGATTGCCGATTATAAGGAATCGGATGGTACTTTTAGCAAGGGAAAAAGTGTCGAAAAAGATGCAAATGATAATCCTGTAGAGCATCCTGCTACAACAGATTCGCAGGGTACAGGAAAGATTTCTGGCTTACAGGTTGGTTTGTATGCTGTGTTTGAGACTGCACATCCTGATGGTGTTACTCAGGTGACACCGGCGTTTCTGGTTTCAATTCCTATGACCCAGCGTAGCACAGATAGCAATTGGATGTATGATGTTGTTGTCTATCCGAAGAACAAGACCACTGCAGCAGGCATTACACTGAAAAAGCAAGGCAAGACGGGCGATGATGTAGATGCCGCGTTGGTAGGTTACCAGTTCAAGCTGGAAAAATACAATAAAACAAGTCAGACATGGGCAGTAATCAGTGGAAAATCTGAAAATGGACAAGACACTATTGGAACCGGCTCGGAGGTCTTTACTACCAGCAATTCTGGTGAAATTGGGATTGAAAGCCTGACGCCGGGTATTTACCGCTTTACTGAGGTTGCAGGACCGACAAATTCTGGCTATATCATTGATAAAGATAGCCATTACTATTTTGAAGTTACTACAAGCGGTACGATTGTGGCTGTTACTCAATTGCCTGCAGATGATGATAACGCTGTGACTAATGCAGTAGATGCAGGTAGCAACACGATTACTGTGATTAACCACAAGCCTGACCTTAAGAAAAATGTACAAAATGGAGGAAAGAAAGAGGCCGATTACAGTGCAGGTGATATGGTGCCTTACCAGATTACCATTAAAGTGCCGGAAAACATTGCAAAGCTGACGACCTTTACCGTTACTGATACCCCGAAGGGGCTGAACGATGACATTGCTACCATTAAAGTAGTTGACAAAACTTCCTCTGCTGATGTTGTTTTGGCAGAAAAGGGTGCTATTCAGGATGCAGCAATTACAAAGATTCAGCCCAACTCTTCGACAAAGGGATTCACGATTGAATTTGCCCCTGCCAACATGGCTAATTACGCAGGCCATGAACTGGTAATCACTTACGAAGCAAAGCTGCTTGGAAAAGAAGAAAACAATGCAGCTGTAGCGAACCTGAATAACGCAAAGCTGACTTATTCTAATGTAATTGATACCGATTCTACCGGAGCTCCCAGCGAGAAAACCATCGAAGATGAAACTGTTGTCTATAGTTTTAAGTTGACGATTGACAAACAGGGTGAAAATACTGCTACTAAACTTAAAGGTGTAGAGTTTGACCTCTACAAGGAAGTGGACAACGGCGACAGCGATACAATCTCTGCTGCAGATGCCAAAGCATTTGGACTCGATGAAACTAAATGTTGGAAGAAAGTCAATCAAAATAAGATTGTGACGAACGAAGACGGTGCAGCTACGCTGACGGGTCTCGCAAATGGTACATACTATTTGGTTGAGACGAAGACTGTTGAAGGATATAATCTGCTGTCTAAGCCTGTTGAAGTCACACTGAATAAAGAGTATAACTCGAACTGGACGGAGAAAACAGTGTATGATGGAAATGGAAATGTTAAGCATTATACATACGAGAAGGACGCTATAAAGTTTGACGGTGACGAAAAAACACGTTCTTCGGTTCAGTCTGTCACCATCATCAACCGCAGGGGCTTTGACCTCCCCGTTACCGGTGGCTTCGGCACTCTCCTGTTCAGCGGCATTGGCGCACTGCTGGTTGTTGGCGGTGTCGGCGTGCTGATGAGCATCAAAAAGAAGAAGGGCAATGCCTGATTCGCATCCCCTGAACCAAACAACTTAAACAACTTACAAACTACCTAAAGGGGAAGGGCCGTTTTGGCTCTTCCCCTATGGTGGGTTATACGGCACCTTACACTTTTTTGAAAGGACACTGCCATGGATACCTCCACCAGACTGAAATTGGGCTTTGCGGCGCTGATGATCCTGTCGGGCATCGGCGTGGCGTCCTACCCGGTCATCAGCAACATGGTGGCCCAGCGCCACGCCAGTACGGCTATCCAAAATTACGACGAGACCGTGCATAGCATGGACACCGAAAAGCTGGACGCCGCCAAGGAAGCCGCCCGCCGCTACAATGAACAGCTGGGCAGCGCGCTGGACCGCGATGCCGCCGGCGAAGCCGAGGACACCGGCACCAGCTATGTGGACCTGATCGACGTGGGGGAGAGCCTTGGCTACATCACTATCCCGAAAATCGACGTCAACCTGCCCATTTACGAGGGCACCAACGACGACGTCCTGCTGAAAGGCGTCGGCCATCTGGAAGGCTCCAGCTACCCGCTGGGCGGAGAAAGCACCCACAGCGTGCTGACCGGGCATCGCGGCCTGGCCGAGGCGGTGCTGTTCACTGACCTTGACAAATTACAAGAGGGCGACAAATTTTATCTGCACATCATGGATGAGGTGCTGGCCTACCAGGTCGATCAGGTCAAGGTCGTTCTGCCCGAGGAGACCGATGACCTTACGATCGTGCAGGGCCAGGACTACTGCACCCTGGTGACCTGCACGCCCTACGCCATAAATACCCACCGCATGCTTGTGCGCGGCACCCGCGTGCCATATAATGGAGAGGAAGAAACCGGCGATACCCCGCAGGTCGTGCAATATCAGGCCCTGCACACCGGCACGGTGGTCAAGCGCATCGTGGATGCCTGGCCGTGGATCTCGGTGACCGGCAGCGTGATTATTGGCGGCGAAGCACTGCTGCTGCTTTTGCTGCTGCATCGCTGCAAAAAACGGGAGGAGGACGACTGATGCGGCGTCTGCTTGTAAAAATCGGCGCGTGGCTGGCCATTCTGCTGGGCCTTGCCATGATGCTGCAGCCCACCGCCGCTGATTGGCTGACCCGCCAGCGCAACAGCAAAACGGCACAGCAGTTTGCCGCCAACACAGCCACCGCCGCCGATGCGGCAAACACTGACAGCGCCAGCCAAACCGCCGAGGAAAGCCGCCCCTACCCGGAACTGTACGCCGCCATGCAGGCCTACAACGCGCAGATTTACGCCGACGGCCAAAGCGGCCTGACCGACGCCTTCGCCTACGAGAACCCACCGATGGATCTGACCGATTACGGCTATGACGAGGAGGTCCTCGCCATGCTGTGGATCCCGCGGCTGGATCTGGAACTGCCCGTTTACCTGGGCGCCAGCCGGGAGAATATGGCCAAGGGCGCGGCGCTGCTGGGGCAGACCTCGATGCCGCTGGGCGGCGAAAACACCAACACCGTGCTGGCCGCCCACCGCGGCTATTATGGCGCGGAAATGCTGCGCAACGTGCAGCAGATCCAAGTAGGGGACAAGATCCAGCTGACCACCCCGTGGGACACTTTAATTTACCGCGTGGCAGAGCTGAAGATCATCGACCCTGCGGATATTTCCTCGGTGCTGATCCAGCCGGGGCGGGACCTGCTGACGCTTTCCACCTGCCACCCCTACACCCAGAATTACCAGCGCTACCTTGTGATAGCCGAACGCGACCCCGATGCCGCCGTGACCGATAAGGACATCGACCTGCAGGAAAGCGAAGCCACCTGGGATGCCTTGCCCCGGCAGGTGACGATGGAAACAGACGGTACAACGTCTATCGCTGAGGTGGAACCCCAAAGCATCACCCCGCTGCCGCAGGAGGGCAGCACAGAATCCGAAGGCAGCGCGGTCTCCAACCTGATGATCTGGCTGGAAAACAACGCCCTTTGGGCCGGGTTCGTCTTTATTGCCGCCTGTGTTGGCGTGCTGGCGATCTGGCAAAAACACCGGGAGGAATGACCATGCAATACAACCAAAAGGCCGCTGACGTAGCGGCGGAAGTTTCCAAAGCCGTGTTTGGCAAGCCGCAGACCATCCGCACCATCTGGATGGCCATGCTGGCGGGCGGCCATGTGCTGATCGAAGACATCCCCGGTGTGGGCAAAACGACGCTGGCGCTGGCCTTTGCCCGCGCGCTGGAGCTGAACGAGAGCCGCGTGCAGTTTACCCCGGACGTGCTGCCCTCGGACATTGTGGGCTTTACCGTGTTCCAGAAGGAGACCGGGCGGCTGGCGTACCACCCCGGCAGCGTAATGTGCAACCTGTTTTTGGGTGATGAGATCAACCGTACCTCGAGCCGAACCCAGTCGGCGCTGTTGGAGGTCATGGAGGAGGGCACCGTCACCGTGGACGGCGTGACCCACCCCGTGCCCGCGCCCTTTACCGTTATTGCCACCGAAAACCCCGTGGGCGCTGCCGGTACGCAGATGCTGCCGCAGTCCCAGTTGGACCGTTTTACTGTGTGCGTTGTCATGGGCTACCCGGACACCGAGGCTGAGATGCAGATGCTGGCGGGCCGCGGCCAGCGCACCCTGCTGGAACAGGTGCATCCCGTGGCCAACCAGGCCGACCTGCTGGCCATGCAAAAAGAGGTGGCAGGAGTGTTTATCCATGAGCTGATGTATCGCTATATCGTGGATCTGGCACAAGCCAGCCGCAAGGAACCGCGCCTGGCGCTGGGGCTCAGCCCCCGTGCGTCGCTGGCGCTGGCTGGCATGGCGCGGGCGGCAGCATATTTGGCGGGGCGGGATTTTGTTGCTCCGCAGGATGTGACCACTGTGTTTGCCGATGTGGCCCGCCACCGCCTGATGCTGACCGACCAGGCCAAGGCGGGCGGCGAGACGGTGGATGTGGTCATCGACGATCTGCTGCGCACCGTGCCGCGTCCCCGCCCGGAAAAGGCCGACCGCCATGGCAGGTAAACTGTGCTGGGCGCTGGGCCTGGTGCTGCTGTTTGCCGCTGCGGTGCTGACGCAGGCACCGCTGGCCGTAGGGCTGCTGGGATTTTTCCTGCTGCTGACCCTGCTGCTGGTGCTGGAAGTGCGGTATTTGCGCGGCAAGGTGGAGGCAGAACTGATCGTGCCCGACCAGCCTGCCGTGCAGGGCCGGCCCTTTGTGCTGACCGTGCGGTTGACCAACCACAGCCCGCTGCCCATCCCCCAATTGCTGACACTGGTGCAGGCCACCGATGAATGGGGCGGCAATACCATAACTTTACGCTGCAGCGGCATGTTGGGAAGCAAGGCCCGCGCTGAGCAGCGGTTGACGCTGCAGGCCAACAAAAGCAGCGTGTGGCAATTACGGCTGCAAAGCATGACGCTGTGGGATCATCTGGGGCTGTTCAAAGCCCAATGCGGCCTGCCGCAGACCGCACAAAGCCTGTGCGTGCTGCCCCAAAGTGCCCGCCTGGGCAGCGACACCCAGCCCGACCCTGACGCCGACGGCATGAAGGAGAGCGACCGCAGTGTGCTGGGCGGCAACTACGATGTGCGCGAGTACCGCGAAGGGGACTCGCTGAAACAAGTCCACTGGAAGTTGAGTGCCAAGCTGAACCGGCTGTTGATCCGTGAACCGCTGGCCGCCGGTACGATGGCGGGGCAGGGGAGCGGTGACGGCCCCGGCGAGGGCGAGGGTGACATGTGGGGGGATTTCCCCGCCGAAGCCGCCCTGCACCGGGAAGCACCGCCCACCAAGAAAAAAGCAGTGGTGCTTTCCAAACGCGGCGGCACCGATGCCGACAGCGGCCTGGTGTTTCTGGACCGTGTGCTCATCAGCCCCGCCGTACCCGCGCGGGATACCCTGTGGCTGGTGGTGGACCTCTGCCTGCTGCTGGCGCTGGCCTTTGGGCTGGTGTCCGCCGCCGTGACGGCCTTTGCCGTTCACCCGCCCGTTTGGGTGTGGCTGGCGCTGGCCGCTTGGTGCGCCGGGTGGTGCCTGTTTGGGCGGCTGCCCCGGCGTGTGCAGCGGTTGGGCCTGCTGGCTG
>OLRJ01002771.1_pt1 | contig 12559 bp, 9 predicted proteins | sample 1672741 | NCBI WGS metagenome assembly OLRJ01 (sample SAMEA3136719, study PRJEB25190) | human gut metagenome | biome: human gut; feature: human-associated habitat; material: faeces | place: Austria | collected 2013
ATATCCATGCGAACCTGAATCATCTGACCTGGCAGGCCAAGCAGGTAGCCAAGGGGGATTATTCCCAGACAGTTTCTTATCTGGGGGAATTTTCGGAAGCTTTTAATACCATGACAGAGCAGCTCCGGGAAAGAGAAAAGTCCCTGAAGCTTATTGCCGAGCAGGAGAAGAAACATGCAGAGATGGCGGAGAGCTACAGCCAGCTTCTGATGGAACTGATCGCGAGAAGTGAAAAGGAGATCCTGGTGATTAGTCTGGACGGAAAGAGCCTTCTGTACAGCAACCGGAGAACGGAAGAAGAAGTACAGAACTGGGATGTTTATAAACAGTGGATCAGCCAGATCGGGCAGAAGAAGCAGCAGGAGGACAGACGGAAAGAACGTTACGAATGGAAGTGGGAGGCAGAAGATTCCACCCACAGATTCTATGCCATTACTACCGGTAAGATGAAATGGCAGGGTGAATGGGCTTATGTGAATATTGTTCAGGAAGTTACAGAGACGAGAGTTAAGGAAGAGCAGCTGAAAGCAGAAGCATACCAGGATATGCTTACCAGGATCGGAAACCGTTTTTATCTGAAAGAAAAGGCAGAAGAGATTCTGCAAACAGGGGAGCAGATTTCGGTCTGCTACTGTGACCTGGATCATCTGAAATATATTAATGATACGTTTGGCCATCAGGAAGGGGATGCATATATCCGGTTTTTTGTCAGGATCGTAAATGAAAATATCCGGGAAGAAGATGTTTTTGCCCGGATCGGCGGAGATGAATTCTGCATTCTGATGAGGGACTGTGCAGGTGATGATGCCAGAAAACGTCTGGCTGATATCCAGAGACAGTTTGTCCTGAGAGAAAAAACAAATTATGCCCGCAGTTTCAGTTGCGGAATTGTAGGAGTTCCCCGGAATCATGATAAGGTAGATCTGGATACATTGCTTCATGAGGCTGACGAAGTGATGTATAATCAGAAGAGGGAACATAAAAAAGAATATCAGAGTGAACTTGGAATATAAATATTTGTTTTACTGTATAACTGAAAAATGCCGGGAAGCCGCATAAAATAAGGCTTCCCGGCACTTTGGAAAAGTTTTTTAGAAAAAAATAAAAAAATTTGAAAAAAGGGGTTGCAATTTTAAAAAAGCTGTTATATAATATCATTCGTCGCAAGCGATAAGGCAAGCGAAATAAAAACACATAGGGCTATCGCCAAACGGTAAGGCAACGGACTCTGACTCCGTCAGTTCAAGGTTCGAATCCTTGTAGCCCTGCTTCTTGAGCACCTCGATGAGAGGTGCTTTTTTGTTCTATGAAATAAGAGAAAAAACAAGTGTGTTTCTTTAGAACAAGTGATACAATAAATTTGCAGACAGTATAACAGGAGGCACATTATGAGCTACAGTTTTGAAAGTCGCGTAAGATTCAGCGAGATCGGAGAGAAGGGCTGCCTGACGTTGCCGGGAGTTCTGGATTATTTTCAGGACTGCTGTACCTTTGAATCTGAACAGACAGGTCTCGGAATGGAAGTATTAAAGGCACAGAAAAGAGCCTGGGTACTTTCCGCATGGCAGGTAATTGTGAAGAGATATCCAAAGCTTGGTGAAAATATAAAAGTAACAACAATTCCTTATGGATTCCGGGGCTTTATCGGAATGCGTAATTTTATTCTTGAGACAGCGGATGGCGAGAGACTGGCCTGGGCGAATTCTTACTGGTCCTTTATCAACACAGAGACAGGACTTCCGGAAAAGCTGACAGCAGCAGATACCGACCCTTATGACCTGGGGGAGAAGATGGAAATGGATTATGCACCGAGAAAGATCGCGCTTCCGAAAGAGCGGAAACCGAAGGAATCTTTTGCCGTACAGAAACATCATCTGGATACGAACCACCACGTAAACAACTGCCAGTATATCCGAATGGCAGCTGATTTTCTGCCGGAGGATTTTGCGGTCCATCAGCTTCGTGTGGAGTACAAGAGACAGGCTGTCCTTGGAAATGTAATGATTCCGGAAGTATATATGGAAGCAAATAAGGCAACGGTAGTTCTCAATGCGGAAGATCAGGAACCCTACGCTGTGGTGGAATTTACAAAGTAATTAGAGCTGTTTTAAACAGCATGGATATATTACGAAGTGGATTGTAAAGACACTTTATAAAAGGGAGGAAACGCAATGCTGGAAAAATTAAAAGAAGAAGTTTACAGAGCAAACATGGATCTGCCGAAATATGGCCTGGTTACGTTTACCTGGGGAAACGTCAGCGGTATCGACAGAGAGAAGGGACTTTTTGTCATCAAACCAAGTGGTGTGGATTATGATAAACTGACGCCGGAAGATATGGTTGTAGTCGATCTTGAAGGAAATAAAGTCGAGGGCAAATACAATCCGTCTTCTGATACTGCCACACATGTGGTGCTTTACAATGCGTTTCCGAAGATTGGAGGTATTGTGCATACCCATTCATCCTGGGCTACAAGCTGGGCACAGGCAGGAAGATCCATTCCATGTTATGGAACCACACATGCGGATTATATTTACGGAGAAGTTCCATGCGTGCGTAACCTGACAAAAGATGAGATTGAAGAGGCCTATGAGAAAAACACAGGTATTCTCATTGCCGACTATTTTAAAGATAAAGATTACGAAGCAGTTCCGGCAGTCCTTTGCAAAAATCACGGACCGTTTACCTGGGGAAAAGATGCACATGAGGCTGTCCACAATGCAGTTGTCCTGGAAGAGGTTGCCAAGATGGCATTCCGCTGTGAGCTGATCAACCCAGACGTAAAACCGGCACCGCAGGAGCTTCAGGATAAGCATTACTACAGAAAACATGGCGCAAATGCCTACTATGGACAGGGAAATAAATAAGAAAAAAAGAAGCAGAAGAATGTCACATGGAAAAGTGTGGCATTCTTTTTTTGTGGAATATAAATTGTGGAGAGGTGCCGTTTACGGGCGGGCAGTAATTCAGAATGGAATAACTGTTTTACTGATACAATAGTGTCCTGTAAAAGATACTATCCAGGGTAAAACAATGAAGAAATGTTCATTTTTTGTCGAAAAAAACCAGATTTGCTGACCTTTAACACAGGTGCCACCAAAATATGTGCTAATGTCAAGAAAAATGCAGAACATTAACACATTTTGGAAAACAGGTGGCAGGATGAAAATTTACACTTATCAGGGAAGAAAGAACGTTTCCGGAGAAAAAATACGTCAGATGAGAAATATAAAACGGATGTCACAGTCAGATCTGGCGGCAAAAATGCAGGTGGAAGGTGTGATGCTGGAACGTGACAGTATCAGCCGGATCGAAGGCGGAGAACGTTTTGTGGCAGATTATGAACTGAGAGTGTTCGCAAAAGTGCTGGGTGTGGATGTGAAGTGGCTGCTGAACGAAGAGTGCTCCTGAGATCAGCAGCATGATAATTGGTATGACTGATATTTATACAGCAAACTACTTGATATTTATGTCGGAAACTGCTACAGTATAAAGAAAAAAGGCGACCGGGAAACCTTGCGGGGGTAAACGGTCACGGATAAAGAGATAGAGGCGCGGATTTTATCAGTATTTATGGACGAGAGGCCCTGGCAGGCTGTCCATAAAGAAAGGAAAATCTGCCGAAGTGCTCTGAAAGGCCAGATGACAGGGTACTGGGATAACGCAGAATATGCGTTGTACTGTCACGGATGTGGAGCGCTATCGTAAGTTGAATAAAGAAGATTATTTAACCGGAGGTGTTCTAAGAAGAGACAGCCTCCGTTTTTTTGTCCCCGAAAAGGGAGGAGAAAAATGAGTAAAAAAGCAGGAACAGCATTGTCTGTTATGGCAATGGTATTCATGGGCGCACTGGCAAGTCCCCTGACTGTGCTGGCTGCGGATGCGGAGGAGACTTACCAGCCTGCTCTGTATGCAACGATCTGGGCACTGCTTCCACCTCTTGTTGCGATCGTCCTTGCACTGATCACAAAAGAAGTATACAGTTCTCTGTTTGTGGGAATTGTAGTAGGAGCACTGATCTATTCCGGATTTAAATTTGAAGGAACGGTAACACAGATTTTTGAGGGAGGAATCATCAAGGTTCTTTCTGACAGCTATAACGTAGGTATCCTGATCTTCCTGGTAATCCTGGGATCTGTGGTATGTATGATGAACAAGGCCGGCGGCTCCGCCGCATTCGGACGATGGGCCAGCAAAAAGATCCACACGCGTGTGGGTGCAGAGCTTGCAGCGATCATCCTTGGAATCCTGATCTTCATTGACGATTATTTTAACTGCCTGACAGTAGGAAGCGTTATGCGTCCGGTAACTGACAGACATCACGTATCCAGAGCGAAATTTGCATACCTGATCGATGCGACAGCCGCTCCGGTATGTATCATCGCACCGATCTCATCCTGGGCTGCTGCAGTCAGCGGATTCGTAGAGGGACAGGATGGACTTGCGATTTTTGTAAGAACCATCCCGTATAACTTTTACGCGATCCTTACGATTGTAATGATGGTTGGCATGGTACTGATGAAAACCGAGTTTGGTGCCATGAGAACACATGAGATCAATGCACTGAACGGAGATCTTTATACAACATCTGCAAGACCGTATGAGAATGCAACGGATGATGAGACACCGAATCCGAGAGGAAAGGTGATCGATCTTGTGATCCCGATCGTTATGCTTGTTATCTGCTGTGTCATCAGTATGATCTATACAGGAGGATTTTTCAGCGGAACAGATTTTGTTACCGCATTTTCACAGAGTGATGCCTCTACAGGCCTTGCAATGGGAAGTGCTTTTGGTCTGGTGTTTGCCATTATTTTCTATATGATCCGCCGTGTGGTCAATTTCAGAGACTGTATGGGATGCATCCCGGAAGGATTCAAGGCTATGGTACCGGCGATCATGATCCTGACCTTTGCATGGACACTGAAGGCTATGACAGACTCACTTGGTGCAGCGGTATTCGTAGAAGAAGCCATGCGTTCTGTTGCCGGTGGTATTGAAGTTATCCTTCCGGCCATTATTTTCCTGGTTGGATGTGGACTTGCATTTGCTACAGGTACTTCCTGGGGAACCTTTGGTATCCTGATCCCGATCGTTGTTGCGGTATTTGAGAAATCCAGTCCTGAGATGATGATCATTTCCATGTCCGCCTGCATGGCAGGTGCAGTTTGCGGAGACCACTGCTCACCGATCTCCGATACAACGATCATGGCTTCCGCAGGAGCACAGTGTGATCATGTGACTCACGTTTCCACACAGCTTCCGTATGCGATCCTGGCTGCGGCAGTATCCTTTGTAACTTATATTGTTGCAGGCTTTGTAAAAACAGCATGGATCGCTCTTCCGGTGGGAATCGTGCTGATGCTGATCGTACTTTTTGTCATTAAAATGATGAACCCGATGCCGGTTGAGAAACCAACAGAATAACAGACTGACCCAATGTGGGGCAGATTCCCCCATGAATGTCAAATAAAAGGCAGTGACGGAAAGAAATTTCCGAAGCTGCCTTTTTTGTGCTTTCTATAATAATTCTCTTATGTTATAATGCAGGACAGACAGCAAATAGTAAATGATCATATATAGTTTTAAGGAACAGGAGTAAGAATGATAGAATTAGGTAAAAAACAGAAATTACTGGTTGTAAAAACCGTGGATTTCGGAATATATCTTGGAGAGGACCGAAACGCACCTCAGAATGAGCGGGTGCTTCTTCCGTCCAAACAGGTACCGGAAGGAACCAAAGTAGGTGATGAGATCGAGGTATTCATCTACAAAGATTCCCAGGACAGACTGATCGCTACTACCCGTGAGCCGATGCTCCAGGTAGGACAGACAGCAGTCCTCAAGGTTAAACAGGTCACCAGGATCGGAGCTTTTCTTGACTGGGGACTGGAGAAGGATCTTCTTCTTCCGTATCATGAGCAGACTAACAGAGTCCGTGAAGGTGAGGAATGTCTGGTAGCTCTTTATGTAGATAAGAGCAGCAGACTCTGTGCAACTATGAAAGTGTACCATTATCTTTCCACCAGAACTCCTTATGTACCGGGAGATATGGTGAAGGGCCGTGTCTATGAGATCAGCGGAAACTTCGGTGTATTTGTTGCGGTAGATGATAAATATTCCGCACTGATCCCTGCAAGAGAGGCAACCGGCAAGTACAGACCGGGAACCGTTCTTGACCTTCGTGTCACAGAGGTAAAAGAGGATGGAAAGATGAATGTCAGTGACCGTCAGAAAGCTTACATCCAGATCAATGAGGATGCAGAGAGCGTACTCAGCGTGATCGAGGAATTTGCAGGTGTGCTGCCGTTTGATGACCATGCTTCACCGGAAGTCATCAAGAGAGAGTTTGGCCTCAGCAAGAATGCATTCAAGCGTGCAGTGGGCCACCTGATGAAAGAAGGAAAAGTAGAGATCCGTGACAGAAGGATCTACATTAAAAAATAACAAGGTGTTGACCGGCTCCGGATCAGACACGCTCCGGCACGTTCAGAGAAAAGTGCAGAGCGGGGAGGATCCGGAGCCCTGTTTTTACAATAAGGAGAGAAAAATTTGGAGTTTACACATTTACATGTCCATACAGAATACAGTCTTCTGGATGGCTCCAATAAGATCAAAGAATATGTGGCCAGAGTGAAAGAACTGGGTATGGACAGCGCGGCGATCACCGATCATGGTGTTATGTACGGTGTGATCGATTTTTACAGGGCTGCCAGAGAAGCCGGGATCAATCCTATCCTGGGATGCGAGGTTTATGTGGCTCCGGGTTCCCGTTTTGACCGGGAAGTGGGAAGTGGCGATGACCGTTATTACCATCTGGTTCTGCTGGCCGAGAATAATCAGGGATACAGCAATCTGATGAAGATCGTATCCAAGGCATTTGTGGAAGGCTTTTATTATAAGCCACGTGTGGATTTGGAACTTCTGGAAAAATATCACGAGGGAATCATTGCCTTAAGTGCCTGCCTGGCAGGAGAGGTTGCAAGGTATCTTGCCCGTGGCATGTATGAGGATGCTAAGATTGCTGCTCTGCGTTATCAGGATATTTTCGGAAAAGGAAATTTCTTTCTGGAGCTTCAGGACCATGGGATCCCGGAGCAGCAGACCGTAAACCAGCAGCTTCTCCGTATGCACAGAGAGACGGGGATCGATATGGTTGCCACCAACGATGTGCATTACACCATGGCAGAGGATGCGGAGCCCCATGACGTGCTACTCTGTCTGCAGACCCAGAAGAAACTCAGCGATGAGAACAGAATGCGCTATGAGGGTGGTCAGTATTATGTGAAATCGCCGGAAGAGATGGCGAGACTTTTCCCATATGCCCTGGAGGCATTGGAAAATACCCATAAGATTGCTGAAAGATGCCATGTGGAGATCGAATTCGGTGTGACCAAGCTGCCGAAATATGATGTGCCAGACGGACTGACCTCCTGGGAATATCTGAACAAACTTTGCCATGAGGGACTGGAACAACGGTACCATCCGGTGACAGATGCGCTGAAAGAGCGTCTGAATTATGAGCTGTCCACCATCAAAAATATGGGATATGTGGATTACTTTCTCATTGTATGGGATTTTATCAAATATGCCAGGGACAACGATATCATGGTCGGTCCGGGACGAGGCTCTGCCGCAGGAAGCCTGGTTGCCTATACACTTGGGATCACCCAGCTAGACCCGATCCGGTATGATCTGCTCTTTGAACGTTTCCTGAATCCGGAGCGAGTATCCATGCCGGATATCGATGTGGATTTCTGCTTCGAACGGAGACAGGAGGTTATTGATTATGTAAGAAGAAAATATGGTGATGACTGCGTGGTTCAGATCGTTACCTTCGGTACACTGGCAGCCCGCGGTGTCATTCGTGATGTAGGCCGTGTTCTGGATATGCCTTATGCCCAGGTGGACACCATCGCCAAGATGATCCCACAGGAGCTGAATATCACCATTGACAAGGCACTGGGAATGAATCCGGAGTTTCGCAAGGCTTACGAGGAACAGGACGATATCCATCGTCTGATCGATCTGGCAAAACGTCTGGAGGGGCTTCCGAGGCATACCTCCATGCATGCGGCAGGTGTTGTGATCAGCCAGAAGGATGTATCGGAATACGTACCCCTTTCCAGAGCACAGGATGGTTCCATTGTCACGCAGTTTACCATGACAACACTGGAAGAGCTGGGACTTCTGAAAATGGATTTCCTGGGTCTCCGTACCCTGACGGTTATCCAGAATGCTGTGAAAATGGTGGAAAAAAGTACCGGTATGCTTCTGGATATGCAGAAAATTGATTACAACGACAAAAAGGTACTGGATTCTCTCGGAACAGGACGTACTGACGGTGTGTTCCAGCTCGAGAGTGCCGGAATGAAAAACTTCATGAAGGAGCTGAAGCCTCAGAGCCTTGAGGATGTCATTGCGGGAATTTCCCTTTACCGTCCGGGCCCTATGGATTTCATCCCACAGTACATCCGCGGAAAAAACCGTCCGGATACCATCCGCTATGACTGTCCGCAGATGGAGCCAATCCTGAAACCGACCTATGGCTGTATCGTATACCAGGAGCAGGTTATGCAGATCGTCCGTGATCTTGCAGGTTACACCCTTGGACGAAGCGACCTGGTGCGCCGTGCCATGTCCAAAAAGAAAGCTTCTGTTATGGCAAAAGAGCGCCAGAATTTCGTTTACGGAAATGTGGAAGAGGGGGTTCCTGGATGTATCGCCAATGGCATCTCCGAGGAGATCGCAAACAAGATCTACGATGAGATGACAGACTTTGCGAAGTATGCCTTCAATAAGTCTCATGCTGCCGCCTATGCGGTGGTTTCTTACCAAACCGCATATCTGAAATATTACTATCCGGTAGAATTCATGGCTGCGCTGATGACATCCGTTGTGGAAATGCCAAACAAGGTTGCAGAGTATATTTCCGTGTGCCGTCAGATGGGAATCCAGATCCTTCCGCCGGATATCAATCATGGTGTTTATGGTTTTTCTGTTGACAACGGTGCCATCCGTTATGCACTTTCTGCCATCAAGAGCATCGGCCGTCCGGTTATTGAAGGAATTGTGAGGGAACGTGAGGAGCACGGGGAATACACTTCCCTGAAGACTTTTGTGGAGCGGAACATCGACCAGATCAACAAGCGTGTTGTGGAGAACCTGATCAAGGCCGGAGCGCTGGACTGTCTGGAAGGAAACCGTAAGCAAAAGATGACCATATATACACAGATCATCGACAGCATCAACCAGGACAAAAAGCACACCATGGCCGGACAGCTGAGCCTTTTTGATATTGCTTCTGAAGAGGACAAAAAGGAATTCGAAATCCGTATGCCGCAGGTTGAGGAATATCCCAAAGAGATCATCCTGACTTTCGAAAAAGAAGTGCTTGGCATCTATCTCAGTGGTCATCCACTGGAGCGCTACCGGAATATGATGGAAAAAATGATCTCCGCAAAAACTTCGGATTTCCAGCCGGATGATGAAACCGGAATTCCGGAAGTTTACGACAATCAGAAAGTGATCGTAGGCGGAATGATCACGGATAAAACCATAAAATATACAAAGAATAACAAGGTAATGGCGTTCCTCACCGTGGAAGATCTGGTAGGTACCGTAGAAGTCGTGGTATTTCCACGTGATTACGAAAAGTGCCAGATGTTCCTGAACGAAGATGCCAGACTTTTTATCCAGGGAAGAGTATCTGCGGAAGACGACAAAGCCAGCAAACTGATCCTGGAAAAAGTCCGCATGTTTGACGATATGCCAAAAGAACTCTGGATTCAGTTCGAAAGCCGTGAAGACTACGCAAAAGCCGAGACAGGTTTGGTAGATGATCTGATGGAATCCAGAGGAAACAGCACCGTAGTTATTTATCTCAAAGATGTGAAGGCAATGAAGAAACTTCCACCTGCTTATCAGGTCCATATCGAGGATTCCTGGCTGGAACGTATGGGTGAAAAATATGGAAGTTTCAATGTTAAAATTGTGGACAGAGTATTGAAAAACTTATAAAAATGCTATAAACTATATCCGAATATGTGTATTACAATAGGTTGTTTCATAAGATGGAGGATAACAATATGGCAGAGAACAAAATCAAAACGATCGGCGTTTTGACCAGTGGCGGTGACGCACCTGGAATGAATGCTGCAATCCGTGCTGTTGTCAGAAGAGGATTAAGCAGCGGACTGAACGTAAAGGGAATCTATAAAGGATACAGCGGTCTCTTAAACGAAGAGATCAAAGACATGACAGCAAGAGATGTTTCCGATACGATTGAGCGAGGCGGAACAATTCTTTATACTGCCAGATGTGCAGAGATGAGAACAGAGGAAGGACAGCAGCAGGCGGCGGAGATCTGCAGAAAGCATGGAATCGACGGCCTTGTTGTTATCGGTGGAGACGGTTCCTTCGCAGGTGCTCAGAAACTTGCGAACCTTGGAATCAATACCATTGGCCTGCCGGGAACCATTGACCTTGATATCGCATGTACCGAGTACACCATCGGTTTCGATACAGCTGTAAACACAGCGATGGAAGCCATCGACAAGGTACGTGATACTTCCACATCCCATGAGAGATGCAGTATCATCGAGGTTATGGGACGTAACGCCGGATACCTTGCAGTATGGTGCGGTATCGCAAACGGTGCTGAGGATATCCTGATCCCGGAGAAATATGATTATGATGAGCAGAGACTTATTGATAACATTGTAGAGAGCCGTAAAAAAGGTAAAAAACACCACATTATCGTAAATGCCGAGGGTATCGGTCATTCAGAAGCTATGGCAAAACGTATCGAGGCCGCAACAGGTATCGAGACACGTGCTACTATCCTTGGCCACATGCAGCGTGGTGGAAGCCCGACATGTAAGGACCGTGTATATGCGTCTATGATGGGTGCTCTTGCAGTAGACCTTCTTGTTGCCGGTAAACGCAGCCGTGTTGTTGGATACCGTCACGGAGAGTTCGTCGACTTCGATATCAACGAGGCTCTTGCAATGCAGAAGAATGTAGACCCATACATGTGGGAGGTTTGCAATTCCCTTTCTCACAACTACAATAAATAAAAAATATGAACTTGAAAAAAGTTTCAGACGGATTGCATAAACTGAATACGTCACAAATAATTGCCCTCGGCTTTGCGGGGGTGATTTTTGTAGGCGGACTTATTTTATGGCTGCCGTTCTGCAGTGCACCCGGGCAGGCTGTTACCTTCCCGGATGCTGTTTTTACAGCAGCAACCAGCGTATGTGTGACAGGACTTTCCACAGTTGTTATGGCGACGCAGTGGAGCCACATCGGAAAAATTGTCATACTATGTCTGATACAGATTGGAGGCATCGGACTGATTGCCCTTGCCAATATGATCTTTATCAGCCTCCGCAGAAAAATTTCCCTCAAAAACCGCCGGATTATTAAAGAATCCTACAATCTGGATCAGATGGGCGGCGTGGTTCCGGTCATGCGAAGCGTGGTAAAATGTGTATTCCTGGCAGAAGGAGTCGGTGCAGTTCTGTATGCGATCTGCTTTGTTCCGGAATTTGGCTGGAAAAAAGGCGTAACCCATGCAGTATTTCTGGCTGTATCCGCATTTTGCAATGCGGGAATCGATCTTTTTGGAGAAACAAGCCTTGCGGCTTATGTGGGCAATCCGCTGGTGAATCTTACCACCATTGGTCTGATCATCGTGTCTGGCCTTGGTTTTATTGTCTGGTGGGATCTCTGGGATAAATTTCGGAAGATCATAAGAGGAGATCTTTCTCCGGCCAGATTTTTCCGGGTGCTTCGTCTGCAGAGTAAGCTTGTTCTGACTATGACGGGAATACTGGTGTTTGCAGGAGCATTTCTGGTATTTATTTTTGAATCTCGGAATCCGTCCACGCTGAAGGAGGCACCTCTGGGAACGAAGATCATGGCGTCCTTTTTCCAGTCAGTGACAACACGTACAGCAGGTTTTTATACTATTGATCAGGCACTTTTGTCTACTCCGACAGTGATCGTTTCCCTGCTGTGGATGTTTGTCGGAGGCTCCCCCATGGGAACTGCCGGTGGTATTAAAACCACGACCATTGCGGTACTGATCCTTTCCATTGCAGCTTACCTTCAGGGAAAAAAAGATGTCGAAGTTTACGGACGCAGGATCCGTGAGAGCTATCTTCGTTCTGCAATGGTAGTTGCCGGAACCAGTGTGCTGATCATTTTTGGAATGTCCATTCTTTTATCTGCGGTAATGCCAGGCGCAGATCTGGCAGACATCCTGTATGAGATCACTTCCGCGGCAGCGACTGTCGGACTTTCCAGAGGACTGACGTCACAGCTGAATACAGCAGGCAAATGGATCGTGATCCTGACTATGTATCTGGGCCGTATCGGACCGCTGACTATGGGAACAGCAGTTGTGGTAAAGGTTCGCAACAGACCGGGAAGTACGACACATCTTGGTGAAGAGGATATTATGATCGGTTAAGAAAATAGTAGGAGAAGAGAATGAAGAATAAATCTTTTGCCGTGATCGGGCTTGGACAGTTCGGAATGACTCTGGCGGTGA
>OLRJ01002772.1_pt1 | contig 12558 bp, 12 predicted proteins | sample 1672741 | NCBI WGS metagenome assembly OLRJ01 (sample SAMEA3136719, study PRJEB25190) | human gut metagenome | biome: human gut; feature: human-associated habitat; material: faeces | place: Austria | collected 2013
CGGTGGCTGCGCTTTCGGACGGCATGCCGCTGGATGTCGCGGCGGTCGATCTCTCCGCCGCGCTCGACGCGCTGGGCGAAATCACGGGCGAAACGATGAGTGAAAAGGTCATCGACGAGGTGTTTGCCAAGTTCTGCGTGGGCAAATGAAACGTCCGGGTGACCGGAAAGAAGAATCGCTTGTTCAGACGGCCTGATGGTGGTACAATAAACACAGAAAGTGAATTTCATGGAGGTTGATGTTCTATGAAAAGACGTATCGGAATCCTCACCAGCGGCGGCGACTGCCCCGGCCTGAACGCCTGCATCCGCGGCGTGGCGCGCGCCAGCTATTCCATGTTTGACGCGGAGATCATCGGCATTCAGGACGGCTATGCGGGTCTGATTGCCGGGGACTATAAGGAAATGAAGCAGTCGGATTTCTCCGGTATTCTGACCCTCGGCGGCACGATTCTCGGCACGCGCCGCACGCCCTTCCGCAACATGCGCGTGGTCAGCGAAGACGGCGTGGACAAGGTCAAGGCGATGAAGGCGAATTACAAAAAGATGAAGCTGGACTGCCTCGTGACACTGGGCGGCAACGGCACGCACAAGACTGCGAACCTGCTGGCCGAAGAAGGGCTGAACGTCATCGGTTTGCCCAAGACGATCGATAACGATATCTGGGGAACGGACGTCACCTTCGGTTTCCACACGGCGGTGGATATCGCGACGGAGGTCATCGACCGCATTCACACGACGGCCGCGAGTCATGGCCGCTGCATGGTCATCGAGATCATGGGCAATAAGGCGGGCTGGCTGACGCTGTATTCCGGCATCGCGGGCGGCGCGGATATCATCCTCCTGCCGGAAATTCCGTATGACATCAACGTGGTGGCCGACGCGGTGCGCAGCCGCGCCGAAAACGGCAAGGATTTCTCCATCATCGCCGTGGCCGAGGGCGCGATGAGCGTCGAGGAAGCGGCGATGAAGAAAAAAGAGCGCGCCGCTTTCCGCGAGGAATCCGGCTTCAACGGCATTGCCAACCGCGTTGCCAAACAGCTTGAAGAGATGGTCGGCGTGGAAGCGCGCGCCGTCGTGCCGGGCCATGTGCAGCGCGGCGGCTCGCCGAGCGCGTATGACCGCATGCTCTCCACCGTTTTCGGCGTGCATGCCGCGCAGCTGATCGCGGCGGAAAACTATGGTCAGGCTGTCGCGATGGTCGGCAACGCCGTTTCGCATAATCCGCTTTCCGAGGTTGCGGGCAAGACGAAGTTCGTCCCCGCCGACGCGCAGGCTGTCCGTGCCGCCAGAAGCATGGGCATTTCGCTGGGCGACTGAGGGTTTTCAATCGAAATCCAATGACAATCCGAAGCAGCGGTCGATCGCATGCTTCGGATTTTTGCGTTTTTAGCGTCAACGAAACAGAGAAAGACAAGAAACGCCTTGAAAACGCCGGGCAGCGCTGGTATAATATGATCTGTAATTAGTATCGACTAACAAGATGCCGTATTTCAAAGAGGCCAAAGAGGATTTCGCCAAAATCGTGGATATTTTGAAAAAATAAGGGGTTTCCTATGAAAGACAGTGAACTGAACATCGATCTGACCTGTCACGTGCTCTATTCCAAACCCTGCAAAGCGCAGATTCAAAGCAAAATTGCGCTGCACTATCCCGAAGGTGAGCAGGAAGCGATCTGGACGCGGGTGCAGAAGCAATACGCGGCCTTTCTTTCCGACTGGCGCACCGATCTCGGCGGCGCGAAAAATTTTCACAACGGCGCGGGCGGCAACTACGACTGCGTCGCGCTGATGGCGTATTACGTCGTCTGCAAGGATGTAACCAGTGTGGAAGAGATCGAGCAGATGGAGGGCGACCTGTTTCTGCCCGCCTTCCGCAAAATGAAGTTTGTGGATTGCAACAGGCCGATTTTCAAGCGGCTCATGCACCGCGCGTTCCTGAACGCGAAAAAGCAGTGCGACAAATGGGGCGATTTCAAGATGAACGTCGCGCCGTTTGACAAGGACAAGCCCATCTATTACGAGTTTACCGAATGTCCGACGGCGGAGTTCGCGAAAAAGCATGGCCTGCTGGAGGTCATGCCCGCGCTCTGCAATCCGGATTTCACGGCCATGGAGCTGATTCACGCGCGGCTGGTGCGCACGACGACCTGCGCCAACGGCTGCAAGTGCGACTACACCGTTTGCGGCGACAGGGATGAAGCGTTTCTGAGCGCGCACCCGGAATACCGCGACGAGGCAGGCTATCGGAGAAACCGGTAAAGGAGGAAAAGACTGTGCAGTTTGAAACGCTGGGCGACGCGAAGCGCCCCGCTATTCTGTTTTTTCATGCGATGGGCGTTACCGGGGCGAGCAGCGAACCCGTTGCGAAAAATTTGCAGGCGCGGTATTTCTGTATCCTGCCGACGTCCACCGTCTACTGCGCGGGGCAGAAGTACGTGAGCAAAGCGGACGAGGTGCGGCAGGTAGAGACGTTTCTGCGCAAAAAAGGCGTGGAAAGGCTGGCGCTGGTCGTCGCTTCTTCCATCGGCGCGGACCTGGCGGCAGCGTTTCTGGCCGCGACGCGGCTTCCCGTGGAATACGTCTTTTTTGACGGCGGGCAGTTCGCCCAAATTGGCCGGGGAACGCGGCGCGTGATGACGCCGTTTCTGTATCTGGCGATCAAGAGCCTGTATTGGTCGAAGGGAAAAACCCTCAAAAAGATCATGTGGTGCGACGACGACGCGATTAAGCCGTATTTCATCGCGGCGGGAAAGGCGCTGACCTACGGCAATCTGCGCCGCCAACTGGCGGACAGCCTGGAGAACAAACCCTTTCCGGTGCTGTCGGAGGTTTTGCAGGCACACTGCTTCTTCGAATTTGGCGGCATTGAAGACCATTTCAAATACCGCGATGCGGTCATGCGGGCGTATCCGCAGGGGCATTTTCCCGTGTTTGAACAGATGAACCATATGCAGTTTCAAATTCAACATCCGCAGGGCTTTGGGGCCATGCTGGAAAACATCATCGAAACGGGCGGCCTGCCCGACCTGCCTTTTTTGCGGCAGGCATCAGAAAGGAAAAAGCCATGAAATATCCCATCAAAAAGAACACCGTGCAGGAAACGCTGATCATTCCGATGTATGGGCGCAAAATGTGTTCACAGCTTTATCCTAAAATCTACCGGGACGAAACGGCGCTCCGGCTGATTGATTAGGTGGATTACGACTTCTCCGCGCTGGAGGAAAAGGCCAAAAGCATCATGCACCGCTTCGGTTTTCTGGAGGTCGCCATGCGGCAGAGCGACCTCGCGTGGGAGGTTCGCGACTATCTCAAAACGCATCCGAATGCGGCGGTGGTCAACCTCGGCTGCGGGCTGGATGACACGGGCCGCGCCTGCGACAACGGCACGTGTAAAATCTATAACATCGATTTTCCGGATGTCATCGCGGTGCGCAATGCGCTGCTTCCGGCCGGGGAGCGGGAAACCAACATCGGCTGCGATTTGAACGATGCGTCGTGGTTTTCGCGCATCGATGCGAGCGGCGGCGCGGTGTTCTTCGCGGCAGGCGTGTTCTATTATTTCCTGACCGGGCAGGTCAAGACGCTGGTCTGCGCGCTGGCGGCGGCATTTCCAGACGGCAGGATTGTCTTTGACGCGGCGAATCGGTCGGCGGTGAAGCTGATGCTCAAGACGTGGATCAGGCAGGCAAAGATTCGGGATGTCGGCGCGTATTTCGCTGTCGCAGACGCGAAGAAGGAACTTTCGACGTGGAGCGAAAAGCTGAGCATATCCAGCCGGGGCTACATGCTGGGCTATCAAACGCTGGATGATCCGTCCGTGAGCGGCTTTTTCCGTTTTTTGGCAAAGGTCGGCGACGGCATGATGAAGATGCAGATTGTGCGGCTGGATTTTCAAAAATGAAGCATTTCGGTCTGTCGGTACTTGACAGGCCGTCTTTTTGAGTATAATGTGAAACGCCGTTTCATAACGACGTTACAGACTGTCGACAAAAAGCTATTCTCCCCCCGAAGGGGGGAGAATAGCTTTTTCCGCAAATGAAAGAATAGCTGAATTTCTTGATTTTGCTATTCAAGACAAGTTTGCTTATGTCAACAAGCTGGAGCGGCCTCAGGCCGCTTTTTACGCGTTTGAAATTCAAAAATCCGCTCAAAGAATTTCTTTCAGCGTCAGCGCGCAGAGCATTTCGCGCGGGAACGCGCTCAGTGTCCGCAGCGCCAGCGGGGAGAACGAGCCTTCGCGCAGCAGCAGATGATACAGACAGGAGATGACCAGCTTGCGGTCAATTTGCGGCTTGGCAAAGAGCACGCCCACCCGGCCGCCGAGCAGCGAACCGAGCATCGATTCCGCCTTTTCAAGCGGCAGACGCGCGTGCAGCTCGTCGCGAAGCGTGGCGAACGTCATCACCTGAGCCGGGTTGACCTCCGCAATCTGCGCGCAAAGCTCACAGCCGCGGAGCAGATAATCGATGCAGTCGGCCTTTTCCGGCAAATCTTCTTCCAGCAGAGAGAAGAACGGCGCGCCGATTTCCCGCGTGCGCGTGAGGGCGTTGGAATGGCACATCGAGGTTTCCAGCTGTGTCAGATGGATGACGTAGTCCTGTGCGCGGGCGTAGAGCGCCTGCGCGTCTACCGCGTCGAACGAATAGGACACGCCGCGCATGCGGCCGAACGCGCGCATCACGTCGTTGTAGCCGAGTATGCGGTTGCGCGCGGAAAGCGCGCTGTCCAGCGTCAGCAGGCCGCCGAGCGGCTGAGACGTGCGGATGTAGGTGATGTTCGGCCTGCGGTCGTACTGCGTGTGCGAGCGGTGCTTGCCGATGTCGATGGCGACGATATCCCGCGCGCCGCTGCGCACGGCCATTTCCACGGGCGTGTTGTCGCAGAAACCGCCGTCGATGTAGCGGTCGCCGCCGACCTGCTTCATCGGGAAAATCGGGAAACAGGAGGCGCTGGCCATCAGCCAGTCGATCAAAGAGCCGGTTTCCATCTCCTCAAGCCGCTTTTCCACCATCGCCAGCGACGGAAAGCGCGTGGTGACGATCCCCAGATGCACGCCGCTGCGGCGGATTTTGTCTTCGTCGATCAGCTTATGCAGAATGTCCATCAGCGGAGAAACGTCCACGCCTTTTTTCTGCGCATAGCGGGTGATAAATTCGAGCAGCTTTTCCGGATGATCGAAGATATTTTCCGCGTCGTCCGCGATGGCGAGGCTCTCTTCGCTGACCACGTCGCTCAGGCGGATGTTATCCCAAAGCGCTGCTGCCGCGTCCATGCTTCCCTGCGCATACATGGCCGCATGCAGCGCGCCGACCGATGTGCCGAAGACGCTGCCGGCCTTGATGCCCAGCTCGTCCAGCGCGGCAATAGCGCCGACTTCGTAAGCGCCTTTCGCACCGCCGCCGCCCAGCACGAGCGCCGTTTCGGAAGGAACGAGCGCGCGCATCAGGCACGAACCTCGATTTTCGCCATGGCGGTGAGCATTTCGGCGGTCTTCTCGATGCCCATCAGCGCGGAGTTGATGCAGATATCGTAATTCTGCGCTTTGCCCCACTTCTGATCCGTGTAGCGGAAGTAATGGTTGCCGCGCTCCTTGTCGGACGTGGTGATGGCCTTGAGCGCTTCCGCTTCGCTGAGGTTGCGGCGCGCCATGATTCGGTTGACGCGCGTTTCACGCGGCGCATAGACAAAGACGTTGATGGTGTTGTCGCGTCCGGCGAGGATATAGTCCGCGCAGCGGCCGACGATGACGGCGCTTTCCCTCGCGGCAATATCGCGGATGACCTGCGCTTCGGAGATGAAGATCGATTCGCTCAGCGGCAGATACTGGCTGGAGAAGAAGCCGCTGGAATAGGCCGCGCTGGCGGCGAGATTCTGCATGAAACCGTTGCGCACGCGCTGTTCGTTGTTGGCGATGAATTCATCGGACAGGCCGCTCTTCTGCGCGGCCAGGGTGATGAGCTTTTTATCATAATAAGCGATGCCGAGTGTTTTGGCGACCAGCTCGCCGATTTGGCGGCCGCCGCTGCCATATTCACGACCGATGGTGATGATTAAAGGATTACGCATACAGATGACCTCCTCATCCTGTTTGTTGTCTATATTATAACACATTCGCAAAGCGGGGGACAAATCTTTTTTGCGCCTTCCGTCACGACTTCGTCGTGCCGCCTCGCTCTAAGAGGAAGCCGTCGAGCGAAGCGGGACGGAAGGCGTTCGTATTTGAACTTTGCCATGCCCTGTGCTACAATAAGAAAAAACGATACAGGGAGGGTCGATCATGACCGTCAGATTATACGACAGAGATGTGGATATGCTGGAATTTTCCGCCGTGGTGAAGACCTGCGAGCAGCGGGAAAAGGGCTATATCGTCACGCTGGATCAAACGGCGTTTTTCCCGGAGGGCGGCGGACAGGGCGCGGATCACGGCACGCTGGACGGCGTGCAGGTGCTCGACGCGCACGAGGCAAACGGCGAGGTGGAGCATCTGGTCAGCGGGCCGCTTGCGGTCGGCAGCGAGGTGCGCGGCCATGTGGACGCGGTGCGCCGGATGGACATGATGCAGCAGCATAGCGGCGAGCACATGTTCTCCGGTCTGGTGCATGGGCTTTTCGGCTATGACAACGTGGGCTTTCACATCGGCACGGAGGCCGTGACGATGGATTTTAACGGCATGCTGACCGAAGCGGATGTGCGCCGTGTGGAACTGCTGGCGAACCAGGCCGTCTGGCGCGATCAGCCGGTGGAGGCGTTTGTGCCGTCCCGCGAAGAGCTGGCGAACATCGAATACCGCAGTAAAAAAGAAATCGCCGGGGATGTGCGCATTGTCCGCATTGAAGGCGTAGATACCTGCGCCTGCTGCGGCACGCATGTGCATACCACCGGCTGTGTCGGTCAGATTAAGGTCATCGGCGTGCAAAAGTATAAGAGCGGCGTGCGGGTGTCCATCCTCTGCGGCCGCCGTGCGCTGGAATACGAAAATGCGCTGTTTGATCGGGCGAAAGCCGCGGGACAGGCACTCTCCGTGCCGACGGAGGAGCTTTCCGGCGCGGTGGAGCGGATGATCGGCGAGCGCGACCGCCTGCGTGCGCAGAGCGACGCGCTGGGCATGCGCATTTTTGAGCTGATGGCGCAGAAAGAGATGAAAAAGGAAATCCGAGTCGTGGCGTGCGACGCGCTTCCGGCTTCGCAGGCACGGAAAGCGGCGGGACAGCTGGCCGAAGGCGCAAAGCTGGCGCTGGTGCTCATTCCGCGCGAAGACGGCTGGAATTTTGCCCTGTCTTCCGAAACAGAGGACGTCCGCCCCGTCACCAAAGCGCTCTGCGCGGCGTTCGGCGGTAAGGGCGGCGGGCCGAAGGATATGACCCAGGGCGTTCTTTCCTCCGGTACAGAAGCGGAGATTCGGGCAGAGATTGAGGGGTGACGATGGGGCCGACCCCATACCCCGCTGAGGGATAAGTCCCTCAAACTCCTCTCTTTGCTTCGCGCGGTTAGCCTAATGTTCAGCTAGATGGATTGCAAAGCAATTCATCTATATGGGAAGTGCCGGAACCTCAGGTTCCGGCTGGGGTTTGGGGCAAAGCCCCAACGTTTCTTTTTACCCCGGACACGCGATTTCAAGCACCTGCTCGATCATCTTGTGGAAAAGCTGTGCTTCGACTGTGTCGGCGGCGCGGTAATAGACCTCTTTGCCCTCGCGGCGGGAAACAATCAGTCCCGCCGCGCGCAGCGGGCGCAGATGGTGCGACAGCGCGGGCGAGGACATTTCCATGCACTCGGAAAGCTGAATGACGCATTTTTCACTGTGGCAGAGAATAAAGAACAGACGCACGCGCGTCGGATCGCTTAAATACTTGAAAAGCTGCGCGGCCGTCTGAAAGGACGCGGTATCCTGCGGCGCGGGATGCAGATGATGCTCGCTCATAGACCGTTCTCCCTTGACTTGCGTTTTCGCCCAAACGGAAGGACCTTTCGCCCAAAAGGAAAATGTTGCGAAAAAGGGCTTGCGTTTGCGGCTTAAACGTATTATACTACGGCCATATCAAATAAACAAGTGCTTAATCGATAAATCATTGGGCCGAACAGAAAGGAAGTCAACGAAGATGAAAAAGAGCTATAAAATCGAAGTGGACTGCGCTAACTGCGCCAACCTGATGGAAGAAGCCACCCGCAAGACCGTCGGTGTCGCAAACGCGACCGTCAATTTCATGACCCAGAAGATGATCGTCGAGTTCGCCGAAGGCGCGGACGCGAAGCGGGTCATGCAGGATGTGCTCAAGGCATGCAAGAAGGTCGAGCCGGACTGCGAAATCGAACTGGACTAAGCTTAAACGTTTTTCAGCGCCTCGTTTCAGACGGAATGAGGCGCAGTTTTTCCGAAAAACATTAAACAGTTGCTTAATTGAAGGAGATTGAATCATGAACAAAAAGCAGAAAAAAATGCTCACACGCATTTTGATTGCTGCGGCGATGCTGATTGCGCTCAAGCTGATTCCGGTGACCGGCATTTTACAGTTTGCGCTGTATCTGGTCGTTTATGGGATCATCGGCTACGACATCCTGAAAAAGGCGTGGAAGGGCATTCTGAACCGTCAGGTGTTTGACGAAAACTTCCTGATGGCGGTCGCCACCATCGGCGCGTTTGCGCTGGCGATTGATGAGCGCAGCGGCGACTATGTGGAAGCCATTGCCGTTATGCTGTTTTATCAGATTGGCGAGCTGTTTCAGAGCTATGCGGTCGGCAAGAGCCGCCGCAACATCAGCGCGCTGATGGATATCCGCCCGGATTACGCGAATATCGAGCGCGACGGCCAGCTGGAAAAGGTCGCTCCGGACGAGGTGAAAATCGGCAGCGTGATCGTCGTGCAGCCGGGCGAAAAAGTGCCGCTGGACGGCGTGATTCTCTCCGGCACGTCCAGCCTGAACACCAGCGCGCTGACGGGCGAGAGCCTGCCCCGCGATGCGAAGGAAGGCGACGAGGTCATCAGCGGCTGCATCAACATGACCGGCGTGCTGCGCATTCAGACGACGAAGGAATTCGGCGAGTCCACCGTCTCCAAAATTCTTGAACTGGTTGAGGATTCCAGCTCTCATAAGTCGAAATCCGAAGCCTTCATTTCCAAATTCGCCCGCGTATACACGCCTGCCGTCTGCTACAGCGCGCTGGCGCTGGCGATCCTGCCGCCCGTCGTGCGGCTGCTGACAGGCAATTCCGCTCAGTGGGGCGAGTGGATCTACCGCGCGCTGACGTTCCTGGTCATTTCCTGCCCCTGTGCGCTGGTTATCAGCATTCCGCTCAGCTTCTTCGCGGGCATCGGCGGCGCCAGTAAGGAAGGCGTGCTCATCAAGGGGTCCAACTATCTGGAAACGCTGTCTCAGGTCAAGACGGTTGTTTTTGACAAGACCGGCACGCTGACGCAGGGCGTTTTTGAGGTCAGCGGCGTTCACCACAACGAGATGGAGGACGAGAAGCTGCTGGAATATGCGGCGCTGGCTGAGTGCGCGTCTTCTCATCCCATCAGCAAGAGTTTGCAGCGCGCTTATGGTAAGGAGATTGACCGTGACCGCGTGAGCGACATTCAGGAGATCAGCGGCAAGGGCATTTCCGCCAAAGTGGACGGCCATGACGTGCTGGCGGGCAACAGCAAGCTGATGGAGCTGAACCGCATTGCGTTCATCGACTGCCACAGCGTCGGCACGATCATTCACATGGCCATTGACGGCGAGTATGCGGGCCATATCGTCATCTCCGACGTGGTGAAGCCGCACGCGAAGGAAGCCATCGAGCGGCTCAAGCATTCCGGCGTGGAAAAGACGGTCATGCTCACTGGCGACACCCGGCGCGTGGCCGAACAGGTCGCCAAAGATTTGGGCGTGGACGAGGTGCACAGCGATCTGCTGCCTGCCGATAAGGTGGCGCAGGTGGAGAAGCTGCTCGCCGCGAAGGGCGACAGGGATAAGCTGGCGTTTGTCGGCGACGGCATCAACGATGCGCCTGTGCTGAGCCGCGCGGATATCGGCATTGCGATGGGCGCGATGGGTTCGGATGCGGCCATCGAGGCGGCGGACGTCGTGCTGATGGACGACGATCCGATGAAGATTGCGAAGGCTATCCGCATTTCCCGCAAGTGCATCGGCATCGTTTATCAGAATATCGTGTTCGCGCTGGTCGTCAAGTTCGCCTGCCTCGCGCTTGGCGCGCTGGGTATCGCGAATATGTGGGTCGCGATTTTCGCCGACGTTGGCGTGATGGTGCTGGCCGTGCTCAACGCGATTCGCGCGCTTCGGGTGCATAACCTGTAAATTGCATTTCAATGAAAAATGCTTCTTCTGCGAAAAAACAGAGGAAGCATTTTTGGATGATGATTCGCAGTATCGTTTCGGCTGCCCGTCAAGAGCGGCCGTTTTCTTTTTTCTCTTTCCGATATTCGCTGGGCAGAACGCCGTAGGCGCTCTTGAATGCGGCGGTCAGCTTGCTCTGGCTTTCATAACCGACTTTTTCGGCGATTTCAGCGAGGGAATCGGTCGTCGTGCGCAGAAGACGGGCGGCGTATTCCATGCGGTGTTCCTTCATATGTGCGGCGAGGGGCTGGCCGTAGACGGTTTTGAACAGGCTCTTGAGCGTCGAAGTGTTGATGTGGTATTGCTGAGAGAGCATCTCAATCGTGCAGCGCTGGCTCATATCCGACATCATCTGGTCGTGAATCTGGCGGATGAGCGCGATCTGCTCGGTTTTATAGGCGCTCTGCGTGGCAGGGGGCGCGTTCGTCACGCTGAGCAGCAGCATCAGCTCCTGAAACTTGAGCTTGGCATAGGGAATCAGCAGCCGCTCCGGCAGAGTGTAGAGCGGGTCGAGCAGCGCGCCGACCTGCTCCGCCGAGGAGAACACGGAAAAGCCGTTTTCTCCGCAGAAGCGGGTGAGAATCTGCGCGCCGGTTACGCCCGCGTCGCGCATGAATTCCGGCGGATTTGCGTCCAGCTGTGCGGTGTCGATGCGGAAACTAAAGCCCAGATAGCCGTCGAAAGGGAACTGCATGACCGTTTCCACGCAGGTGTGCAGCCCGTGCAGGGAAAGATCTCCCGCGCCGAGATACAGCGCCAGGCCTGTGTCGCTGGTGCAGCCCACGCGCCCGGCATAGCAATGGTTGATTTCCAGCAGCGGCGCGCCGGGAACGTCGTGGTGAAAAGCGACAAATTTTGCGCTGTATGCTTGCAGCGTCAGTTCTACGCCGGGATACAGCGGCCAGATATCCAGCCGACCTTTGTCATCCTGTCCGATGCAGGCGCAGACAGGCGGAGAGAAGAACAACGTGTCTGACTTGGCGCAGACGAGCAATTCGCCCTTGGGCACATCCGCAAGGCGCGCTTCAAGCGCCTGTTTCCAATCTCCCGGCATAGAAGCCGCTCCTTTCATCCCCAGATAAACTCATTGTATCATATTTTGGGCCGACAAACCAGCCCGGCAGAGGGAAAAGAGAAACTGCGCGCAGATTGAAGCAGACATCATCAAGACGGGTACAGTATGCGCTGGATAAGCCGGGCGTGCTGACGGTACTCGGCGGGTCGGGCTTGGAGGATAACAAGCGAATATAAAAAAACGCCGATCAGCATCAAACTGGTCGGCGTTTTGTCGTAACCTGTGTAGCGAAATCAGCCTTTCACGGCGCCGGCGATCACGCCGTCGATGATGTACTTCTGGCAGACCAGATACATCACGATGATCGGCAGAACCGTGATCATGATGCAGGCCATCATCGGGCCCATTTCTACGCGGCCGTAGCTGCCGCGGAAATACTGAATCGCCATCGGAATGGTGCGGTATTTCTTGATATCCAGCACCAGCGTCGGCAGGAGATAGTCGTTCCAGACCCACATGGTTTCCAGAATCGCGGTGGAAATCATCGTCGGCTTGAGAATCGGGAAGACGACCTTGAAGAAGATTTGCAGCGGGTTGCAGCCGTCGATCATCGCGGCTTCCTCAATCGCGATCGGGACGGACTTCATGAAGCCCGTGAACATGAACACCGCCAGACCCGCGCCGAAGCCGAGGTAAATCACGCAGATGTTAAATGGGGTGTTGAGCTTCAGCGTATCGGCCGTCTTGGAGAGGGTGAACATCACCATCTGGAACGGCACGACCATCGAGAAGACGCACAGCAGATACATCGCCTTGGAAATCGCGGAGGTCACGCGGGTGATGTACCAGCCGCACATCGAGCAGCACAGCAGAATCAGCAGCACGGAGGAAACCGTGATGATCGCCGAATAGCCGAAGGATTGCAGGAAGTTCAGCTGGGTGATGCCGTAGACGTAGTTGTGCAGCCCCGCGAAGGTTGCCGAGGTCGGCAGCTCAAACACGGTGGCGGTGGAGATGGCGAGCTCATCCTTGAGGGAGTTGATGAGGATCAGCAGCACCGGATAGAGCCACACGACGCACAGCACGCCGAGCAGTACGGTCAGCAGCACATCCATAATGCGGCGGGAGCCGGAAACAGCGCCGTCATGATATTTGGCCATTACTGCTGCACCTCCTTGCGACGGGTGAAATAGAGCTGAATGAG
>OLRJ01002774.1_pt1 | contig 12554 bp, 7 predicted proteins | sample 1672741 | NCBI WGS metagenome assembly OLRJ01 (sample SAMEA3136719, study PRJEB25190) | human gut metagenome | biome: human gut; feature: human-associated habitat; material: faeces | place: Austria | collected 2013
CGGCCAGGGCAAGGTCGGCGTTGCGACCGTCGTGGCCACGGGCGGCAACATCCCCGCGGCGGGCGAGGGCTCGATAGGCGGCCCCTCCAAGTACAAGGCGGGCGATGGCGTGGCCGCCGACGTTGCGGTGTCCCAGAAGTCGGACATCACCGTCTCGGGCGGCCAGGGTGCGACTCCCGGCAGCTCGGAGGTCGCGAAAACCTACGACCCCGATGCGGAGGGTTCCGATCCTGCCCCCTCTATCGAGAAGCGCTTCAGGGATGTTGACCCGAATGCGTGGTACGCGCCTGGCGTGAAGAAGGTCGCGGATGCCGGCCTCATGCGCGGATACAGCGAGGTGTCGCTGTTCGGCGTCGGCGCGTCGCTTACGCGCTCTGAGCTCGCGATGGTGCTCTGGCGCTATTCCGACCCGGCAGCCGAGGGCTCCTATGACGCAAGCGCTGCCAAAAACGAGACCTCGCTTCCTGACGTTCGCGACGGCGTGTGGTACACGGGTGCGGTGAACTGGGCGGTTGCGAACGGCGTCATGAACGGCTATGCCGACGAGACGGGCGCGCGCACGGCGTTTGGGCCGAATGACGCGGTGACGATGGAGCAGCTTCTCCAGATTCTCGCCAACCTGAAGGGCTCGTCCAATGCTGATGAGGCGGCGCTTTCGTCCCTCATCGATGCCGAGAACATTTCTCCTTGGGCGAGATCCGCTGCGGCATGGGCGATTCAGCAGGGCGTGGTCAGCGGGTACGAGCTGCCCGACGGCACGCATCGGCTCGTACCGGGCGAACGCATCGCGCGCGAACGCGTTGCCGTGGTGCTCTCAAATGCGCTCGAGAAGGGCATTCTGTAGGAACCTACGGTAAGAAGAGCGTGCGTGGCTGGAGGGTAGCTAAACCGGTTCCCAGACGCGCACGCAGCAGTACTGCTGCGATTCGCCCTGAAGCGTGGTGTTGTCGATGTTCGAGTACGTGACGACGCGCTTGACCGAGCCGGTCGACGCCAGGTAGTCGCCGAAGCTCGGCGCGCCCGACTTCACCTCCAGCAGGAAATACTGCTTGCTCTCGGGGCTGAACCCGCACACGTTGTACGAGTCCTTCGCGATGATCCACCCACCGCACCATGCGGGCGGGGCGGTGGGGGTCACGCCATGACGGAACCACGGGACCAGGCTGTACGAGGCGTTGCCCTGCGCGTCGGTGTCGGGCTGCACGGTGCTTGCGGGAATGTACGTTCCCAGGTTGGCGATGCCTTCGCCGAAATTGTAGATCGCTTCGAACGAGAACATGAACCCCGTGTCGCCGTAACCCGCCTCGAGCGGCTTCATCGAAGAGGGAAGCACGAGGGAGTCGACCACGCTCGCGGATTGCGCGTCGATGCGCGTGAGCTGGTAGCGCGACGAGGATGCCGCGGCGCGCGGGGTGATGACGACGGAGTCGCCCGTCGCATAGGGCGGTGTGCACATGCGGCCTTTCGAGGTGTAGGCCTCCTCGGTATCGCTCGAGCCAAAACGTGCTCTCATCAGGCGTGACGCTTCCTTGCTCGCCGATCCGTCCTTCTTGGGGAGAACCTGCCAGAAGGCGTATCCGCTCGATGCGGCGAGCGTCGGGGTCTCCCAATCGGCGCCGCCCTCTTCGGCCAGTGCCGCCGTCCCGAGTTCCCCGTTCGAAAGCGCGGCGCTGTAGATGCGCCAGGTGCCGTCGAGGATGTTCGCCTCGGTCCACACGACGCCGGTCGCGCACGCGCGCACATCGTAGATCTCGAAACCTTCTTCTTGGCCTTTCGCCTGGGAAATCGCCGTGGTCTGGTTGCCCGACGAAAGGGAGAGCAACACCACCTTCGTAAGCGGCTTCGAGCCGTCGGTAGGAACGAGGCACGCCGCAAGGGAATCGTCGCTTGCCCAGACAAGCGTTCCGTAGGGAAGCTCGTAGGTTCCTGAAAGCCCGAGCACGGTGCTCGAATCTTCGATTTCGGTGAAGTCGCCCGGCGTCGCGGCAGAACACGACGTGACGGCGTCCTTGGAGACGGCCAGCGTGTTGAAGGTGGGCTCGTTCGCCTTCGAGGCGGCGTTCACTCCCACGCCGATGCCCCCGCCGACAGCGGCAAGGGCTCCGATGCCGATTGCGCCGTAAAGGAAGTGCCGTCGGGTGAGAAGGACCTGCCCACCGCCTGGGGCGGGCACCTTGATGCCCTGCTCCGAGCGCCCTTCGGCGACGCGGACCGTCGGTGCGTGCGTTGCGTGCGCCGCACGCGGGCGATAGCTCGCAGAAGTGCCCCGCCGCGTACTTTGGCGAGGGCTTCTTTGCGCGTGCGCGCTGTTTTTTCCTGGAGTGGGTCTTTTCGTTGGCATGGTGGTAATTGTGTCATTTCGCCTACGCCTCGCGCGAGAATACGCCCAATTGCTACAATAAACCCAAAGACGAATCTGACGGTCCGCCGTAGGCTTTAAGCCTTGCGCGCTCCGCCGGCCTCGCGCATGGTCCATGCGCGCAGGAAAATCCCATGTTAGGAGACGTCAATGAACAACGAAACCCGACGCATTCTTCTTGTAGAAGACGAAAAGGCGATCCGCGATGCGGTCGCTGCTTATCTCGAGCGTGAAAACTACTGGGTAACCGCCGTGGGCGACGGCCAGGAGGCGCTTGAGGAATTCCAGAAGCATCATTTCGACCTGGTCGTTCTCGACCTTATGCTCCCACGCGTTCCCGGCGAGCGCGTCTGCCGCGCCATCCGCGACAACTCCGATGTGCCCATCATCATGCTTACCGCGAAGGGCGAGGTAGAAGACCGCATCATCGGACTCGAGCTGGGCGCCGACGATTACCTGGTGAAACCCTTCAGCCCCCGCGAGCTTGTCGCGCGCGTACGCGCCCTGCTCCGCCGCGTGCATGCCGACTCCGAGCCGCAGCGCGAAGTGCTCGAGTTCGGCGACCTCACGATCGACGTTTCCGGCCACAAGGTTCTCGTGAAGGGCGAGGAAGTCGACCTTACGGCCTCCGAGTTCAAGCTGCTCACCACGCTTTCCCGCTATCCGGGCCGCGTGTACTCTCGTATGGAGCTGGTGGAAAAGGTGCTCGGCTACGACTTCGAGGGCTACGAGCGCACCATCGACTCGCACGTGAAGAACCTGCGCGCGAAAATCGGCGACAATCCGCGCAACCCGAAGTGGTTGCATACCGTCCACGGCGTGGGGTATCGCTTCGAAGACCCCACGAAATCCGGCAAATAGCCTGCGGGTGACCCGTGAGCGAAACGAACCGAGTACATAACGGCTCGACGCCCGAAGAGGCGTCGAGCCCCTCTGCGAATGCGGGCGGCGGGGCTGCCCGCATTCGCGTCATGCCCGACTCTTCCGAGGAGCAGGCTTCAACGGGCGAGTCCCATCAGGGAAAGCTTGCGCGAAAGGAGCGCCGCCGCAAGTTCGGCTGGACGAGCCTTTCCTACACTGCGCGCGTCACCTTGGCGTTCGCGCTCATCGCCGCGATGACCGGCCTTGTCGCCATCGGCGTCATCTCGTTTGTGTGGGAACAGCATTTCCAAACCTACACCGCGTCCAACATGGAGACCCTTGCGGAGACGACCGCCAGCCGCATCGAGGAGCGCATGGAGGCCGACAGCACGCTCACCATCAAGAGCTCTGCAGCACTTATGCCCGTCGAGGCCGCGCTTGAGGTCACGCCGGGTATCGCTATCAAGGTCGTCGACGAGAACGACGTCGCCGTTTTCGATTCCTCGAACCGTATCAACGGCATCCCGAACGCTACGAGCTCCCTCGAACCGAAAGACGCCTCGAAGGTCGCGCTCGCCAAGATCGTGGTCGACGACAAGGTTGTCGGCTCCGTACGCATTTGGGTCTACGGGTCGGATACGCTTATGCGCGGCCCTGACCAGGAGTTCCGCGAGAATTCCTACCAAGCTATGCTCTTCGCGTCGCTCGTGGCCATCGTGCTTGCATCGTGCATCGGCTTTTTGTTCGCGCGCAATTTGGTGGCCCCCATCAACCGCATGACGAAGACGGCCCGCGCCATCAAGGAAGGCGACCTCTCGGCGCGCACCGATCTTCACGGCGAGGACGAGATCGCCCGCCTGGGCGAAACCTTCGACGAGATGGCGGAGTCGGTCGAGAAGGACCGCGAGCTGGAGCGCCGTCTCACAACCGACGTCGCCCACGAGCTGCGCACGCCGCTTATGGCCATCCAATCCACCGTCGAGGCGATGGTCGACGGCGTGTTCGAGGCCGATGCCGAGCGCCTCGAGACTGTGAACTCCGAGGTGCAGCGCTTAAGTCGCCTGGTTGATGCGCTCTTGAAGCTCTCCCGCCTGGAAAACCGCGCCACCCCCATGAAAGAGGAAGTGGTCGACGTGGGCGAGCTTATCCAGAGCATCGTCTCCACACATGAGGCGTTCGTTGCCGACTCGGGGCTCACGTTCGAGTACCGCGCCGAAAAAGGCGTGCTCGTCGTGGGGGATCCCGACATGATTCGCCAGGCCACGGCCAACCTCATCTCGAACGCGGTGCGCTACACCCCCGAAGGCGGGCATGTGTCGGTTACCGTGTCGAAGGGCGACATCATGGCCTCGATCGCTGTGCGAGACACCGGCATCGGGCTTTCACCCGAGGAGGCGAAGATGGTCTTCTCGCGCTTCTGGAGGGCGGACGCCGGGCGCAACCGCGCGAGCGGCGGCTTAGGTATCGGGCTTGCGGTCGTGAAGGAAATCGTCGATCGCCATGGCGGCTGGGTGCAGGTCGAGGGTGAGAAGGGCAAAGGCGCCTGCTTCACGCTCCATTTCCCCCTCTACGACGAGCAGCGCACGCGCACCAACGACAAGCGCGAGCAACAAAGGCAGCGCCAGCAGCAAAAGCAGCAGCACCGCCAGCAGTTGCTCTCGGGCGCCCGCCAGCAACGCTCGGCCGAAGGAAAATCCGCTTCCAATCGCAAAAAGTAAGGCAGTGCGCGATAATGGGTCGCGACTCATTATCGCTTGTCGGCGCGCGGGGCACTTGCTCGCGCGCCGCATATTCGCAACGAGGTTTTGAAAGGACCTGAAATCATGAGCGTGATCGACATCGAACCCGATGCGCAAGGCAAAGTTCGCGACCTCTACGATCTGGGCGACCGTCTTCTGGTCGTCGCTTCCGATCGCATCTCCGCGTTCGACTACATTCTCGAGGACGAAATTCCCCATAAGGGCCAGGTGCTCACGCAGCTTTCGTGCTTCTGGTTCAAACTGCTCGGCGGCGTGATCGAGAACCATCTCATCTCCGCCGACGTTGCCGACCTGCCGGAGCGCTTTAAGCCCTATGCTGATGCGCTGGAAGGGCGGTTCATGCTGGTCGAGAAGGCCGACATGTATCCCATCGAGTGCATTGTGCGCGGGTATCTCGCGGGCAGCGGTCTTAAGGAGTACCAGGCGCAGGGCACGGTCTGCGGCATCGAGCTGCCAGGCGGCCTCGTGAACTCCTCCAAGCTCGAGACGCCCATCTTCACGCCTTCCACCAAGGCCGAAATCGGCGACCATGACGAGAACATCAGCTTCGAGCGCTGCGCCGAGATCATCGGCGACGAGGCGGCGGCCGAGCTGCGCGATGCGGCCATCAAGGTGTACACCGCCGCGCGCGACCACGCAGCCGACCACGGCATCATCATCGCCGACACCAAGTTCGAGTTCGGACGCGTCGACGGCCGCCTCATCTTGGCCGATGAAGTTCTCACTCCCGACTCTTCGCGCTTCTGGCCCGGCGATGAGTACGAGCCCGGAAAAAGCCAGTCGAGCTTCGACAAGCAGTACGTTCGCGATTGGCTTACCGCCCATTGGGACAAAGAGTCCGGCACCAAGCCGCCCCGCCTTCCCGAGGACGTCATCAAGCGCACGAGCGAGAAGTACATCGAGGCCTACGAGAAGATCACGGGCGAGAAGTTCCCGTTCGCATAGGGAGCTTCGGTCCGTGCCGGCAGGCGGGCATTCCCGGCCGAGCGCGCTGCCTTAAAGGGCCTTCCCGCTTTTGAAGTAAGTGTCCACGAGAAAGAACCATTGCATGTCACAACGTAACTACATGAACGACCGCTACCAGGACGAGGGCCCTAAGGGTACGACGCGCAAGAGCGCGGCCTCGGCGAAGCCGAAGTCGAAAGCTGCCGCCTCGGTGCATATCCAGTCCTCGACGAAGACCCCTCAGGAGAGAAAGGCGGAGCAGAAGGCTCGCCGCAAGGCCGAGCGCGCCAAGCAAAACGAGCTCGACCGCAAGTACTACAATCCGCCCACAGCGGAATACAAGCGCTTGCGCCGCCTTTGGTGGGTCGTCCTGATCGCCGCGGTGCTTATGGTCGCGCTGTCGTGGTTCGCCCGCTCGTGGGAGCCCGCGTGGATTAGCTACGTCACGCTCGGCTCGTCCTACGTGCTCATCATCCTTGCGTTCTACCTCGACTTCTCGAAGATCCGCAAGTGCCGCCGCAAGTACCAGATGGAAATGGAATCCCAGAACACCAAGGAAAGCCGCCGCGCCGAGAAGGCGAAGCGCGCAGCCGAGCGCGAGGCGGAAAAGCAGAAGGAAGACGCTGCTGCGGAGGTTGCCGAGGGGCAGATCAAGCCCAAGCGCGGCCTGTTCAGCCGCAAGAAGGTCGACGCCGTCGATGCCGCGAAGCCGGCCGATGCCGCTTCTGCTGCAAAGCCTGCCGACAAGTAATCGCCTGCCACCCTGGAAAGGATCATCATGGTTTCGCGCGTATACGTGGAGAAGAAGCCCGGCTTCGATGTCGAAGCGCAACAGCTGCTCGCCGAGCTGCACACCGCCGTTCCCGAGGGACTTGCGAAGACGGCTCGCCTGCGCCTGATCAACTGTTACGACGTCGAGGGCATCGACGAGGAGCTTTTCGAGCGTTGCATCCCCACGGTGTTCTCCGAGCCGCAGGTCGACGATGCCTCGCGTGAGCTTCCCGTTGCGGGCGTCGAGTTCTCGGGCAAGACTGCCAAGCAGCTCGCCGCGGAGGGGGCGGACATTTCCGGAATCGCCGCGGCTCCCGCTAACGTGCACGTGTTCGCCGTCGAAGCACTGCCCGGCCAGTTCGACCAGCGCGCCGACTCCGCGTCGCAGTGCATCCAGTTCATCAGCCAGGGCGAGCGCCCCGACGTCGCCTTCACGCAGGTCTACGTCATCGAGGGCGAGTGCACCGACGACGCGCTCGCTGCGGTGAAGCACTACGTCATCAACCCGGTCGAGACGCGCGAGGCGTGCCTCGTTGCGCGCGAAACGCTCCAGATCGCTCACCCGACGCCCAAGCCCGTCGAGGTCATCGAGGGTTTCCTCGATTTGGACGAGGCGGGTCTTTCCCAGCTCATCGAGGAGCGCGGTCTGGCGATGGACCTTGCCGACATCGCGTTTTGCCAGCAGTATTTCGCGGGGGAGAAGCGCTGCCCGACCATCACCGAGATCAAGATGATCGATACCTACTGGTCGGACCACTGCCGCCATACCACGTTCGGCACCGAGCTCACCAACGTCGTGATCGACGACGAGCAGGTGCGCGAGACCTATGAGCGCTACCTTAAGCTGCGCCATGAGCTCGGCCGCGACGAGAAGCCCATCTGCCTTATGGACATGGGCACTATCGGCGCGAAGTGGCTAAAATCCCAAGGCATCCTGACCGGCCTCGACGAGTCTGAGGAAATCAACGCCTGCACGGTGAAGTGCACGGTCGACGTCGACGGCAAGGACGAGGATTGGCTCTACCTCTTCAAGAACGAGACGCACAACCATCCCACCGAGATCGAGCCGTTCGGCGGCGCGGCAACGTGTTTGGGCGGCGCTATCCGCGACCCGCTTTCGGGTCGCAGCTACGTGTACCAGGCGATGCGTGTAACCGGTGCGGGTGACCCCACGGTCCCCGTGTCGGAAACGCTTGAAGGCAAGCTTCCGCAGCGCAAGCTCGTGACGACGGCCGCCGCCGGCTACTCGTCCTACGGCAACCAAATCGGCCTGGCCACAGGCTCCGTCCACGAGCTGTATCATCCGGGCTATGTCGCCAAGCGCATGGAGATCGGCGCCGTCGTCGCGGCGACCCCGGCCGATCACGTGCGTCGCGAGAAGCCCGAGCCGGGCGACGTCATCATCCTTTTGGGCGGGCGCACTGGCCGCGATGGCATCGGCGGCGCGACCGGGTCGTCGAAGGCGCACAACCTCGAGAGCCTCGAGCATTGCGGTGCCGAGGTGCAGAAGGGCAACGCCCCTGTCGAGCGCAAGCTTCAAAGGCTGTTCCGCCGCGGCGAGGCCTGCCGTCTCATCAAGCGCTGTAACGACTTCGGCGCGGGCGGCGTGTCGGTTGCCTTGGGCGAGATCGCTGACGGCCTGCGTATCAACCTCAATAAGGTCCCGAAGAAATACGACGGGCTTGACGGCACCGAGCTCGCTATCTCGGAGAGCCAGGAGCGCATGGCTTGCGCCATTGCTGCCGCCGATGTGAAAGAGTTTCTCGGGTACGCCAAGGAGGAGAACCTCGAGGCCACGGTGATCGCCGAGGTCGTCGCCGAGCCGCGCGTGCGCATCTTCTGGAACGACGAGGCCATCGTCGACGTGAGCCGCGAGTTTTTGGCATCGAACGGAGCCCCGAAGCATCAGGACGTTCATATCGAGGCAGGCAGCTCCTATGAGCGCACTTGGGCGGGCGACACGTTCGCCGAGCGCATGGAGTCGCTTGTGAGCGACCTGAACGTCTGCTCCAACAAGGGTCTCTCCGAGCGCTTCGATTCCACGATCGGCGCGGCTACCGTGCTCATGCCGTTCGGCGGGAAATACCAGCTCACGCCTGCACTCGCCATGGTGGCGAAGCTGCCGGTAGACGGCGAGACCACGACGTGCTCCGGCATGGCGTGGGGCTTCAACCCCTATCTCACCGAGAAGAATCAGTTCGTCGGTTCCTACATCGCCGTCGTCGAGAGCGTTTCGCGCCTGGTGGCCACGGGCTTCAAGCGCGAGGACATGTACCTTACGTTCCAGGAATACTTCGAGCGTCTGCGCAATAATCCGGCACGTTGGGGCAAGCCCGCGGCTGCCGTTCTCGGTGCGCTTCAGGCGCAGCTCGATCTGGGGCTGGGCTCGATCGGAGGAAAAGACTCCATGTCGGGCTCGTTCGAGGACCTCGATGTTCCCCCGACGCTCGTGTCCTTCGCCACTGCGGTCGGCAAGGTCGATCGCGTGACGAGTCCTGAGTTCAAGGGCGCTGGCCATAGGGTCGCGCTCATCGCTCCGCGCTGCTATGACGCCGATGATGTGGCGCCTGCTGCCGAGGACGAGCTTGCGGCGATCGCTGCGGTCGAGGGCCTTATCGGCGAAGGTGCAGCCCTTGCCGTGTCGACGCCTGGTTACGGTTGCGCGGCGGAGTCGCTGTTCAAGATGTGCGTCGGCAACGGAATCGGCGTGGCGCTCGAAGACGCCGACGCCGATGCGCTCTTCACCCCCTCATACGGCAGCTTCATCGTCGAGCTGGCCGACGACGCGGTGCTTCCCGAGGCGACCGAGTGCCTCGACGTCGCCCTTCTCGGCACGACGACCGAGGACTACGTGCTCTCGGTTGCGGGCGAGGCGGTCGATTTGGCTCGCTTGCAGGATGTGTGGGAAGGCGCGATCGAGTCGGTGTTCCCGTATCGCAGCGCTGCTGCCCAATCGGAATCCAGCGCCACCGACGTTGCGCCCATCACCTGCGACGACAAGTTGCCGCTCGTGTACGGCGGTTCGATTGCGAAGCCGCGCGTCATCATCCCCGTGTTCCCGGGGACGAACTGCGAGTACGACACGGCGCACGCCTTCGAGCGTGCCGGCGCCCTGCCGACCACGCTCATCGTGAACAACTTGACGCCCGATGCGGTCGCCGAGAGCATCGCCGCCCTCGCTGCCGCCATCCGCGAAAGCCAGATCGTCATGATTCCCGGCGGCTTCTCCGGCGGCGATGAGCCTGACGGGTCGGCGAAGTTCATCACGGCGTTCTTCCGTGCTCCCGAGGTGACCGAGGCGGTGCGCGATCTGCTGCAGAACCGCGACGGCCTCATGCTCGGCATCTGCAATGGATTCCAGGCGCTCGTCAAGCTCGGCCTTGTGCCTTATGGCGACATCGTTCCCATGACCGATGAATGCCCGACGCTTACCTTCAACACGATCGGCCGCCATCAAAGCCGCCTCGTCCGCACGCGCGTGGCGTCGTCGCTTTCTCCGTGGCTTTCCGAGTGCAAGGTGGGGGACACTCACACCGTTGCTATCAGCCATGGTGAGGGTCGCTTTGTGGCAAGCCCCGAGCTGATCGAGAAGCTCATCGCGAACGGCCAGGTGGCGACGCAGTACGTCGATGCGGAGGGCAAGCCGTCGATGGACCTTTCGGTCAATCCCAACGGCAGCGTGCTGTCCATCGAGGGCATCACGAGTCCCGATGGTCGTGTGCTCGGCAAGATGGGCCACACCGAGCGTTCGGGTGCTGGGCTCTATCGCAATATCCCGGACTTCACGTATCAGCCGCTCATCGAAGGCGGTGTGGAGTACTTCAAGTAAGTGGCGGGCGGCGACCGATTTCAGCATGGTCGCCACTCTCCGATGGAATATGTTGAAGCGCGGGCAATCGGAGCCCGCGCTTCATTTACGTTACAATGCAAATCGCAATCAAGCTAAACGAAGGAAAAGGTGGGCGCAATGGCAATGCAGGCTGCTGAAGGCACGAGGGACTTTCTACCTGACGAGGCGGCGTTTTGGCTGCATTTTAAGGAGACGGCGTTCTCCGTTTTCGGCCGTTACGGGTACGTGCCCATCGAAACCCCGATATTCGAGCAGACCGACCTGTTCGTCCGCGGCATCGGAGAAGCGACCGACGTTGTGTCCAAGGAGATGTTCACCGCCGTGTCGGGCGAGAACCTGAAACGCCTCATCGACGGCGGCACCATCAAGAGCAAAAGCCGCCTGTCGCTTCGTCCCGAGGGCACTGCCGGCGTCGTGCGCGCGGTGGCTCAACATGACCTCGTTCCCCAGGGTGGCGCGCCCGCGAAATTGATGTACGCGGGCCCCATGTTCCGCGCGGAGCGTCCGCAAAAGGGACGTCAGCGCCAGTTTAACCAGGTGGGCGTGGAGTGCCTGGGCGCCGAGGAGCCGACGATCGACGCTGAGGCCATCATCATGCTCATGCGCTTCTACGAGACAATCGGCATCCCGCGCGAATCGATGCGCCTGCTCATCAACTCGATGGGGTGCGAGAAGTGCCGTCCCGCCTATCGAGAGCTCGTCCGCTCCTATATGAACGAGCATGCCGATGAGCTGTGTGAGACGTGCATGACGCGCGCCGAAATCAACCCGCTGCGCGCGTTCGACTGCAAGAACGAGGGCTGCGCTCACGTAATGGAGAGCGCTCCGAAGATCTCCGACCATCTCTGCCCGGACTGCCGTGAGCATTACGAAGCGGTGAAGGCCTATCTTGATGCTGCTGGCGTCGCCTACGAGGAGGACTATAAGCTGGTGCGCGGCTTGGACTATTACACGCGCACCGTGTTCGAGGTCCAGGTGGACAACGGCATGGGAAGTCAGAACGCAATTGGCGGTGGCGGTCGCTACGACAAGCTCGTCGAGGAAGTGGGCGGACGCCCGACGCCGGGCCTTGGGTTCGCGCTTGGATACGAGCGCTGCGCGCTTGCGCTGCAGGCAGCGGGTGTTGAATTTCCCCGTGCCCAGCATTGCGACCTGTTTGTCGCCTGCGTCGACGATTCGGTGCACGCTGAGGCGTTTTCCCTTGTGCAGGCGTTTCGCGATGCGGGGCAGTCTGCCGACATGGATCATCAGAAGCGCAGCCTGAAAAGTCAGTTCAAGCTTGCCGACAAACTGAACGCATCGATGGTAGCCATCCTTGGTCCCGATGAGCTCTCCGAGGGCAAGGTGAAGGTGCGCAATATGACGTCGCACGCGGAGCGTCTGGTCGACCTTGCTGCGGTGAAGGCAATCCTTGCGAAGTTCTCCAGCGAGGGCGCCGTCCTCACGCCGGAGCAGATGGGCGAAGCGCTCACTGAGGTTGAGTAGCGCTAAGAAGGAAGGGAACTGTGGGGCGAATGCCGTAGGCGATCGTCTCATCCATTCAAGAGGCCGGGTGCTCGAGAAGCGCTCGGCCTCTTCTCATAGCAAGGGTGTCACTATGAAGCGGGAAATATCTCTGCGTGGCAGAAAGCTACTATATATAGTGACGCGCCGACCCCTTCGGCGGATTTCGCTTCGAATGATTCTGCCCGATAGTTGCTCGGAGTGCCTAGGGACTGGGCTCACTTGGTTAGTTGGACTCAGGAACATTTGGTCGGCTCCCGCCTTCGCACATCGAGATGCCCCACACCGCCTCCCAACGCCCTTCCTGGGCTTATGGAGGGAATGTGTGGACGGCTCGAAGGGCAATCGAGGCGCGTCGCCCCAGGTCGTACGGCGAAAACGGCCCTTAAGGCGCCCCTTCCCGGGAAAAAGGCGGGAAAGACCCTTGACCGCGGGAGGGGGTGCGCGTAATATATCTCCTTGCGCCGCGGACGGAAGGAAGCGGCGGGGCGGGGCGCTAGACGCC
>OLRJ01002776.1_pt1 | contig 12543 bp, 9 predicted proteins | sample 1672741 | NCBI WGS metagenome assembly OLRJ01 (sample SAMEA3136719, study PRJEB25190) | human gut metagenome | biome: human gut; feature: human-associated habitat; material: faeces | place: Austria | collected 2013
AGGTAGTAAAAAGAGACGGTGAATTAGACGAATTTAAAATGGGGAAGATCACCGCGGCAATTGATAAGGCATTTGATGCCAAGGGTAAGAATTACAGTTCGGATATGATCGATCTTCTGGGACTTCGTGTTACAGCGGATTTTCAGAATAAGATCGAGAACAACCGGATTTCTGTTGAGGATATCCAGGACAGTGTGGAGAACGTACTGATCCAGGCCGGATATTCTGATGTTGCCAAGGCGTATATCCTTTATCGTAAGCAGCGTGAGAAGATACGCAATATGAAATCCACCATCCTTGACTATAAAGAGATCGTAAACAGCTATGTAAAGGTTGAGGACTGGCGTGTAAAGGAGAACTCAACGGTTACTTATTCTGTAGGAGGTCTGATCTTAAGCAACTCCGGAGCAGTTACCGCAAACTACTGGCTGTCTGAGATTTACGACAACGAGATCGCAGATGCACACAGAAATGCAGATATCCATATCCATGATCTGTCCATGCTGACCGGTTACTGTGCAGGCTGGTCCCTGAAGCAGCTGATCCGAGAGGGACTTGGTGGTATTGAGGGTAAGATCACTTCTGCACCTGCAAAGCATTTAAGTGTACTCTGCAACCAGATGGTTAATTTCCTGGGTATCATGCAGAACGAGTGGGCGGGCGCACAGGCATTTTCATCCTTTGATACTTATCTGGCACCTTTTGTAAAGGCAGACAACCTTTCCTATCCGGAGGTTAAGAAATGTATTGAGTCCTTTGTATATGGCGTAAATACTCCAAGCCGCTGGGGCACTCAGGCACCATTTTCCAACATTACACTGGACTGGACCGTTCCGGACGACCTTGCAGAGCTTCCGGCTATCGTAGGCGGCAAGGACATGGATTTCAAATATAAGGACTGTAAGAAAGAAATGGATATGGTCAACAAGGCATTTATCGAGACCATGATCGAGGGAGATGCCAACGGACGTGGATTCCAGTATCCGATCCCGACTTATTCCATCACAAAGGAATTTGACTGGTCCGATACCGAGAATAACAGACTTCTCTTTGAGATGACTTCCAAGTACGGTACTCCGTATTTTTCCAACTACATCAACAGTGATATGAAACCGAGCGACATCCGCAGCATGTGCTGCCGTCTCCGCCTGGATCTCCGTGAGCTCCGCAAAAAGAGCGGCGGTTTCTTCGGTTCCGGTGAGAGTACAGGTTCTGTAGGTGTTGTAACTATCAATATGCCACGTATTGCATATCTTTCCAGAACACCGAAGGAATTTTATCAGCGTCTGGATCGCATGATGGATATCTCCGCAAGATCTCTTCACATCAAGAGAGATGTGATCAGCAGACTTCTGGATGAGGGACTGTATCCGTATACCAAGAGATATCTTGGAAGTTTTGAGAATCATTTTTCCACCATCGGTCTTGTGGGAATGAACGAAGCGGGCTTAAATGCATGCTGGCTGAAAAAAGACATGACAGATCCGGAGACCCAGAAGTTTACGAAAGAGGTTCTGGAGCATATGAGAAACCGTCTTTCTGACTATCAGGAGCAGTATCCGGGAGAGCTTTTCAATCTGGAGGCAACACCGGCGGAATCCACCGCATACCGCCTTGCCAAACACGACAGAAGCCGTTATCCGGATATCAAGACAGCAGGAAAAGAGGGCGATACTCCGTATTACACAAACAGCTCCCATCTGCCGGTTGATTATACCGCTGATATTTTTGACGCACTGGATATACAGGATGATCTGCAGACTCTGTATACATCCGGAACTGTATTCCACGCATTCCTGGGAGAGAAACTTCCGGACTGGAAGGCAGCAGCGTCTCTGGTACGTAAGATCGCAGAGAATTATCGTCTGCCGTATTACACCATTTCTCCGACCTATTCCGTATGTCAGGAGCATGGCTACATCAGCGGCGAGCATTTCACCTGCCCGAAATGTGGAAAGAAGGCCGAGGTTTACAGCCGTATCACCGGATACTACCGTCCGGTACAGAACTGGAATGATGGTAAGACCCAGGAGTACAAGAACCGTACTCTCTATGATATTACCCATTCCCAGCTGAAGAAAGTCCATACCAGCATGATGACTATGAAAGGTGACGAGGTTGAGATCCAGCCGGTGGCATCTCACAAATATCTCTTTACAACCAGTACATGTCCAAACTGCCGTATGGCAAAGAAAATGCTGGAAGGCGAAGAACTGGAGATCATCGATGCCGAGCAGAATCCTGAACTTGTCAAGCAGTATGGAATCCGTCAGGCACCTACACTTGTGATCACTGACGGGGCACAGGTTAAGAAGTATGTGAATGCTTCTAATATACAGAAGTATGTGGATGAAGAGTTGGATTGAGTTTTTTGAAAATAACTGCAAGTAAAAAATGTATAGCTGGACGCATGTCTGTTGGATGTGTGTCCGGCTTTTTTATATGTTATTTTTGTTTTTGGGAAAGGTGGTTGACATTTCTTGTCGGGATGGTATACTTATATCTGAAATTTAGCGATTAAAAGCGTTGCGCTTTAACGCATGAATGTGTATATATCGCTGTGATACAGCGTGGGGAGATACGGGAATTGTTTCCCGGCGGAAATTTGCGAGGGGGAAAGCACTCAGAGTTGCGAAGCCCGTTTTTCCCCCTCGCGCTCCCCCTTTCTGGGCACGCATTTTGAGGCGTACGTTGTGGAATGTGCTACGTTATTGGTAGGGCGATGTACTCCAGGGTGTCGAAGCCGTCAGGCTGAGCCGATGGATGAGGGCGGACGGGAAAGCGGCCCGCGTAGCGGGCCTGTTCCCTGTTTTTTGCTCAAATCGATAAAAATAAACCGCGGGTTATAGCGTAGTGCATTCATCTATATCGGCATAGCCTACAATATCCAACACCGTAAAATCCATCGCCCCGCCAGCAAAGCAACACATTCCACAACGCAGAATAGCGGCGTGGCCGGGAGGGGTGGAGCGCGAGGAGGGGAGTATGGCCTTCGCAACTATGAATGCTTCCCCTCCTCGCATCTGCCGCATGCAAAATGCTCCCGCCGGAAGGAGATACACCTGCCGCATGCGAAATGCTCCCGCCGGAAGGCGATATATCTGTCGCATGCAAAATGCTCCCCTGGAAAGGAAACCCGCCACATGCGAAATGCCCCACCCCGGGAGGGGATTCACTTCCCACAAATTTCATGCTAAAATAAACAAGAAAATAACAAAAGAATAATAAGAAAAGAGGAAAATATTATTATGGTAAAACAGAACATCGTCTTCGTAGAAAACACCCCAGGCAGTCTTCAGAAAGTTACAAAGATTCTTGCAGAGAATCAGATCGACATCTACGGCTTCGGCTGCTTCGACGCACCGGAATTCGCAAACTTCCGTATGGTATGCGACGATCCGGAAAAAGCAGATCAGATCATGGTAGAAAACGGATACATGACCCGTATCACCCAGGCCATTCTGGTGGATCTTCAGGACGAGATCGGCGGCCTGGACAAACTTTTAAGTGTCATGGGCGACAGCAACGTAAACCTTCATTACATCTATACCTTCTTCCACAGAGGTCTGAAAGTCCCGGTAGCGATCATGCACTGTGAGGATCTTCTGGTTGCAGAGAGCGTTCTCCGTAACAATGGGTTCAAGGTTCTGAACCGCCTGGTAGATCCGGATGGAGCAGAAGAAGCGTAAAAACAAAAAGGACGAACAGGAATGAAGTATCGTATTTTTATTGTAGAAGATGACGAAACAATCGCGAATCTTCTGAAAAAACATCTCAGTTCCTGGGGATATGAAGTTTTTCTGGCTGAGGATTTTTCCAATGTACTGCAGGAATTTGCGGGGAAAGATCCTCAGCTTGTTCTTCTGGATCTGAAACTTCCGTTTTATAACGGCTTCCACTGGTGCGAGGAGATCCGAAAAGTCTCTCAGGTGCCGGTGATCTTCATCTCCTCCGCAGCCGACAATATGAACATGGTCATGGCCATGAGCCGTGGCGCGGATGATTTTATTGCCAAGCCTTTTGACATGGACGTACTGGTAGCCAAGATCCAGGCAATCCTCCGCAGGACCTATTCCTTTGGAAATCCGGGAAATATTCTGGAACATAAAGGAGCAGTGCTCAACCTTTCCGGGGCTACGCTGACCTGGAACGGGATGGAGCTGGAACTGACCAGAAATGAACTGCGTATCCTGGAGCTACTTTTTTCCCAGGCAGGCAGACCGGTATCCAGAGATGCCATTATGACCAAACTGTGGGAAAGTGACAGTTTTGTGGACGACAACACCCTGACCGTAAACATTACACGCCTTCGCAAAAAGCTGGAGGCAGCAGGCCTTGCGGATTTTATTATCACGCGAAAAGGGCTTGGTTACATGGTGTGAGGTTTTTATGAAATTATTACGCGCATATTTGAAACAGACAAAAATTTTTCTCATTGCCTTTGTTTTTGCGGTGGCTGCATCGGCAGCAGTGGTCTGCCTGTATCAGCTTCCCGCTGAGGCAGTGATCTATATGGCAGTTCTGTGGCTGGGAGCAGGAGCTGCCGCTTTTTTATATGGGTATGTCCGCTACCGGCAGAAGGTGCAGAACTTAAAACTGGTGGAAAAAGCTCCGGAGATCAATCTGGACCGTCTGGACGAGACTATCGATGAGGTAGAACTTCTTTACCGGGAGATCATCCGGAAACTGGATGGCATGCGGATGAGCGCAGAGACAGACCGACAGCGATCCCTGGAAGAGATGACGGATTACTATACCATGTGGGCGCATCAGATCAAAACGCCGATTTTTGCCCTGCGTCTGCTGCTTCAGGAGGAACCAGAGCGGAACCGGGAATCCCTGGCACAGCTTTTTCGCATTGAACAGTATGTGGAGATGGTTCTCGGGTACCTTCGCACAGAAGACATGTCCGCAGACCTGAAGCTTGCCCGGTGCTCTCTGGATCGGATCATCCGGGAACAGATCCATAAATATGCAGGGATTTTTGTGGCAAAAAAGCTCTCGTTGTCCTATGAGGGGACGGATGCGACCGTTCTCACTGATGAAAAATGGCTTGGTTTTGTCATTGGACAGATTCTTTCCAATGCGCTGAAATATACAAGAACGGGTGGCATTGAAATCTGGCTGGAGGATGAGCGTGGAAACCGTACGTCGAATACAGCACCGGCAATCCTTGTCATCGCAGACACCGGCATCGGAATCCAGTCAGAAGACCTTCCACGGATCTTCGAAAAAGGCTACACAGGAGTCAACGGCCGGGAAGACAACCGCGCCACCGGGATCGGCCTGTATTTAAGCCGGAAGATTCTGAAAAAGCTGGGCCATGAGATCACTGTGGATTCCCAGGTGGATAAAGGCACAGAAGTCCGGCTGAGCCTGTGGAAAAAAGAGCTGGAGATGTATTGAAATTTTTTTGCAGAAGCCAACCTTACACAAATGTAAGCTTCCGATACGAAATGTAAGCCACTTCGATGGCAGTTATCGGAGAATTTTCTTATACTGAGACCATAACATAGCAACACAGGTAATTCCCGTATCAGATTCAGTCACTTAGAAGGTGATGTGAGAATTCCCTGGAACGCTGCAAACACAGATAAGAAAGGAATTGGCATATGGCAATGGCATTACTGGAAGTAACAAATGTAAAAAAGATATACAGCACCCGCTTTGGCGGAAACAAAGTACAGGCACTTTCCAATGTGACCTTTTCGGTGGAAGAGGGGGAATATGTGGCGATCATGGGAGAGTCCGGTTCCGGAAAAACAACGCTTCTGAACATTCTGGCAGCCCTGGATCGCCCCACATCCGGTGAAGTTCTTCTGGAAGGAAAAAGCATCACCCATCTGACAGAAAAAGAGATTTCCGCATTTCGCCGGAAAAACTTAGGTTTCGTATTCCAGGATTTCAACCTTCTGGACACTTTCAGTCTTCGTGACAACATCTATCTTCCCCTTGTGCTGGCAGGCGAAGATTATCAGGAGATGGAACAGAAGATCCGTCCCATTGCAAAAGCCCTTCACATTGATCAGCTTCTGGAAAAATTTCCCTACGAAGTTTCCGGTGGACAGAAACAGAGGGCGGCAGTTGCAAGAGCACTGATCACAGATCCCAGGCTGATTCTTGCGGACGAACCCACTGGAGCACTGGACTCCCGTGCGGCGTCCGACCTTCTTTCCATGTTCAATGAGGTGAATCAGGAAGGCCAGACTATTCTCATGGTAACCCACAGTGCACAGGCAGCCAGCCACGCATCCAGAGTCCTTTTTATCAAGGACGGCCAGGTGTTCCACCAGATCTACCGTGGTACAAAAACCAGACAGGAAATGTATCAGATGATCGCAGATACCCTGACGATCCTTACGACAGGCGGTGAGAGCCATGCGTAGAGGATTGTTTGGAAAACTGGCAGTACAGAACATCCGCAACAACCGGAGCACCTACATTCCCTATATGCTTACCTGTATTTTCTGTATTGCTATGATGTATATGATGGAATTTCTCCGGGACTGTCCCACATTGGAGAAAGCAGTGCCCCAGGCATCAGAAGTGCGGCTGATCGTGGGAACCGGTGAAGTGGTTGTTGGAATTTTCTGTGTCATCTTTCTGATCTACAGCAACAGTTTTCTTATGAAACGGCGCCAGAAAGAAATTGGACTTTATAATATTCTGGGCCTGGAAAAAGGCCATATCGGAAAAGTGATGTTTCTGGAAACAATTATGACTTCACTGATCTCCATGATAGCAGGAATCGGGCTTGGAATCCTTGGCAGTAAACTTTCGCTGCTTCTGCTTTTTCGTTTTCTCCATGTTCCGGCAGTTCTGGGATTTTATATATCCATCACGGGAATTCTGTTCTGTGTGGCAGGATTTGGAGCTGTTTTTCTTATTATCCTTGCACTGAACCTTGCGAGAGTGCAGATGAATAATCCGGTAGAACTTCTGAAAGGCGGAAACACAGGAGAGAGGGAGCCCCGGGCAAAATGGCTCATGGCACTTCTGGGTATGATCTGTCTTGGCGTGGGATATTATCTGGCAGTAACCACGGAATCCCCGATCCAGGCAATTTTCATTTTTCTTCTGGCGGTAATTCTGGTCATGGCAGGAACGTATCTTCTTTTTACAGCAGGAAGTATTGTGATCCTGAAACTGCTTCGGAAGAACAAAAAGTTCTACTATAAAACCAGCAACTTTATCAGTGTTTCCGGCATGATCTACCGTATGAAACAGAATGCGGCAGGCCTGGCAAATATCTGTATCTTAAGTACCGGTGTACTCCTGCTCCTTTCCATGACGGTGTCTTTGTATTTTGGAATGGGGGACATTATGGTGAACCGGTATCCTTTTGATACGGATGCCAAAATCTCCGGTATCAGCCAGGAACAGAGTGAACAGTTTCAGAAGGTTTTTGCACAGGCAATCGAAGATTATCAGGTGCCTGCAGAAAAAACAGTAACTGAAATGTATCTTGAGATTGGCTGCAAGCAGGGAAAAAACGGCATTATGATCGGACAGGCCTACAGTTACTCGGAAGATGGGAATTCCGTAGACCTGTATACAATCCGCCAGTCTGAGTATGAGAAACTTACCGGGGAAAAAACAGATCTCCACGATGGCGAGATCTTTGCCTGGTATCCGTCTGAAAAGGAAAACGACATATTAAAAATTGATGACCGGGATTTTGCAGTAAAGAAATGGCTGGAAAAAGCGCCTTTAAGTGCGATGACCAATCTGGTATCCAATATGGCGGCAATCGTTGTGACGGATTCGGACTTTGGGTATATTGACGGGCTTCGGACAAAGATGTACGAAGGAGTTGATGCTTACGAGGCGGGAAAAGATCTCACGGTTCATTTCGGTGCAGATATCCGTGGCAGCAATGAGGAAAAGATCCGGTATGGTCAGGCTGTTTATCAGACGCTGAAAGATTACTGCCGCAGTGGTGGGGGTTCTGAGAATACCATCGTGATCGGTGGTGTCCGCCAGAGTGAGTATGAAACTTATTATGTGGATAATGGAAGTATCCTGTTTATTGGAATCTTTCTGGGAGCACTGTTCCTTATGGGCACGGCGATGATCATTTACTACAAACAGATCTCAGAGGGCTACGAAGATCAGGGAAGGTTCCAGATTATGCAGAAAGTGGGTATGAGCCGCAGAGAGGTAAAAGGAGCCATCCGCAGACAGATCCTTCTGGTATTTTTTATCCCGCTTGTGATGGCGATGGTTCATATTTCCATGGCATTTCCGCTGATCCGCCGGCTCCTGCTGCTGTTTGGAATGGCCAACACAAAACTGTACGTGGGTTGTACGGCGGGAACGGTTCTGGCTTTTGCGCTGGTCTATGGACTGATCTACTCCATGACAGCCAGATCCTACTATAAAATTGTAGAAAAGGCATAAAATCAAGGAAAAAGCATAGATGTGTTTGCTGTGAAGTATTGAAGTTTTGATGTGGCAATGCTACAATGAAAGAGCGTGTCAGGAAGCGAAAAAAGTTTCCAGGCACGCTCTTATTTACGTGTGCAACCGGGTTCATGACAGTACAGGATCAGGCCGTAAACGCGGATGATCTTATGTTGTGCCTGGCTAACATACATACAATGGAGGAAATCGATGAAAAGAGAAAGTTTCAGAAAAGGTATGAAGGATGGCGTGCCCATTGGACTGGGATATTTTGCGGTGTCGTTCACCTTTGGCATGATGGCCGTTGCCGGAGGCTTAAGTATCTGGCAGGCAGTCCTGATCTCACTGACTAACCTGACATCCGCAGGTCAGTTTGCGGGACTGGATATTATTTTTGCGGGAGGTTCCATGTGGGAGATGGCAATGACGCAGCTGATCATTAACTTAAGATACTGCCTGATGTCTTTTTCCCTGTCCCAGAAATTCCGTCGTGAGGAGTCCGGTATCCTGAAGTACATCGCTGCCTTTGGTATCACCGATGAGATTTTTGGAATCAGTGCGGCCCAGGAGGGAAAAGTCAGCGTATTTTATAATTATGGAGCCATGTGCGTGGCAATCCCAGGATGGACTCTTGGAACCCTGGTAGGTGGTATTTCTGGAAGCCTTCTTCCGGATTTTATGCTCAGTGCCTTAAGTGTTGCCATTTACGGAATGTTCCTGGCCATCATCATCCCGCCGTCCAAAAAGAGCAGACCGGTTCTTGGAGTGGTTGTGGCATCCATGGCAGTCAGCACCATTTTTGCGGTGACACCGGTATTAAAACAGGTATCATCCGGATTTATGATCATTATCACAACACTTCTGGTAGCAGGCCTGGCAGCTTATTTCTGTCCGGTGGAAGAGAAGGAGGAAGCATCTCATGAGTCATAATGTATATCTCTATATCCTGGTGATGGCAGCAGTCACCTATCTCATCCGTATGCTGCCCCTCGCTCTTGCAAAAAACGAGATCAAAAGCCCGTTTATCAAGTCCTTTCTGTACTATGTGCCATATGCCTGTCTGGCAGCCATGACCTTCCCGGCCATCCTGAAAGCCACAGACAGCATCATTTCCGGCGCCGCGGGATTCTTCGTAGCCCTTATTGCGGCATATAAAGAGAAAAGTTTGATTACAGTAGCGCTGCTGGCGTGTGCGGCGGTGTTTATTGTGGAGCGGGTTCTGGTATTTATCTGAATGACTGATTTAACCAAATCAAGTAAGTCCCCTGCGGGGTTGCGAAAAGCGATAAGCAGTGGGTGGGGGCTGCTTGCACATACGGGTGCTTCTTTACAAAGCGAAATACCATTGCTGACTAGAAAATTTTGTGGGAAGATTCCATCCGTCTCTCCGCAGGCATTTTCAAAAGCCAGAAACAAAATGAATTACACTTCCTGCAAAGAACTTTTTGAATTTTCTGCAAAAAAATTAATATTACCGATTCCTATCAGTATGATGAGCGGAATCAGCTTGTAGTATACATATACAACTGGTGATGTTCAGGGAGATCCTGTAAGTCTGGGAACAGGAACTTTTGACAGTATATGGAGAGATAAGCTTCTGAAATGGAATACTACGGAAATGAAATATGATGCCGTGGGAAACATGCTGAAAAAAGGAACAACTGTATTTACCTGGAATCAGGGGCGAATGCTGGCAACTGTTGACAACGGAAAGAAGATCAGTTATGGTTATGACCATACAGGGAATCGAGTACGAAAAACAATAGACGGAGTAACTACGGACTATTGTATGGCAGGAGATCTTCTTGTGGCAGAAACAACCGGGGATAAAATTATCTGGTATAAATATGATTCTGCAGCAAATCTGATTTCCATACGTGCATACGGAAAAGAATTCTTTTATATAAAGAATCTTCAGAATGATGTTATTGCACTTGCCGATGCTTCCGGAGAAATTGTGACAGAGTATAAATATGACAGCTGGGGAAAAATTCTGAGCATCACAGGAAGCAAGAAAGACACTATCGGTAAGACAAATCCATTCCGCTATAAGAGTTATTATTATGATAATGAGACAGGAATGTATTATCTGAGAAACCGGTATTATGATCCGGAGATAAGACGGTTTATTAATGCAGATAACTTTTTTGCCGTACAGGGATCACCGGAAACTTTGCATAATCGTAACCTGTTTGCATATTGTGACCATAATCCGCTTACACGTTCAGACTCAGATGGAGATGCATGGATGGTTGCAGCAGCCAGCTTTGCTGTTGGAATGGCTGCCTCCGTTGCCTGCCAGATGGTAATTGAAAGAAAAAGCTTTGATGAAGTGGACTGGTTGTCTGCAGCTGTGTCTGGCTTGGGAACTGCGGTTGGATTTATGGGAATTGGAGGAAATGTAGGAACTATAGTAGCTGCTGCTATAAGTGGAACAGTAACAGGAATTAGTGAGTATAAAGAAAGTAGAGATTTAAAAAATGCAATACTTAATGGCGTTTTTGATGGAGTGACCAATGCAGCGCTAGGTTTTGGTGATGGGTATTTGCAATTTAAAAGAGGTGATTATGCGAAAGCTTTAAGAGGAATAAAAGATTTAAATTTTGGACCAATTAAATCAATTCCTTTATATATACAGGCACAAAAATATTCTCAAAAAAATGTTAATACATTGATAGAAACAAATGCAAAATCTTATGTCCAAGGATATTTTTATGGAAAAATGAGGGAATATACAGTGTCAAAGGGTAGACTTATAGGAGGGGGATGGGATGCAGGAGCAGGGAAAAGGACAAGAAAATTCCTGATTTATGAAAAAAATGGAAAACTTACTTACGAGTATATATAATAAGTTTTTGATAATAGACAATAAAGGGGTAAGATTAACATGTTTAGTATTGGTTATTTAAACATTCTAACATTAATAAAAATTGTCATTATTAAATACATTGTGGAGGATGTGATTTTTTTTGTAGGATATGGCAATGAAACTACACAACAGCTTATGGCTTTTACGGTAGGTTGTATTATTGCTATTCGAAATTTAGGAAGTCCTATATATGAACGCTTTGCGAATCAGTTTGGTGAAGAAAATCCTTTATACGCGATGGGATTTATGAGGAAAAAATCTCAGCACTCTAAGTGGGCTGCCTATCAGACTGGAATTTTTTTCTGGCAGGTGATTACACTGATAATTGCGATTATATCCAAAATTGCATTTATATTATTGCAACAGTTTGCGTTCAGCAATATAGTCATGTATACATACATGGGAAAGTTTATACGAATTACCGGTGTCCTTTATATAGTGACTATAATTGGTTATGTGATTACAAGGATTTATTATGAGGTAATCTACCATCGAAGTTTTCGATACTATGCAGGTGGAGATAAAGTCTGGAAACCATTCAGCTTTGTAGGTCAGGATTATTATTATTGTTCTGAATGGCCAGAAGAGCTGAAAGTCATACCTCATAATAATGCAAGTACGTATCCATATGAAGAAAATGATAATGTAAAGGAAAATATAAAGAAAACCTGTGTATCGGATGGATATGAAAAAGAGTGTGAATTTGAATTTTCAGATCAGGGAAATGCCGCTTTTTATAAGAAAACAGAGGCATCAGAAGTTCATATATTGTCCATAGCAGAAACAGAAATCTTGCAGGATAAGCATACAAAACAGCTAAATGATTTTTTCGGAGAATTCTGGAGGGATAATTTTAAGGAAGAAGAGAAAAAGCAGCCGATATATTTTACATTTATAATTTTCTGTAGAAAACCAGAATCGCTGCTTGCAAAACAGATTTTGGAAGAAGAGAGAGGAATGATTGTGTGTAAAGACAGATATCGTTTGGGCGCAATATACAATGAAAAAAGATGCGACTTAAATATTAAACAGGTATCCCAAAAATCACACTATAAAGACACCTATCGAAAAATGTCCAGAGAACTAAGAGCCTTTGCAGGGGGATATACGGAAGCATAATATGCTAGGAGGGAGCTCATCAGAGCTCCCTCTATTCCATTGTAACCGCCAAATAAAAGGAATAAATTAAGACAAACAAACTATAACTGGGAAAATCTTTTCTGAGGAATGCTTGTATTTCTTGCAGATTGGATTTTCCCTCTTTTATATTG
>OLRJ01002778.1_pt1 | contig 12534 bp, 12 predicted proteins | sample 1672741 | NCBI WGS metagenome assembly OLRJ01 (sample SAMEA3136719, study PRJEB25190) | human gut metagenome | biome: human gut; feature: human-associated habitat; material: faeces | place: Austria | collected 2013
CGCGAAGCGTCTCGCGCTCCTCATCCGCCGTGAGGGTGGGACGGCGCACGGTCGGCTTATGGGGCAGCTCCACGCCTTGCGTGGCATCCCAGATGCGTATCTGCCTGCGGCGGATTGTCCAGCGGTACACCTGGCGGAAAGTCTTGTACGCCTTCTCTGCGGCACCAGGCAGGGCGAAGCCATCGACCCATTCTTGCAGCTCCTCGAAGGTGATGCTCTCGATCTCGCGCGCTCCCCAGGCGGGCAGCACGTGGCACCTCAGGGCGCTCTCGTAGCCTTCGAGCGTGGTGGCCCGAAGGCGCTTGGCCTTGTCGTCCATGTACATCTTCGCGGCTTCGCTAAACAGCATCTTGACCTCTTTCGCTTCGAGAAAATCCCAGACCCTTTGCAGCGGATACGCGGCCCGGGAGTCTGGGATTTTCCCGGCGCGAACGCGCCCTCGCGCCCACGGGAAAGCGAGGCGTGACGCCTACATCATCATCTTTTTCGAGCGAAAGGAGGTGACATATGGAGCACTGCCCCGAGCATTCGGCACACGACAGGGCGATTAGGGACCATGACAAGCAGTTCGAGAAGACGGACAGGCAGTTCGAGGAGGCCGACAGGCAGTTCGCGGCGGCGGGCGAGCAGATCAACGCGATAACCGAGACGCTCGCGGCGCTGCGCGAGATCGAGCACCAGAACCAGCAGCGCATCGACGCGATTGGCGAACGGCTCGACGCGTTGGAGAACGTCCCGGCGGACCGCTGGAACAAGGTCGTCGACTACGCGCTCACGTGCGTGCTCGGCATCGCCATCGGCTTCATGGCATCGAACATCGGCCTCTAGAAGGGGGGAGAAATGAACGAGAACGTACCCAAGTGGCTCATTCCCGGCCGCGTCTACGACGTGCTGAAGTGGGTCGGCCTGCTCGTGCTGCCGACCTGCGCCTGGCTGTTCGGCACCGTCGGGCCGGCCTGGGGATGGGAGAACGTCGACGCCGTCGTGCTGACGCTAAACGCCGCCGGCACGGCAATCGGCGCCGTCATCGGCGCCAGCGCCATCAGCGCATGGAAGGGGGGAGCGGATGACTAGTTTCAAGGCGAAGCTCACGGCCGTCATCGCGTCCGTGGCCCTGGCCGCGAGCATGGCCGTACCGGCCTTTGCGTACGAGCAGGTTGAAGATACCGTGAGCTACGGCCACGGCTACAACGATGCCGGTTACCTGGTAATCCACGAGACTGCCAACCCCGGTGCATCAGCCTACAACCACACTTTGCTGTGGTCGCGCGACGACACCTACGCGGTCCACTACGTGATGGAGCTGGACGGCTCCGTTGTCTATCATACGGTGCCCGATTGGGCACTGTGCTGGCACGTCGGAAACGGCAACTACGCCACCGTAGGCATCGAGCTGGCGCATGCGACCAACTGGGAGGACTTCAACGCCCAGTGGGACCAGGCAGTGGCCTGGGCCGGAGACTACCTCAACTCCCGAGGTTGGGGCATCGACCGCCTGCTCAGCCACAACGACTGCACGTGGATCTGGGGTGGTTCCGACCACACCGACCCGACCGGCTACTTCGCCGAGTATGGCCGTTCGTGGGACGAGTTCAAGGCGGCGGTCAACGCCTACATCGGCGGCACCTATGTCCCGTCCGGCTCCGGCGACACGTCCAACACCAGCTGGCATCCCGAGTGCTCGCAGTCCGAGGTGGCCATCACCTACGCCGCTTCCACCGACCCGAGCGGCGGCTGGTGGCTCCCCGAGATGGTGGACCACACGGATACGGGCGGCTCCGGCGATACGTTCGCGGGCAACGGCTATGATCCGATTCGCTGGTTGGCAATCGACATGCCTGGCTGGTATCAAGTCTGCACCGAGGCATCTGGATGGCTTGACCCCGTGTACGGCTATGACAAGGGTGACCTGATGTGGGGCTGCGCCGGTGACGGCTCGCCCATCACCGCTGTCCGCTGCTACTACGAGACGCAAGACCCCAACCGTACCGGCTGGCTCGTGGCGGAGTACAACGTCAACGGCCTGGCGAACATGCACGACCTGACCGACACCGGCGGCTCTTGGGACGACTTCGCGGGCAACGGCTCGCGCGTCACCACCTTCAGCCTGATGGCCGCTTAACCCTGCGCCCCCGCTTCGGCGGGGGCCCTTTTTTGTTGCCAAAAATCACCAAGAAGTAAAACAAATTGCTTTACTCGCATTGCCAGGTAAAGCAAAATGCTTTACAATAGGGTCACACCCCAAGGGAAGGAGCCGGAGATGAACGAGATCAAAACCGCCCGCAACATCCGCAAGATGACCCAGGAGCAGCTTGGCGAAATGGTGGGCATGAGCAAGCAGCAGCTGTCCGGCATTGAGCGAGGGGACCGCAACCCCGGCCCGAAGGTGCTGCCGCTGCTGGCCGACGCGCTCAACGTCTCCCCGGCGTACCTGCGCGGGGAAGCGGAAGCCATCCCGGTCGTGGACTTCGCCGACGGCTCCACCGAGATGTGCGCCGTTATCAGCTGCGAGACCATCGAGGGGTACGGCGCTCTGTACCTGGTCGAGCATCCCGTGGTCGGCCCGCTGCCCGTCATCCTGGCCGATGGCGTGCAGTTCACGCCGAGCGACTGGCAGGGCGAGCTGTGCGCCAGCGCCGAGGATGCCGCCGGGTTCGCGTGGGTGGACGCGCGCGGCAACGATGCCGTCATGCTGGACGGCCTGCCGCGCATCATGGCGTAAGCGGAGTTATCGGATGATTAACGGACGATATGGAGTTTTCCCAGTTCAACGCGCTGTAGATTAGAGTTCGATTCTCCGCGCCTCCACCAACTGTTCAGTAGGCGAACATATGCAGGTGTTCGTCGTTAGGCGGGCGTTCGTATTGCTCGTCGAATAGAAGAAGCCGCTCCATACGGGGCGGCTTCTTTGCGTTCTAAGCCTGCGGCATGATCTCCTGCTCGCCGTCCTCGTCGAGGTACGGCATGAGGAACACGCCGCCCTGCTCGGTGGTCAGCAGCAGGTACTCGCGGTTGCGCTCGTCGCACACGATTTCCTGGCCGATGCCTTCGGGCAGGTCGTATATGGGGCCGTCGGTGCGGGCCGGCGATGCCTGCATCTCCTGCGCGCCGCTCGCCTGGTTTTCGCACAGGACTGCTGCCGAGACGAGGACGGCAAGGGCGGCGATTACGTAGACCAGGATGCGCGCACAGTCCGCGATCTTCTCCGCGAAGCCGTAGCCCTCGACGTTGCCCTAGTCATCCAGACTAGGCTTCATCGTGCATTCATTTCCGGATCGCATTCGGCCATCCCGTGCCGGTGAGGGAATCGGCAGCCCGATGGCCATAATTATCGTATCGAAAATATCCACAAGGTATCGCTCCTTGGGTATTACGTTGCTACAATAAAGCTATCTGCACCCTATTCAGCGAGAGCATCATGAGCAACGATCAAAACGATAAAGTTTCGCGCGGGCGTCACGTCGCTCCAAGCGATATCCCTTCCATCAACTTCGACGACGACAACCAGCCGGGTGGCTTCATCCCGCAGCAGGTGCATGGCCAGCAAAACAGGCAGGCCTACCCGCAATTTGCGCAAACCGGCCATCAAGGGTACGCGCCTTCCGGCATGCAAATCCCCTCTACGGGTGTTTCCCGCCCCAAGAAGCGCGTCGGGAAGGTACTCGGGATCGTCGCGGCTTGTTTGGTGGCTGTCCTTGCGATCGCGTATTGCGGCGTGGCGCTGTATTTCGGCAGTCACTTCATGCCCAACACCAAGATCGGCAATCTTGATGCATCGCTTATGTCGACGGCGGATGCCGAAAAGGCGCTTGCCAATGAGGTGAACTCTTACAAGCTCACCATTACCGGTAACGGCTTCAACCTTACGGTCTCGGCCAAGGACGCTGGCGTCGATTTCAACGCCTCCGAAGCGGTTAAGGAAGCGTACTCTGCATACAACGAATGGCTGTGGCCCGTCGAGCTTACGCGCAGCCATGATGCAACCGGCGCTATGATCAGCTCGTACAACGATTCCGGCCTTGAGCAAACCGTGTCCGCAGCCGTTGCCGCTTTCAACGAATCCGCTACGCAGCCTCTCAATGCCACGGTTGCCTATGATTCCAAATCCGGTTCCTTTACCGTTTGCAAGGAAGTTGCCGGCACCGCTCTGGATGCGTCTAAGGTCATGGCTGTCGCCGATGCTGCGCTTGCCGAGCTCGATCCCAAAGTCGTGCTTTCATCCGAGCAGCTGTTGCAGCCTACGGTGTTTTCCACCGACCCCCGTCTGAAAACCGCCGCTGAGCAGGCCAACACCATGATCGGGGCCGATATCGTGCTGACCATGGGCAAGTCGACTGCTGCGGAAGTCAATGCCGATCTTATCTCGCAATGGGTCACTGTTGACGAAAACGTGCAGGCCGTGCTTGATGAGGAAGCCATGCGAGCGTGGGTCGACAAGCTTGCCGGCGATTGCGATACCGTCGGCACCACGCGCACCTATACGCGCGCCGATGGCAAGACCATCACGGTTTCCGGCGGCGTGTACGGCTGGTCTATCGACTACGATGCGCTTATGGATTTGGTGATCAACGGCGTCAAGGAAGGCCTTATTGAAACCGTCGAGATCCCCAACGCCACTAGCGGCGATGCATATAACGGCGTTGGTGGTCGTGATTGGGGCAACCGTTATATCGATATCGACCTGGCGGAGCAACACGTTTACTTCTACGATGACTCCGGTGCGCTGGCCTGGGAGTCCGACTGCATCTCCGGCATCCCCGACGGCACGCATGACACCAGTGTCGGCGTGTTCTGGATGAATGCGATGCAGAGCCCCGGCAAGCTCACCGGTTATGAGAACGGCCAGAAGATCTACGAATCAACCGTTCAGTACTGGATGCCCTTCGATGGCAACGCAATCGGCTTGCACGATGCCGATTGGCAACCCGATTTCGGTGGAACCATGTACAAAGACGGTTACGGCAGCCATGGTTGCGTCAATCTGCCCCCGGCTAAGGCTAAGGAGCTGTACTCGCTTATCCACTCCGGCGATTGCGTGGTCAGCCACTGGTGATAGCTGTTCGGCGGTGAATGCTCAGACGCCCTGCAAGCATTGCTTGCAGGGCGTCTTCTGTTCGCGGTGGCTTGCGTCTTGTTAAATTACGGTCAAATCAACGCATTTCACGGGCACCACGCGTTGCAATTCGCTTAGCGGCGTTTGAATCTGGCATCCAATGCGGCCGCCCGAGAACATGATCCGGTCGTACAGCTCAGCGGTCTCGTCGATGAAGGTGGGGAAGAGCTTCTTCATTCCTACTGGGCTGCAGCCGCCATGGATATATCCGGTGAGCCCCAAAAGATCGCGAGATTTCACCATCGCGATGGACTTCTCCCCGGCAGCACGAGCCGCCTTCTTCAAATCTAGCTCGCAGGCAACGGGAATCATGAACACGAAATGCTGGCCTGATTTCCCTTGGGTGACCAACGTTTTAAATACGCAATCCGGATCTTGTTCCAAAAGCGCCGCTACCTCGACTCCGGATAGCGCTTCGGGGCTTTCGAAGAAGCGCGTGTCGAAATCGGCGTGCGCCGCCTCCATTTCGCGTATGGCATTGGTTTTGCGGTCTTTTTCCTTCGACATGATCAGCTGCTCCCTTTTCTGGAACTATTTTGCTTGTCTGCAGGTTAGCAGATACTATGGCACCCGCCGCGCATTTCAGAAAGCGCCCGCAAGCATGCGTTATACTGAGCGCTATGGATATCATGCAAACATTCGATAACGCGCCCATCGGTGTGTTCGATTCAGGGTTCGGCGGGCTTACCGTAGCGCGCGAGATAGCGAAGGCGCTGCCGGAGGAGTCCATCATCTACGTGGGCGATTCCGCGCGCTGCCCCTATGGTCCGCGCAGTCTTTCCGAGGTGGATGGGTTCGTCCAGCAGATCGGCTCATGGCTGGTGCAGCGCGGGGTCAAGCTCATCGTTATCGCATGCAACACCGCTACTGCAGCGGGTTTGGCTCATGCCCAGCAAACGTTTCCCGTTCCCGTCATCGGGGTTGTCGAACCTGGTGCACGCGCGGCTGCGCACGCAACGCGCAATAAGCGAGTCGGGGTCATTGCAACGAAGGCCACGGTTGAGTCGGATGCCTATACGAAGGCGATTCGCCACCTGGATGCGGGAATCACCGTGTTTTCCACGGCTACGCCGCGATTCGTCGAGATAGCCGAGCAGGGCATCCGCATGGCGGAGGGCCCTATCGAGAATTACACCTCGCTTGCATCGAAGGTCTATATCCGACCGCCGTTCCAGGCTATCGCAAAAGAGTATCTGGAGCCGTTGCGGCGCTGCCAAATCGATACGCTCGTACTTGGTTGCACGCATTTTCCGCTGCTCAAGGCGTTGATCGGCGGCGTAGTGGGTCATGAGGTCACGCTCATCTCATCTGCGAAGGAAGCGGCTCGCGATGTCACCGAGATTCTTGATCGTCATCACCAACGCGCTCAGGCAGGGCACAAAGCCGAGTACGAGTTCAACACCACCGGTGATGATGTAACGGAGTTCCAAAGCTTCGGCAGTCGCGCTTTCTGCATGCCTATCACCAGCGTGTCCCATATCGAATTCTAAGAACAACGTTTGGCCACGAAAGGAACCGTCATGAAAACCGTTCTCATCGCCAGCAATAACGCTCATAAGGCCGTCGAGATCGCCGAAGCGCTCGATTTCCCCGGTTGGGAGTTCAAAACCCTCAAGCAAGCAGGCGTTCACTCCGACCCCGTCGAGGATGCCGAGACCTTTCTGGGTAATGCCCGCATCAAAGCTCAAGCAGCTCAGCAGGCTAGCGGCGGTATGGCGGTGCTAGCAGATGATTCCGGCCTGGAAGTCGATGCGCTTGATGGTGCTCCTGGCGTGCATTCCGCGCGATATGCCGGCGAACCGTGCGATGACGCTGCCAATAACGCGAAGCTGCTCGATGCCCTGTCGGATGTAGAGGATGAGCAGCGCAGCGCCCGATTCGTATGCCATCTGGTCTACCTTGATGAGCAGGGTAGGGAATACGATGCCCGCGGAACGGTCGAGGGCCGAATAGCTCATGAGCCGCAGGGGGATAACGGATTCGGCTATGACCCGCTGTTCCTGCCCGAGGTGTTTGATTTCGAGCGTTCGCTCGGTCAAGCGCTTCCCGAGGAGAAGAACTCGATTTCCCACCGCGGCAACGCCCTTCGTGAACTTCGCGCGAAATTGTCCGAAAACGCTTAGAAAGTCTGATATACTAGTTAGGCTGTTTGGATGTCGGGACGTGGCGCAGCCTGGTAGCGCGCCTGCTTTGGGAGCAGGATGTCGCAGGTTCGAATCCTGTCGTCCCGACCAGTCGCGGGTGTGGTTCAATGGTAGAACTGAAGCCTTCCAAGCTTCTAACGCGGGTTCGATTCCCGTCACCCGCTCCACTAAAACCCCAGGTCAGAGCCTTATCGGCTCTGACCTTTTTGTTTGTGGGCCAAGCTGCGGGCCAAATGCGGGCCAAATCGGAAAGAAACTTCAGACCTTGCTGTTTCGAGCGCTGCATACCGGGTCCTGCCTGCTCGGCCGCGCACCAGCCTTTAATTGCGCGAGCGATCCTCCAAAAGCGATCACGGGCGATCACGGGTAGATCATACATCTTGATGCGTGCGTGTGATTGCAGCTTTTCATCGATGACGCTATCGCAGGAATAGCGGGCCTAATCAGCCTTAAGGTACGCACATAGTCCGAAAACCCGAATCGATAGTTGCGAAAAGACAAGCGATCTAGCCGAACATAGCTGATCGCTGCGCTATATCGTTGATGATATCGCAGTAATGGCGGGGTCTTGCAAGAGCAAGCTGCGCGAAGGAAATTCGACATGAAACAGCGCTTCCTCTGGGAAATCACGCAATGGAGCGTCTGCGTTGTAGGGCATGGGGAAGTTGATCATCGTCGAAGCAGCACGTGAGCGAGCCAAAATGCACTCAGCTTTCGACAACAAAAAAGCCGGAGACGGCAAATCGCGCTCCGGCCAGAAAATCCTGGCGCGCCCAGCAGGACTCGAACCTGCAACCGTCGGATTAGAAGTCCGATGCTCTATCCGTTGAGCCATGGGCGCACAAAACGCCGTTATTATACCGCAAACCCACAAAGACACGTAGGATTGCGAGACGTCACGACTAAAACAAATTGCTTTACCATCAAAATGTCTGAATGAAAATGCGAAGAGCCGTCGAATCAAGGTAATAGGCGGCTCGCATCAAGGCGTCGTCGAATTCTTGCAGAGCGCGTCGTGCGATTAGCGACGGGGAATAGGTCGAGGGAGGATGTCGGTCGTTCGGTTGTCTCTCAACTACCTATAGCGTTTTCGGCTACGTCTCATCCAAAAATGCTACCAGCCATAGTGGTATAGAGTCTCTCTATCAATGGTCTGAAAGACCATAAGCCTCTGTGCATCGAAATTGCATGATGCATTATTTCTCATATTTATGCATAACTAGGGTTTCGAGAGAAATCATCTATGGGTCCGTCCGGCTTCAGGTATGGTGCGGGAAAATTATGCAAGTGCACAAGTAAACTATCGTGAACCAAAGCGAAAGTGAAGGAAATGTGTAGAAACGCGATTGAAACAAAGCCAAAAATTTATCGTTTTCGCAGGTCATCCTGAAAATATCGTTTTGAGAAATTTTGGTAGTTGCTTTTCAATGTGAAGCGTGAGAAGTTTGTTTTGCAGTCGGAACGCGCGGTGCGCAACGGGCGTTCCGCTTCTAAGAAGTCCGAAAATGCATAAAAGGCATAAGGAGGGTTTTCATGGCAGGCGTAAACGTCAAGAGCGAAATCAAGCCCTTGAAGAAGGTTCTGTTGCATCGCCCTGGTAAAGAGCTGCTGAACCTCACGCCGAACACGCTCGAAGAGCTGCTGTTCGACGACATCCCGTTCCTGAAGGTTGCCCAGGCCGAGCATGATGCTTTTGCTCAGGCTCTTCGCGACAACGGCGTGGAGGTCGTGTATTTGGAGAACCTCATGGCCGAGGTGCTCGATGCCAATCCGGCTCTGCGTGAGCAGTTTCTGAAGCAGTTCATCGAAGAGGCCGGTATCCGCACCGAGCGTTATCAGAAGATTCTCTTCGATTACCTGAACGACAACTACAAGACCAACATCGACTTGGTTCTGAAGTGCATGGAGGGTGTTAACCTCACCGAGCTGCACACCGACAAGTCCAACTCCTTGGTTGACCTGGTCTCCGAATCTTCCAAGATGGTCATCGCCCCGATGCCGAACCTGTACTTCACCCGCGATCCGTTCGCGATGATCGGCAACGGTGTTTCCATCAACCGTATGTATGCTGTCACGCGTAACCGCGAGACCATCTTCGCTGAGTACATCTTCACGTATCATCCCGATTTCAAGGATGTGCCGCAGTACTACAGCCGTTATAGCGCATTCCACATCGAGGGCGGCGATATCCTCAACATCAACGAACATACGCTGGCCATCGGCATCTCCCAGCGCACCGAGCCGGATGCCATCGACGAGATCGCCCACAACATCTTCAAGGACGAGACCTCGCCGGTCGACACCATCCTGGCGTTCAACATCCCGAACAACCGTGCCATGATGCACCTGGACACCGTGTTCACCCAAATCGATGTTGACAAGTTCACCATCCATCCCGGCATCATGGGCCCGCTGACCGTCTTCGAGATCACCCCCGAGGGTGAAGGCATCAAGGTCAAGGAGACCTCCGGCACGCTCGAGGAAGTGCTCGAGAAGTACGTGGGCATGCCCGTCACGCTTATTCCTTGCGCTGGTGGCGATCGTATCGCCGCAGAGCGTGAGCAGTGGAACGACGGCTCCAACACGCTGTGCATCGCTCCTGGTCGCGTGGTTGTTTACGAGCGCAACGATGTCACGAATGCGCTGCTGCGCAAGAACAACATCGATGCTATCGAGATTCCCTCGGCAGAGCTCTCCCGTGGCCGTGGCGGCCCCCGCTGCATGAGCATGCCGATCTGGCGTGAGGACTAGATTTCTCGCTGCGCAGAGCGCATAATCTGAGTATCCATCTTGGATACGAATCCTGAGAAATCAGGAACCCTTGTTAGGTTTTTCCCGGAACGCATGAAAATGCGTTCCGGTAGAAACAGCAGGCTGAAACTTGGCGCGGCCTGCACACATAAGTTCTTGTTAACTTGCTATCGAAAGGAATTACCATGCCTGTAAGCCTGAGCGGTCGTCATTTCCTGCGTCTCCTGGACTTCTCCACCGAGGAGATCGAGTACCTGCTGAAGCTTTCCAAGAACTTCAAGGACATGAAGCGTGCGGGCGTTCCGCATCGTTACCTTGAGGGCAAGAACATCGTTCTGCTGTTCCAGAAGACCTCCACGCGTACCCGCTGCGCATTCGAGGTTGGCGCTATGGACCTGGGCATGGGCGTGACCTACCTGGATCCCAATAGCTCCCAGATGGGCAAGAAGGAGTCCATCGAGGACACCGCTCGCGTGCTCGGCCGCTTCTATGACGGCATCGAGTTCCGCGGCTTTGCTCAGACCGACGTCGAGGACCTGGCAGCCAACGCTGGCGTGCCGGTTTGGAACGGCCTGACCACCGAGTGGCATCCCACCCAGATGCTGGCTGACGTTCTCACCATGCAGGAGAACTTCAACTACGATCTGAAGGGCCGCACCGTGGTCTTCATGGCTGACGCCGCCAACAACGTTGCCCGTTCCATGATGGTCGTTTGCGCCAAGCTCGGCATGAACTTCGTCGCTTGCGCCCCCGAGACCAACTGGCCCGAGGCTGAGCTGGTCGAGGAGTGCCGTGCCATCGCCGCTGAGCATGGTGCCACCGTCAAGCTGACCGCTGACGTGAAGGAAGGCTGCACCGACGCCGACGTCATCTACGCTGACGTGTGGGTGTCCATGGGCGAGCCCGACGAGGTCTGGGGCGAGCGCATCAAGAACCTCGAGCCCTACCGCGTGACCAAGGAGGTCATGGGCTACGCTAAGAAGGACGCTATCTTCCTGCACTGCCTGCCCAGCTTCCATGACACCAACACCACCATCGGTGCCCAGAAGGCCGAGCAGTTCGGCATCACCGAGATGGAAGTTACCGACGAGGTCTTCGAGTCGAAGCAGTCCAAGGTCTTCGACGAGGCTGAGAACCGTATGCACACCATCAAGGCTGTCATGTACGCCACCCTGAAGTAGTAGCAGGAGATTCGCAATGCCTTACATTAAGTCAGATGGAAAGCGTATTGTCATCGCGCTGGGCGGCAATGCCCTGGGCAATACGCCCCAAGAGCAGCTTGAGCTCGTAAAGCACACTGCAGCCTGCATCGTTGACATGGTTGCTGAAGGCAACAACGTCATCGTCACTCATGGCAACGGCCCTCAGGTCGGCATGATCAACAACGCGTTTGCTTTCGCATCTCAGCATGACGAAAAAACGCCTGAAATGCCCTTCCCCGAGGCTGGCGCCATGAGCCAGGGTTACATTGGCTACCAGCTCTCGCAGGCTATTTTGAACGAGCTTCGTCGTCGCGGCATCATGCGTTCCACCGCTAACGTGGTTACGCAGACCGTTGTGTATCCCGACGATCCGGCTTTCCAGAATCCCACCAAGCCTGTTGGCGCCTTCTTGACCGAGGAAGAGGCCAAGGCTAAGGCTGCCGAGACCGGCTACACCTTCAAGGAAGATGCCGGCCGTGGTTGGCGTCAGGTGGTTGCTTCTCCGAAGCCCCGCCGCATCGTTGAGAGCGACGCAATTCAGGACCTCTTCGACGACGGCTACATCGTTGTTTGCACGGGCGGCGGCGGCGTGCCAGTGTTCGAGCGCAACGATACTTACGAAGGCGTTCCTGCCGTTATCGACAAGGACCGCTCCGCTGCCATGATGGCTGCCACCTTCAAGGCCGACATGCTGGTGATTCTCACCGCTGTCGAGAAGGTTGCCATCAACTTCAACACTCCCGAGCAGGCCGATATCGACACGATGGATACCGCCAAGGCTCAGGAATACATCGAGCAGGGCCAGTTTGCGCCGGGCTCCATGTTGCCGAAGGTTGAGGCATGCCTTGAGTATGTCGGGGAATACCCGCAGGGTAAAGCCCTCATCACGTCTTTGGACAAGGCCAAAGATGCAATTAATGGCTTGACCGGTACTACCATTACCGCCTAAGCCGATCAATCCCCCTCCTCCGGGCTGGTCGCTCGGGGGAGGGAGCATTCGCGCAGGGGAAACCGAAAGGGTTGCGCGGGTGCTCTCCCAGGAAAGGGGACTCCCATGGCTGAGAAGACTAAGAAAAAAAAGGAACCCATTAGCTCCTTTAGTATTTTGCTCATCCTTTTGGTCGTTCTGGCCGTTATTTCGTGGATTGCCGCGGCAGCCACGGGCGGTACTGTTACGGCTGCATCTCTGTCAAACATTTTGACATCTCCGATTTATGGCTTCACTGGCGCTCCTACCGATATTGTTGAAGGTGCTGCGAACCCCGACACCTTCCCGGGCGGCGCACTTGAGGTTTGCTTCTTCGTTATGATTCTGGGCGGCTTC
>OLRJ01002779.1_pt1 | contig 12533 bp, 9 predicted proteins | sample 1672741 | NCBI WGS metagenome assembly OLRJ01 (sample SAMEA3136719, study PRJEB25190) | human gut metagenome | biome: human gut; feature: human-associated habitat; material: faeces | place: Austria | collected 2013
CCCAATATTTTTGCGAAAATGAGCGGAGGGGCGCTGTGGGGAAGCCTGTTTTTCCTTTTCCTCAGTTTTGCAGCGATTTCAACGATCATTGCTGTATTTGAGAATCTGATTGCATTTAATATGGAACTGTTTGGATGGAATCGTAAGAAAAGTGTATTGGTGTGTGCGATTTTGGTAATATTGTTAAGTCTTCCATGTGTGCTGGGATTCAATGTATGGTCTGGTATTCAGCCTTTGGGAGAGGGAAGCACCATTATGGATCTGGAGGATTTTATTGTCTCCAATAACCTTCTGCCACTGGGCAGTCTGGGATATCTTTTGTTCTGTACCAGAAAAAATGGCTGGGGATGGGATAATTTTATTGCAGAAGCCAATGCAGGTGCAGGAATGAAATTTCCCAAGAGCCTGAGAGGTTATGTAGCTTATGGCATTCCCGCTATTGTAATCGTGATTTATCTTAAGGGATATTATGATAAATTTGTAGGTATGGGAACAGGAGTGCTGGCTGGCTGGATGATCGTAGCACTGGCACTGCTTGGTTTTGTGTTTTACTGTGCATTTGGCACAAGGAAAAGAAAAAGATAAATTAATGTAAGAGAAAAAGCAGCAGATCACTCTGGGATGACTCAGAGGGTCTGTTGCTTTTTGGATGCTCCGGGAGACTGCTGGAATTGTTTGCGGTAGGCTCTGGAAAAAGTACTGTATTCTGCAAAACCACTTTCCTGGGCGGCTTTGATCACAGGCATTCCCTGGTCAATAAGGGATCTGGCCATAAGAAGGCGTTTGCTTACGATATAGTTGTGAAGGGTATATCCTTTCGGGAAAAATGTGGTAACATAGGATCCCTTCTGAGAGCTGAAGCTAAGCAGTACGATCCACAGGATCGGGATAACCCAGATCACCGCCAGGACAGCCAGCAATACATGTACGATCGTATCGGAAATAGTCCCTTTTCTCCGCATAGATCCTGTCTTTTTTTCGTTCATTATTGGAATCCCTCCTCATTCTTGTAAGAACCGCTGTTTCTGTATGTAACAAGTGATACGATAGCCAGAATCACGAATGTAAGGATACCTACAACTGCGCCTACATTGAAATACTGCTGATCAACGGTCAGCTTGTACAGCCATGTTACCAGAAGATCGGTCTTACCTGCTGTATAGCCTACCGGAACCGGTTCGCCCTTGGTCAGAAGGAAGATCACGTTAAAGTTGTTGATGTTTCCGGTAAAGGTTGTAATAAGGTATGGGGTTGTAACAAACAGCATGTATGGAAGGGTGATCTTAAAGAAGATGGTAACGGAATTGGCTCCATCCACTTTTGCAGCCTCATACAGGTCATTTGGAATATTCTGAAGGATACCAGTTACCTGCATCATGGTAAATGGAATACCGATCCACAGGTTGACAATAATAACCGTCACTCTTGCCCATGTAGGATCAGACAGAAACGGCAGCGGGCTGTTGATGATCCCTGCATTCTGCAGCATAACATTGATCAGGCCGCTCTCTCTTAACATACTTCTCATAAGAAGTAAGGATACGAACTGGGGAACTGCTGCGGAAAGCATGAAGCAGAATCTCCAGAAGCCTTTGATCCTTGTAGTTCTTCTGTTGATAATGATTGCCAGCAGCATTCCAAGGATATAGTTCAAGAATGTTGCGAACACTGCCCATACCAGGGTCCATCCAAGCACTGACCAGAAGGTCTTGCCAATGGTGTTCCCCATGCCAAGCACGGTAGCAAAATTCTTCAGCCCTACCCAGTTAAACAGGGTCAGATGGTCTCCTACCTTACTGTAGCTGGTAAAAGCCATACAAATCATAAATACAAGAGGCAGGATAGTAAATACAAGAATGCCGGTAATCGGCGGTGTAAGAAGTGTCCAGTGCAGCTTCTGATCAAACAGTTTTTTGAAATCCTCACGGAAGCTGTTCACATGTTTGCCTTCTTTTGTGCGGCACTCTGCCTCATAGGCGCTCTTCATATTTGCCCGCCAGATCACGATGAACAGGCCGGTCAAAAACACGGTAGCAACGCCGTAAAGAAGAAACAGGAGCGTCATGTCTCCTGCTGTGTATTCGTAGATACCTTTTGCTTCATTCCACACCTCTTCCTGTGCATTTCCGCCCAGTGTAATGAAGTGTTCCAGATTTGTGATACCGCTTGTCACCATGAACCAGATATATGCTGCTTCCATGGCAAGGAACAGCAGTCCCTTAATCACCTGCTTATGAGCAATGTTCCCGAATCCCATAATGATCATGGAAAGTTTTGTGGCTGCATTTCCTTTGGTAATGGCCTTACTCACCTTGTAAGGTTCATCAAATTGTTTTGCTTTCTTTTTCCAGATTGCCATACTTTTCCCTCTTCTTTTTTCATCACTAAGGGCATTGCCTCAATATCTATGTGGCAATGCCCTCAGGTCATTTCAGTTTAAAAGTTTAATTATTCAACTGCGGAGGTGTTCATGCTTGTGTTGAAATTCTCTGTCATTTCAGCAGCATTGTCATGAGTAACTTCTCCGTTTACAAGGGATTTACCAAAGTTCTCTGCCGGTGTCCAGTAGTTATTCATAGCTGTTACGAATGGCTGAATAATAGATGTTGTATTGAATGTATCATTCTGTGCTGTTACAAGAGCGTCGCTGCTGATTGCTTCGTCTGCAAGGAGCTCTGTGTTGCAAGGAATCACACTTCTCATCTCATAGTGAGCTTTCTGTGCATCTGCGCTTCCAAGGTAGCTTGCAAGAGCTACAGCAACCTGTGGGTATTCGCAGTTCGGGTTTACACCGATTGCTTTGGATCCTGCAAAGGATTTCAGCTGTTTCTCTTCTCCGTTGATAGTAACGGTTGGAAGAGCTGTTACGCCAAAGTTGTCGCCAAGTGCTTCTTTTACTGCTGCTGCATCCCAGGATCCTGAGAAGACTGCATTGATAGAACCATCACGAAGACCGGAAAGGCCAGATCCATCAGCATCGTTTGTGAAATTTGGATTAGCAACAAGGTCTACCAGATAATCTGTAACCTGTGTTCCTTTATCGCCGGAGAAGTCAACACCAGCTGCTTCATCTGTTCCGTCCTCACCAAACAGTGTACATCCGTTTGCTACATAGAAGGAAGCAATGTACCAGGAATCTGTAAGTTTGAAGGAAACCTTTCCTTTTTCAAGCATTGTATCAAGGCTCTTCACATCATCATCGCTGAATACGGATTTATCATAGTACATAAACCATGTATTTGTTGTGAAAGGAACACCATATACTGCACCGTCAATGGATACAGAATCAACGATCTCCTGTGAGTTTGTCTCTTTAATAGCTGCCTCTGTGTCACCACCAAGTCTGGAAATTGCGTTAGAAGAAACCAGATCCGGCAGATTGTCGTTTGCAAACATATAAACATCTGCAGCGCCTTCAACGTCCTGTGTTACGGTGGCTTTTGCTTCGCCTTCCGGGCAAACGCCATACTCAAAGGTCAGATCCCAGTTCGGATGAGCTTCGTTGAACTGATCGCACATTGTCTGAAGCCACTGTCCGTTCTCCTCTGCCTGATCCTCTGAAGGTCCCCATACAGTAAGGGTGGCTGTGATCGCTTCCTCATCGGAATTTGCCTCTTCTGCAGCTACCATATTCAGGCTTCCTGTTGTCATCATTCCTACTGTCATAGCAGCAGTCAGCATAACTGATACAATTTTTTTCTTCATACTTAAATATCCTCCTTATTATCTTACATATCCATGTCTGGATTGCTTCCTTTGATGGTGTTATTATAACAAGAAGAAACTTTGTGTGAATATATGAAAAATCCAAGAATCATATAAATATTCGAGGTTTTTAGAATTGGATTTTATGCAATTAGCCATGTTTACACCAGTTATCTCCAATGTTAAAATACAAAATAGCACATTTATTGAATGGATTATCGAGAGGATTTTTCTTATGGAAATGGAAAGCGATATACTTGAAGTATGTGTGGATTCCACAGAATCTGCCCTGGCAGCCCAGGAGGGTGGTGCATCCAGGCTGGAGCTTTGTGGTAATCTTGTGATTGGCGGAACCTCACCCAGTCCCTGTCTTTTTCAGGAAGTACAGGCGGCTGTGGAGCTTCCTGTCCACATACTGATCCGTCCCAGATATGGGGACTTCTGTTATACAGAGCATGAATTTCATATCATGCTAAAGGAAATCGAAATGTTTCACAGGCTTGGCGCCCAGGGGGTTGTGATCGGTGTGCTGTGTCCGGACGGTACTCTGGATCTGACACGTATGAAGCAGCTGATCCAGGCAGCCGGAGATATGTGTGTTACCCTGCACCGGGCCTTTGATCTTTGTGCAGATCCTTTTGCTGCTATGGAACAGGCAAAAGAGCTTGGCATACATACTATCCTGACCTCTGGTCAACAGAATAACTGCTGCCAGGGCAAAGAACTGCTTCGCCAGCTGGTGAGCCATGAAGAGGGCCGTATCAGCATCATGGCAGGCGGTGGGATCAATCCTCAGACTTTAAAAGAGCTTTTACCTTACATCGGTGCCCATGCCTGGCATATGTCCGGCAAGGCCCCTTTTCAAAGTCCTATGACTTACCGTAAAAAAGAGATTTCCATGGGTGCCGCATCCCTGGATGAATTTCAGATCCTGCGTACCAGTGCATCTCAGATTCGTCAGGCCAAAGAAATCCTGACTCATCATAAGGAGGCTTATCATGTTTCTTGAAAACAACCGTTCCAGAATCGAAAAACAATTTGAAACTTTTTGCCAGAAGTTGCCTGGCATTGCAGCTCACATAAACAAAAGAATGGATGCACTGAATCCGGATGTGATTCTTGCGCTGAAATACCTTTATGTATGTATGCCCTATAGCGATGCAGGCAATTATTCTTTTGATACCTTTCTGGATTTTGCCTGGCAGGGGATTTATCTTTGGAAAAACTCTCCATATAGGTCCCAGCTTTCCGAAGAGCTGTATCTGAATTATGTTCTTTTTCACAGGGTCAACGAGGAAGAGATCAAGCCTTGCCGTACCCTTTTCTGGGAAAAGATCAAAAAACGGATCCAGGGTCTTTCCATGAAAGAGGCTATCCTTGAGATCAACCATTGGTGCTGTCAGGAAGCCATGTACCAGTCCACTGACTGCCGCACCAGCTCTGCACTGGATGTTTACCGTCATGGTTTTGGCAGATGTGGGGAAGAGTCTGTATTTGCAGTAAATGTACTGCGAAGTGCAGGGATTCCTGCCAGACAGGTGTATGTGCCCAGATGGTCCCACTGCGATGACAACCACGCCTGGGTGGAGGTATGGTGTGACGGTGACTGGCATTATCTTGGTGCCTGTGAACCGGAGGCAGACCTGGATCGGGGCTGGTTTACCAATGCAGCTTCAAGAGCCATGATGATCCGTTCCCGCTGGTTTGACAAGATTCCGCCAGAGAATGAGGATGTGATCGGTATGGATGATGTGAATCTGATGCTGAACCAGCTTCCCAGATATGCCCACACCAAACGGATCACCATCCATATAACAGATCTGGACGGATGTTCTGTCCCAGATGCGGATGTCCGTGCTGAGATCCTTAATTATTCCCAGTTTACCCCTGTTGCCAGGCTTCGTACAGATGCCAATGGCTGTGTTTCTTTTGTTACAGGCTTTGGCAGTCTGCATATCTGTGCCGTTTATGGAGAGACCTATGGTGAATGCCTGATCAACACCAGAGAGGACGACCATTTTGAGTGCATGCTGGGAGAGGGCTTTCTTGAAGACGAATGGGAAGATTTTAATATGACCGCCCCGGATGACACGGTAGGAAACCTGGAACCATTTCCCGCAGATCTGGAAAAAGCAAATAATGACCGGGTTGCTGCCGAATCTGCCAAATGCAGACATAAAGCAGCCAAGTTCCAGCCTTTATGGCGCAACTGTCTTTTTGGCCACGAACTGAAGGTAATGGAAGAACTGATGTCTGTCCTTTCCGAAAAAGACCAGAAGGATGTTTATCCTGAGATTCTGGACGAACACTACCGAGAGGCCTCTGTATACGGCGAAATGTTCCCCAGAGATTTCTTTCTTCATTATATATGGAATCCCAGGATTGATGATGAGATCCTGACCAAATGGCGCAGAAGCATTTTGGGCTATTTTTCACAGGAGCAACAGGATCAGTTCCGCAGCAAACCTTTCCTGATCTGGCAGTGGATTGAAGATAACATTCAGGAAAATGACCAGCAGGAAAGAAGAACTGTTTATACAACCCCGGCTGCTGCCCTGCGCCTGAAAATTGCAGGAAGCCGATCCCGTGCCATTCTTTTTGTAGCAATTGCCCGTACTCTTGGAATTCCTGCAAGACTGAATCCTGAGGATGGTGCCATGGAGTACTGGGAAAACAAAGGTTTTGCACAGATCCATGAAAGCCGCAGGAAGGATGCCCGTCTTGTTATTACCGGTGAAGAGCAGTATAACTGGACCTATTCCAGGAACTGGGCCCTTGCAAAGGCTGACAAAAACGGCTATCTTTTTTTCCAACTGGAGGATATTCCCTGGCAGAAGACAGGTATCACACTGGATGTAGAATCTGGCTATTATCGGGTGATCACTTCCAACCGGCTGCCTTCCGGTACTATTTTCGCCAGCCGCTATGATTTTCATGTAGCGAAAGGTGAAACTCACAGGATTAGCCTTCGTCACAGAAATATCCATCCGGATCAGATGATGAACCCTCATCCGATTCCAGATTTTAATTTAAGGGATCAGGCTGGCAATACGGATACCATTTCCCGGATCACCGATGGTACGCGAAGGATCCTGTTCTGGTTAGATCCTGGCAAAGAGCCAACCCAGCATATTTTAAATGAACTTATGGAAATGGAAGATGATTTTTCAGCTATCCAGAACCAGCTGATATTTATTCTTGAGAATGAAGAAGCTGCCAGGGAATCTGTATTTCGTCAATGTTTGCAGGTCTTCCCTAAGGCTGGTGTTTATTTTGCTTCTTTCGGAAAAGAAAAGGAAATGACTGCCAGAAAGATGTATACAGATTCTGACAGACTGCCTCTGATGGTGATCACAGACGGGGCACTCACCGGATGTTTTGCATCCGCAGGATATTCTGTAGGCATGGCAGATATGCTGTTGAAGATTTTCAGGTTGTAGTTTTAAGCTACAAGCAGACCGGTAAGAAAGTTATTACATATGTCATTTATTCCGGTGGGATTACTGACGTAAAATCCGAATTGGACTGCGGATTATACACTTATCGGATACAGCCAATTTATCTAAAAGATAAAAATGCAGATGATGTATTCCAAAAATTAATACAAAAACAGAGCAATAACGAAAAATTCACCGAAAATGATTACGTTGCTCTTTCTCTTTCTCCATTGATGTCTGGGAATATGAGCCGTAAAGAAATGTTCAAAACAGCAATAAATCTAACGAAACCGAGTAATGAACTTATAGCAGAAAAAACAAGAGCTATACTATCTGCTCTGGCAGATAAGTTTTTGGATAAGTCAGATTTAGATGAGATCAGGGAGGTAATGCGAATGACCAGACTGGGACAGATGCTAATGGACGATGGCATGGAAATTAAAGAACTGGAAAACATCAAAAAGTTAATGAAAAACACGAACTGGACTATCGAACAAACAATGGATATGCTTGAAATTCCGGAAGAAAAAAGAGATAAGTACCGTAAAACAATAGTGCAGAACAATTAACAACATTCGACCGCCCCATTGACATTTTATACAGTTCAATGGGGCGGTCTGATGTTTACATATGTGTTTTCGTATCTTTATCCTTTTAGGCGCTCACTCTTTATGCGTCCGATCTGGAATAGGAATTCCGCATCTGACTGCTCAGCTCAAACAATACTTTATCCAGGGTATCTGCTGTCTCCCGCTTTAACATATCTGCGATCTGCTGATTTCCCTCTTTCTTAAGTTCCATCTGTCTCTTCGTATCTGTTTCTTTTGCAAGCAGACGGTCATATTTGCAGATCAATTCATGACCTTTGGCCATTACCTTTTCCTGATAACGCTCAATATGGAATATTGATTTTTTGTAGGAAGCATCTGCCATAGCTGCGATCAGACGGCTGGACCAGTAGAAATTATCTGTAGAAACCTGACCTGTGGTATTGGAAAGGTATTCCGGTGTTTCCTCAATATCTGCGTAAAATGGCACAAGTACATTAAATGCGTTGGAAGCAAAAGCCACCCATTCCAATGTATTATGGGATTTCTCCATGCCCGGGCGCATCTGGATCACAGACAGAAAATCGTTCCGATTAATGCCAATAGAACGGTACGCTCCCTTCATAGAAGGATCTCCATAAGCACCGTATGGGTCATATGGTGTTCCCTGAAAATGAGAGGAAAGTACATACTTCACATCCTCTACTGTCACCTTTTTCTCAGGAACCAGACACCAGGGAATGTCATCCGATGCAGGTGTATAGTCCGCATCTGATCCATCCCATTTATATGTATGGGGATTCAGATAACGCTCCATGATCCAGGCTCTTGGTGTATTGTATACATGGTCAGCGTCATCATGGCTGCCAAAGGCATCTCTTGGGTTCAGCACTCCGTCCCAGGACAGATCAAGATGGTTCTCATTTATAAATTCCCTCATATCAGAAGAACACATATATTCCTTCTCAGTGGAAAGAGCGTCCTCAAGATCAAACTGATCCAGGCCCAGTTGATTCGGCATAACTACATACACATCATCCGGCACACGGCGCGCAATCCAGTGATGACCACCAATGGTCTCCAGCCACCAGATCTCGTCCTGATCCTGGAATGCGATTCCGTTCATCTCATAGGTGCCATACTTCTCCAAAAGGCTTCCCAGACGTTTCACCCCTTCTCTGGCGCTGCGAATATAGGGAAGTACAATATAAACCAGGTCTTCTTCTCCCAGCCCTCCCGGGATTTCAGGTGTATCCTCACCTGCCGGCTGATAGGTCACCAACGGGTCAGCGCCAAGAACGCGAGGATTGGAGGTGATCGTTTCTGTAGCTGTCATACCTACGCCAGCTTCATTCACGCCGCTTGCAGCCCAGATCCCCACTCCTTTTACTGCGTTTGGCATAGCTGTGTATCTCATGGGATCAGATGGCAGCTCTACTTCCACATGAGAAAGCTCTGATCTGTATTTCACAGGCTGATCCTCTGGATGGATCACCACAAATTTCTTTGGTGTAAAATGTCCGGAGCCTGAATCGTCATTCCTGGCGATCATAGTGGATCCGTCATAAGATGCTTTTTTCCCAACTAATATAGTCGTACAACCCATTATAATTTCTCCTTTTCCTTAAAATTGAAAGTGTATCCACATTTTTGCACAAAGATAAAGAGGATATCCACATTCTTCTACAAATTTCTGAATATCTGCCTGCATGAGGCATTCTCCTTATCCTGCCAGGTGCAGTACCTGGATCAGTAAAATCCAGCCAAGTCCATAATAAGTAACAACAGCCACAAGGTCGTTCACCGTAGTGATAAGCGGTCCTGAAGCAACTGCAGGGTCAATATTGATCTTCTTAAAGAACAGCGGAATGCATGTACCTACTGCACTGGAGATCAACATTGCCAACAGCAATGCCACGCCGATACATCCGGAAACTGCATAGGAAAACAGCAGGGTTTTCCCTTTAAAGAGGTAAATATAAAGCCCGATCACAGCAAAGGACAATATACCAAGAAGACCGCCGTTACATAAACCGATCTTCATCTCTTTAAATACCAGTTCCACCTTCTGCTTGCCAGTCAGGGACTCATCCATCAGTACGCGGATGGTAACAGCCAGTGACTGGGTACCAACATTACCGGCCATGTCCAGGATCAGTGACTGAAAGGCCATAATAATAGGCAGCTGGGTAACTACATGCTCAAATACTCCAACCACAGAAGATACTACCATGCCCAGGCCCAGAAGAACGATCAGCCAGGGCATACGTTTCTTCATACTTTCCTTAAGCGGCTCCTTCAGGTCCTCCTCTGCAGTCAAGCCGGCGAACATGGCGTAATCTTCACCCATCTCATCATCTACCAGATCAATGATATTGGCAGATGTGATCACACCCAGAAGCCGGTTGTCATTATCCAGTACAGGAACGGAATCCTCGGAATAATCCTTCAGTTTTTCGATACAATCATCAATATCCTCTTCAGCATACACATATGGATAAGAAGTGACCACCAGATCCTCAAGTACCCGATCCTGCCTGGCAATGATCAGATCCTTCAGGTCAATGGCTCCGTAAAACTTCTGCTGCTCTGTTACCACAAACAATGTAGAAATATTGTCATTCTTGGCCGCCTGCGCTACCAGGCTGCTCATTGCCTGTTTCACAGTCAGATTCTCACGGATAATGATACAGTTGGTGGTCATCTTGCTTCCGATCTCATCATCATCAAAAGAAGCGATCACTTCAATATCATGACGTACTTCATCATCCATCAAATCCAGAAGAAGACGTTTTTTCGCCTTATCGATCTTGTGCAGCACTTCCACAAGGGCATCTGTCTCCATCCTTGAAAGGATCGCAGCCCCTTTCTTCACGTCTATTTCTTTCAGGTATTCTGCTGCATTATCTGAATCTGTATACTCAAAAATATCTGACAGCATATCCATATCCAGGATACGATACAGCTTGCATCTTTCCTGTATGGTCAACTCCGGCATAACATCTGCCAGGTCATTCGCATGATAATCTTCCAGCCTGCTGCACATAACAGCAGGGGATGTATTGCTTCTGATAATTTTCAGGATCTCTCCGGTATAATCCTGCGTTCTTTTTTCCATCCTCTTTCCTCCATTTCCGGCAAAGGGGTAGGGCATCCCCTTCCTTAGCCATTTTCTGCTGTAAATGGACACCAAAATAAAGCAGATCTGTCTTCCGCTTCTAAAATGTGATGTTTAAGAATACCACTGGCATTCTTGCTGCGAAATGTGTGTCATCTCACATCGGATATAATTTATCTTCAGGGATTCATAGGATAAGAAAAAAGAATTGATAGAATTAAAACAGAACAGAAGAACAGTGCTGCTTCAAGGGTATCAAATTTTCCCATCCTATGCTACTACTTCGCCCATGAGAATCACAACTGTCCACTCTGTTCACCTGCCTTTTTTTCTGAAATAAGAATGTCTGACATTATATGTAAAAAATCCACATCATTAATATCATTCCATTACACAAGACATTCTATACGCTTTTTTCAAAAAAATCAATGACAAAAACCTGTTTTTATATAGATTTTCTTGTTTTATTACATTATACTTTTACTATTGAAACTAATTACACAATAGATACAATTTTTCGGAGGTTTTTATGATAAATAGTACAGATTTTGAGCCTGTGATCCGCAAATGTGCCCCAGAAGATCTGGATAAGATCATGAAGCTGCAGGAGCATATCTGCCAGACTATGGAAGATACCCGTCTTTTTGTTTCCACCAGCCGGGAAGAAAACAGGGATTATCTTATCTATCCCAATACCATCCTGGGAGTATTTGACGGAGAAAAGCTGATCGCCTATGGTTCCCTTGTTTTTCCAAATGATTCACCGGAGAATATTGGCTGGGATCTTGACTGGTCCAGAGAAAAAATATTTCACTGTCTTACACTGGACACCATCGTGGTAGATCCTGATTACAGGGGCCACGGTCTGCAACGGACCCTGATCCGCAGCTGCGTTGCCTATGCACTGGAATTAATGCCGGATGCCACTGTTCTGACTACTGTATCTCCGTTTAATAAATACAGCCTTCACAATGTACAGGCAGAGGGCTTCCAGATCCTGAAGCGTAAGGAAAAATATGGTGGTTATGACCGCTACATTCTTGGATATACCAAGGCTCCGGATAAAGAATTCCCTGCCTTTGAGCCAGGTCCGGATGCAGTGATCCTGCCCATGGAAAATATTTTACAGAATCCGGAGCTTCCCACAGGCTGTGAGTCTGTAGCGCTGACCATGGTTCTGAATTACTATGGACAGAAGCTTTCCAAAACCACCATTGCAGATGAGTATCTGATCCGCGATCCGGAGAATTTTGTAACTGCCTATAAAGGAGATCCTTACCAGATTTCCGGTGATGGTATTTATGCACCAGGACTTACCCAAACAGCTGCCAGGTATCTGCAGGCAAATCACTGTCCTCAAACAGCAACAGACCTGACCGGCACTGAATTTACAAAGCTTTATCAGTACCTGGACAAGTCTGCACCTGTGATCGTATATAATTCTGTTTACCTGAAAACACCGATAGATGTAGCTTCCTATACCCTCTCCGGAAAAACCTGGCATTTTTACCATAATGAACACTGCGTGGTTCTTTGCGGATATGATCCTGCAGGGCACATGGTCCTGATCAACGATTCCCTGTCCGGCCTTGTGTGGCGCAGTGAAGAAGCGTTTGCCAGGATCTACGACCAACTTGGCAAAATGGCTGTGCTGATCCGTTAGGGAAGGTCAGCTGCTTTACGCCTGTAACGCTTTTCAAGAATGCCTCGGCATTCTTGCTGCGA
>OLRJ01002785.1_pt1 | contig 12507 bp, 11 predicted proteins | sample 1672741 | NCBI WGS metagenome assembly OLRJ01 (sample SAMEA3136719, study PRJEB25190) | human gut metagenome | biome: human gut; feature: human-associated habitat; material: faeces | place: Austria | collected 2013
TTCCTATTTTTTGCTTCGCAAAAATAAAAAATACATATTAATATTAAGAAATTTTAAGAAAGGAGAGGATAAATATGCTTTCTTTACACAAAGTAAAAAAAGTTCTGAACCCTGTTAATCAGTCGGTTCCGGAAGATGACTTTAAAATTCTTGATTCATGGACCGAATCGGATGATAATGTGAATCCGCAAAAGGCAAAAATGAATTACTTGTGTTATAAGATAGCTACGATTGATCCTGAGACTGGTAAGAAGACTATACTTTATAAAGCAGTAAAATTTGCAAGAGTAGATCGTTTGCCTAAATCTGCAAAGCAAAGTACTTCTTTTATGGACATGCAGTCACAGGTTTTATCTGCCGTATACGAACAGGGGTACAATCTTGTAACTATTATTGCAAACGTTATCAAACCTACGCCAGAAGGTCTTATGTATCTTTATGGAGTGCAGGGCGTTTCCGATAATATTGATGATGCAAAACAAAGAGCCGATTCTGATTTCAGGGGATTTATCGGAAGTATGATGGGTACTTTCAGGGTGCTTCATATGCACAGTATAACCGCTGAAGAAGGGGCTTGGCTTGGCGAAAAGATGCGTACTATGAGGTTTATGACTGCAGTACGTGGAATCCCAAAGGCAAATACATCTGGTGAAGATATGGGAAATAAAGGCGTTGGAGGCACAAACCTGAACCCTGATTCCCAGGGAACTCTGGAAGAGATCATAACTGCTATGGCAGATTACGAGTATGTCATAGAAGTTCTTTCTACACCGGTATACCAGAGAACTTTGATGGCCTGGACAGCTCAGACAGAAAAGCAAATGACGGAATGGTATGGACAGCTGCAGGGAACAAAATCCTTAAGCTTTAACCTGTCTATCCCCATGACTTACATGACATCTACAGGTAATTCACAAGGATGGTCTAAGAACTATACTGATTCCAGTACGGTAAGTTATACGCAGGGAGAATCATATAATACAGGATATAGCGAAAGCGTAGGAAACTCCATATCTCATTCCTTAGGTGAAAGCTTTGGATTGTCAAAAGGAACATCACTTACTGATTCTGTCGGCGAAAATCATTCTGTAAGTCAGGGGCTCACCCGTGGACAGACCGTTGGTGTAACCGAAGGGATTACCAGAGGCCAAACATTTGGTCAGACTATCGGACATACACAGGGTATTACGCATGGTTATACGCAGGGTGTCACAAAAGGAGAATCTTCGGGTGTTTCTATGTCTCAGTCTTATGGAAACAGTCTTGGATCATCTGCTGGAACAAGCCGTGGAATATCTCTTGGACAAAATAACAGTGAGAGTATGAACCAGTCATACAGTTCCGGTGTATCCAGAAACCACAGCGATGGAACCTCGCAGTCTACGAACATTGGACAGAGCTTTAACCAGAGTTTGAGTCAGAGCATGAACAAATCCTATGGTGAATCTTCAAATGTATCACATTCTACAGGTGTGAACCAGAGTGACAGTTATGGAACCAGTCAGTCCCAAAACGTTGGAGGAAGTCACTCAACAGGAACAAGCCATTCTACCGGAACAAGCAATAGTCAGGGAGTGTCATTTAATAAATCTACATCTCATAATATTGGTCAGAATTTTGGAGATAATCATTCTGAGAATCACGGTAGTTCAAACTCTATCAATGGAAATGTAAGTCTTCCTATGCAAATAGGTTCTATAGGAGGTGGTCATTCCTGGAATAAAGGATATTCCGATGGAAACAGTAATGGAATTAGTACAGGAAGTGGTTATAGTTCAGGAGCTGGTCGGAGTGAGACATCAGGGACAAGTGAATCAAATGGAACTTCTACGTCAGATGGTTCATCATGGGGGGTATCCAGTGGAAGTTCTCAAAGCCATTCTGCAGGAACATCCGAAAGTTTTTCAGCGGGACAGGGTACTTCTTACAGCGAAGGATACGGTGCTTCTTATGGTACTTCTCAGGGATTATCTTATTCCAATGGGCAGGGAACCAGTTCCAGTGACAGTGTAGGACAGAGCAACAGTGCTTCATCCGGATTCGGTTCCAGTAAAGGCACCAGCTACGGTGAAAGTGCAAGCAATTCTGCAAGTCAAAACGTAGGACAGTCTTATTCTGTTTCTATCAGTCAAAATAAAGGCAGCAGTGTTTCGTCCTCTATGTCACAGTCAGTAAGCCAAAGTGAAAGTCTGTCAAAATCTATAAGCCAGAGCGATTCTTTGAGTCGTTCTTACAGCCAGTCCAACAGTGAAAGCGTCAGCCAGTCACAATCTGTTTCTGATGGAACAAGTAAAAGCCGTTCCGTAGGACAGTCTGAAAGTGAATCATACACTCAGTCAGTCTCAAACGGAACCGGCCAAAACTGGGGACAATCCAATAGTGTTGGAAAAGGCCAGAGCTATGGAAGCAGCGAAGGAAAAAGTACCGGAACAAGTGTAGGAAACACAGGTTCTTTTACAACAGGAACTTCTGGTTCTATGGGACTCGGCCCATCTATTGGGTACAGTAAATCTTATCAGTGGATGGATCAGCAGGTAAAGGATATCCTTGAATTACTGGAATATCAGAATGAGAGATTGAAAAAAGCACTGCGAGGAAATGGTGCATTTTATACATATGTATATATCGCATGTCCTGACATGGATGCGTTATCAGTCGCACAGGCTTCCGCCAAATCAACATGGCAGAATGAATATGCCATGACACAACCTATACAGGTTCTGGATCTGTGTGATGAAGAACAACAGCATTTACTCTATCATTTCAGGGCATTTTCAGCTGATGTTACCAGGGAAAATGTAGCGGGAGTCAGTGATTATAAATATGCTACAGTTCTTTTGCCGAATGAATATGTTGCATATGCACACCTTCCACGTGTTTCTGAAGGCGGCATTGATACGAACATCGACGATGTACCAAAATTCCGTGTTCCAGGACTACTTCGTGGAAATATCTATATGGGGACACAGCTTAATGCAGAAAGGTATACGTTCAAGAATGGATACAGGACTCAGTTTGATTACAGAATCAATATTGATGAACTGATGCATGGAGTTTTCACGGGAGCTTCGCGTTCTGGTAAAACGGTAGCTGCAATGCGTTTTATCCGTGAGCTGGCTAATTCAAGAAGAACCGCAACGGGAAAAAGGCTCCGTATCGTTATCATGGACCCAAAACAGGATTGGAGAGGAATTGCAAGGTTTGTAGAGCCTGAAAGGTTCCGGTTCTACAGTATGGGAAATACTCATTTCCGTCCAATTAACTTGAATCCATGCAAGATTCCATACAAAGTAGAGCCTCAGCACTGGATAGATGGTATCATCAATATTTATTGTCGTGCATACGGACTTCTGGAACGTGGTAAACAGATGCTTTCAGATGTATTCTATAAGCTTTATACTGAAGCAGGAGTATTTCCTCCAAAAGGAAAAGCTTTTAGTGAGGAAGATATGAGTAAATATCCAGATTGGGATGCTGAGATATCAAAGAGATCTGGTAGTGTAACATTTCATAAAGTTTACAAGTATATGCAGCAAATTAGTGATTCCTTTAACGGTGGTCAAAAAAAAGCAGGAAATGATACACTGGATGCCTATTCCAGACTTTTAGAAAGGCTTTCTTGTTTTTCAAGACCTTATTCTATTGAATACAGACTCTTTTCAGCAGAAATAGATTTCTATGATCCAAATTCTGAAGGTTCGGGTCTAGGTGTAGATGAGCTTATCGGCGCTGATGATGTAACTGTATTTGAATCATTCGGTTTGGAATCTACTTTTGCAAACTTTATCTTCGGTATCATCACATCTGGTTTTTACAAGGTAGCAAAGGGGTTTGAAAGAGGGTATCTGAATCCAGCCCAGTATGAGACTGTACTTGTTATTGAAGAAGCTAATAAAGTACTTACAGGTAATGATACTGCTGGTACCGGAGGAGGCGGCGGAATGGCTTCCCTTTCAGGACAGTCAGAGTTTGAAGAGATTCTTGACCAGTCTGCAGGATATGGACTGTTCATCATTGCTATTACTCAGAAAATATCCATGATGCCTTCTTCTATTGTAGCGAACTGTGGTATGTTTTTCCTTGGGAAAATCTCTCAGCCTGAAGATGTTGACCTTGCAGTAAGGATGATCGGAAGAGAGGGCAGGATTGATGACAGGGATGTTGTAAAATGGCTTCCAAAATCACCAACTGGATGGTTTATCTGCAGGTCAAACCGTGGATATGATTTCAGGGACGCAGAACCTGTTCTTGTCCAGATAGAGCCTCTAAACAATGCAACTATTTCAAACGCTGAACTTGAGGAAATACTTACTAAGAAAGAAATTGCTGAAGTCTTTCGTCAGGCAGCAGGATAATTACATACTCCCCTCTCATGAGGGGAGTGTTAAAGGATAATTTATGCTTAGAATAAATAAGAATACCTTAATTAATGATTCGAAGATAGAATGTATATGTGAATATGGATTTAAGCCTTTAATTCGGTATGTAAAAGAAAATGATAAGTCTGGAAAAGTAAGAAAAATAAAAGGCAGTTATGGATATAACAGCCTTATCATAATGGAAGATGGGTACGTTTTCCTGTGTCCGAATAAACCTTCTGTATATTTAAAACGACAGGATCCAGAACTATATATTATCCTTTCTCCCAAAAGACATGTCTTAAAGAAGGCAATGATAAGAGAAATCACAACAAAGCCAAATGCCGGACAACACAGGGATATTATGAAAGCTAAAGCAGAAGGAAGATTTTTTGATCTGTCTGGAAACAAAAAGACGTTTTATTATATATTTACAGTCAATGACCATATTTATGGATTAAACAGTTTGTGGGATATGAAAAGCATATCGAAAGGAGACGATAAGTATGAGATATAGAACAACAGCGGTTTTATTAGCTTTAACATTGATTTTTCCAGTTAATGTAGCTGCAGCAGATATTTCTTCAGAAGGGTTAAATGAAAATAGCTCTTTTGGTGAAATTACTTTCTCAGCAAATGACTTTACAATGGATGATACTGATTCACTTGACGCATCTAAAAATGAGGTGACGGAAAAAATGAATGAAGCTAATAATTCATCTGGTTTTACAGTAGATGACAGTTTTAGCACGGATGAAACAGAAAACGATTTTTCACAGACTATGCCACAGACAGAAAGCAAGAGTGATATAGAAAAATATCAGGATGCTTTTGATCAGTCAAGGACTTTGATGAAAGACAGTCTTCCGACACTTGAAACGGATTCTTTGGATTCTATGAGGAGCGAACTCACTGAAAGTGTAAAAAATAATGCATCAACTACACTGAAAGAACTTATGGGAGATTCTTTTTCCAGTTTAGATAGCAGCCTTTTTGATATTTCCGGTATGCCATCAAGTGATTCTTTTTCTATGGAAAGCTTAAATGTGCATTATGCTGAAATGAGAAAATCTTTTGAAGAAGCATCTTCAGGAGTTTCTGGAAGTCTGGATTCATCATCAGATAAAAGTAATGATGGGACTAAGATAGGAACGCTAGATGAGGAACTTTCTAATTGGAGAAATTCAGACTCTTATAAATCTATAAGTGGAAAGATATCTCTATCAAATGTGTTTGGCAGTTTGGAAAAACAACTTCCATCCAAAAGTTCTGAAACCGGATCTTATAATGCAAATGTAGCATCTCAAAACAAAAAAACTTCATCCATGAAAAACACTGCTACAAGCCAGGTAAAGAAACAAGCGGCGAAATCAACTTCTTCCGGAAATGCAAAATTGAAGAGTGCTGCGAACTCCTGGGCAAATAATAAGAAAAAGAATCCGGTAACTGGCAAAAAGACAAAATAAGAATAGCAGCCTGAGGGCTGCTTTTTTTGCTGTTTTGAAGATAAAATGACATATTAATAAAAAAGAAAGGAGGACATTATGTCTAAAAACAAAATTATTGCATCCTTGATTGCAGGAGCGGTATTGTTTTCTACTTTGGCTGCATTCCTTATCTATCATTATATGTCCCCATCAAGAGGAACTATGTATGTTTTTAATGATTCATATTCAGCCGGAGATCAGCTTACTTCTGATATGCTGACACCCGTTCAGGTTGACTCTAAGATCATAGTTGCAGGTAAGAAAACAGATGCTTCTGCACAGTTTGTTACTCCTTCTGAGTATCAGGCGTTAATCAAATCAGGAGATTCTCTTCGTATGGATGTAAGTGAAGGAATGCCTCTTGCAACAAGTATGCTCTCTGTATCTGGTGGTTCTACTGTCGAGATGAACATGAAATCAGATGCTATTGCTGTAACAGTTCCGGTTAATGAGAACACTGGTATAACAAATGATCTTAAGGAGGGATCACACGTAAATATCTATGTGAATCTTGATTCCAAGATATCATTGATACAGCAGAATAAACGTATTCTTGAAGTATTTAAGAGTGACGGCATCATAACGGGTGTTTCTGTTGAGGAAAATATCAATGAATCAATGGAACTGATTTATGCGGTAACAAATGGAAATATTTATCTTGGACTGGTTGATGCAACTGGATATCAGTCTACTGAAGGTGCAGATCCTACCTATTCCCCATACGATACAGTAGCCACTGACGAAACAGAAACAGTTCCTAAAGCAGAAACTGAATCGCAGAAGGAAACGGAAACTCAGACTGAAGAACAGACAGAAGCGGCTGCTTCTAATGACAGTACTGTGTTTACTCCGTAAGCATTTTATAGGCGTCTTATAGACGCCTTTTTCTGAAAAGGAGAAAAACATGAAAAAAATCGTATTTGTATGCCTACAAAAAGAAATCATTGAAGACCTAACTATAGCTGCAATGATGGATATGAGTCCTGATATAGATATTCATTGCCTGGATAATACGAAAGATCTTGAGATAACCGTAGCAGGACTTAATCCAGACATGGTTGTACTTTCATATGATGCTTTAAAAACTAAAACCGCATGGGATTTCAAAAATATTCCTGTTGCTTATCATGCAAAAAATAAAGATGAATTGAGAGAGGGAGCAAGATATGGATATCCTACCATTGGAGTTTCTGTATCTGCTAATAAAATTCTTGATAGCCTGAAAAAGCCAGCCTATAAACCACAGGTACAGGAAAATAATATGCAGAAAGAAAAAAATATTGAGAAACAAAATAAAGTTCCTGAGAGAAAAAAATCTCAGAACCAAGGAAAAGTACAGCAAAAACCACTGTCCAAGAATATGCCGAATAAGCAGAAGGAAGTCCAGGATCTGGAAGAGTTCGAAACGGAAGAAGAATTAATTAAACCACAGGAAGAGTACGAAGATGATCCGGATCTTTCTTTAGAAGATGAATATGAAGATGAAATGAATCTGGAATATGATCTTTCTGATACGGAAGTTGAAGAAGAATCCGAACAAGAAGATATTCCGGAAGAACCGGTTGTTGTTGCAGTAAAAAAGAACAAAGAGGCAAAGGCTTCTGATAAGAAAAAAACAAAAAGAGATATCATTGAAGAAGGATTTCGGAAAGATTCCGGGAAAATAAAAGAACAGACAAAAGTTATCACTGTTTATTCCGCAAAAGGCGGTGTTGGAAAGACCACAATCGCTTCTGAGCTCGCTACTTATTTAGCACTTGTAAACGTTGGAAGGAGAAAACTTAGGGTATGTATTGTTGATTACAACATTGATTTTGGAGATGTCCGTTCTACGGTTCATATGGGAACAGATGGTCTTACGTTGACAAACTGGGCGGAAGAAGTACAGGAACTCATAGAAAAAGGAAGAAAGCCTGAAGATATCCAGTATTCAAGAGATGAAATTGAAGAATGGCTCCGAAAGGATAAGAAAAGTGGATTGTACGTGCTTCCTGCTCCTGTTTTTCGGCACGCTGTTTTTCCAGTCTTTCCTCTGTCTCTTTCTTTTCTGCTTTCCTTTTCTCGAGTCTTTCTTCAAGTTCTTTCCTTGCTTTTTCTGTTCCCGGATCAACCTCATCTGTTACCAGTACTTCTTCTGTTATGCTATCATATCCATTTATTGTATCCGTTACACTCAGTACCTTACAGCCACGAGCACTTTGAGCAGCTTTCAATTTTTCGATACTTTCCGGTATTAAAGATAGATTATACTCCAACCATTGTTTTGTCTTTTCATCTCCCATAGCCTTTGACAAAAGAGAACTGTTTATATTTACGGAATAATCCCTGCTTCGTAAACAATCGTATTTTTGTGTTAAATAGTTCTTATATTCATGGGCATTCTTATATGTCCTGCCCGTTTTGTTTCCAGCATTTTGTGTATTGCCATAACTATTCGTATATGACGCATATGTTCCTATTCCTGTAACTGCCATATTAACATATCTCCTTTCATTATTCGGAGTCCTTCCAACTATGCCACCTGTTGGATTTCTCTCACCTACATCTATACTTTAAAATCTAATCCACCAAGAGTATCATCCATCTGATCTAAAATACTTGTATCAAATGCATCTCCCGGCTTCCATCCAGGATTATTTTTCTTTACCAGTGTCTCCATTCTTGAAGCATAATCTCCAGCCATTCTGCTCAATGTCCACGAAGCGGAATTTCGCTGTTCAGAAGGAATCGTATTCAAATACTGTTTGATTACATCATGTCTCTTGCTTTCTTCTGGTATATATGCACCATTGCTACTGATAAAATCCTGCTTTACAACCTTTTCTAAATCCGACTTCACCTTATCCGATACAGACACTATCTTTTTCCAATCCTTACCATTGATACAACGGTCTGCCTGTTCCTTTGATAAAAAAGGTACACCATCTTTATTATAGTAATAATTGTTATTTCTATATTGACACCCAGAATCTACGGTCGTAATCCCAGTCTGCTTGTGTGAAGAATTTTTCTGAAAGAAGAATTTGTTTATTAGCAAACTTTGCGAAAATAAATTTTTATTGTTAATATTTACATTCATATTTCACTCTCTCCTATAATACAAAATTGTAGCCACATTACATTTTTAATATGTATAATATACTTTTATTGTTTCAGTGGATGTTGAAACTGTTCCTTTTGTAACAATCCATATTTTCCACTTGCCTGACGGATCAAAACCATTAAAATCATTAATTGTTATTGTTCCACTCTTACTTACTGTTGTATAATTAACATTTCCATTGCCATCTTCTACATATAAATAAAACGAATCACTTCCTGAACTAACCCTACTATACACCTCTATTTTTAAAATCTGAGGATTTGATCCACTTACAGACCCTGATGAAACAGTTGAAATATTTGATACTGTCCCATATACAGAATTTAATTTTGTTGTTGTCTTAGTCCAATAATTTGTAGCCCTCACTGATACAGTAGAATTTATAGTTATTGTTTCTTCTGCCGGTGCAACTTCTGCTGCCGATACAGGAGTTACAAGAAGAGCTGTGCATAATACGATTCCACTCAAAAAATAAGATATAATTTTCTTCATCGTAAATACCTCCATAATAATATTTCAAAATAATATGGCTACAATTTCTTTCACCAATTTTAATCACCAGTTTACAACTTTATAAATGGTAGACTTGTTGATGAATCAACCGATTTAAAGCCTTTTTCACAGCATTTGTTTTTATGTGTGTTTCGACATTTTTGACGAAAGTGGCAAAAAATATCTGTCTGCGAATACCCTGGCTTAATTCAAAACGAAATTCCTGTACACTCTTTGTGCGATATTCAGAAAAAGTTTTATCCTGATACGGCAAAAGTTTCATGGCACAATAGCTGATATTGATCAGATTGACCAGCATTTCAATCCCTTTGCAGCTCCGCACCATATAGCTGCAAAAAGACCAGAATGTTTTCTGCTCATAGTCGCTTGTCTCAATATTCCAGCGAAATGAGTACAGAAACAGTGGGATATATTTCATCCAGTCACTGCCGGTCTGATTCAATGGTGCTTTTTCCTGCCATGCACAGAAAATCTGCAGTTCTTCTGGAAAAATCGTACTGAAAACAGGCGTTTTTTACCATGCTCTTTTTCTGTGGCTGTGACATAAGCCAGAACTTCCTGATTGCCAAAGATTCTGGTAAAGACACGGCGGACACCGGTATAGTAATCACCGATTTTTTCACCGGAAAAGGTAAAGTCAGTCTCAACAGAAAGCTGTTTTCCATGTTTAGCCGGACGCCCCCTGCGGCCGGTATGTGCAGGAGCAAGGTCATACATAACAGAATCAATCCTTGCATTACCAATAAGATCCAGGTTCGGATATTCATTGACAATACAGACCAGATTTTGTTTCGTATACCAGCTGTCACAGAGAATAATGACATGTTCCCTGCTTTGAAATTCAGGCATGACTTTACGGATCATGGTGGCAGCAAGTTCCAGTTTGGATTCTTTTTTCTTCCACATACGGTATCCAAGCGGAACGGAAAGATAAGAGATCTTATCCTGATTCCACACAGGTACGCAAAGCATGATACTTACAAAACAGTGTCCATTCAGATAGTTAGAACTGTTTTGTGCAGCATGGTCAAACAGTTTTGAAACGTTTTCTCAAATATTAATCGTCAATAAATTACAATCAGGCATTATTAACATTTGTGTTTGTCATAATCATATCGAATGGCTTGAGTATTTAATTTCCATCAATGTAAACTTATCTTCTTCCAAAGCATTAATCTTTAGCCTTTAAATTTTAACACTCATCAATAACTGCGATAACTGATTTTGATTATGATGAATCATTGTATATTTTTCCTTAAATGATGTGATTGCACCATACATTTTCTCAGTTAAATTTTCTGGGATTTCGTCCTTTCCCTTTGTTTTCTGTTCCCCAATGTAATCTGACGCTAATGCAGACCTTGATGTAATTTTTGAAATTTTATTCATTTCTTCACCGATAATTCCACGGGCATGCTGATTTGTTGTCTCCATTGTCACAAAATCATCCACCGTTTTCTTATATGCTACATCTAAATTGCTTAATTCTTCATCCCGTGTAAGCTTACGAGGTCCATTTTCATCAGCTACATATATTTCTCTGGTTCCATTTTCATAGCCCTTCACAATTTCATCATATAATTCTGCGTATGCTTTAACATAATTATTTGCCTTGTCAGTAATATTTAAGGCACTTTTTCCTGTATCAACATTTTGATTCTGCTGTGCTGCCTTCTTTTGAATTTCATAACTATAATCAATATCACTGATTTTTTTACTCTCTAACAGTTCCTTTCTTTGAACCACATCATCATATTTTTCCTGTCCACTCTGCTGTATACGATTACGATAATACTCCAATCCCTCATTAGAAATCGAAAGCTTTACGGATTGTTCCATCGTATGTTTTTCATTTGCCTGCTTATTTTCTTTCTGAACTTTAGCATCATTTTTTTCTATTATGGGATTCATATTATTCATATAACTAGATATTTTCATATTTTTACCTCTTTCAATTATTCAAATATCCCTGATCCAGTTCTTCTTTCGACCAGACTCTTTCATACGTTCCACCAATTTCGTCAAAAACCTTTTGCCATGTAGAAAATTTATGGATTTCCTCCATGCTATCCTTGTTATTCTGAAGCCATTCATACAGCTTTTCATACATAGAACCAGAAAACCGGACACTCCAATTGTTTTTATAATTTTCATTGTCACTGTATGACATTCCATCAGCTCCTATGGATATAATTCCCTGATCTGTCCGTTTTGCCATTCCTCTAATCTCTAAATCAGCCCAGATAAAACCTTCTTCCCGACTCTCAATTAAATTAGGGTATTTGTCAAAATACATCTCCGCTAATTCTTCATACCTCTTCCGATCCGCTTCATTTTGCAGAAGAACCTTGCCACCTCTGCCTTCTTCACCGTCTTTTACTAAATACTGGATGCCGGTACCTGAATGTGTATTTAATGTAAATCCCTGCAAAGTCTCCACATCCAGCGAATCTTTATCCATTACATTCTGCAATGCATCTTTTAATTCATCATCTAATACCAGGGCATCGTAACTCATCGTTCCATGCTCAGAAATCAAAAACTGCTTTCCTGTTGTTTCATCCTGTCTTATTTTTATATCAGAATAGGAAAATGCCCCCAAACGCTCCCCGTCTTTATTGTATATATCAAAACATTCAGCTTCATTATCGGGTACGATTCTATAATTTTCGGATTCGTACTCTGAATATTCCTGTTTCAAAGTATTTATCGTTTTTCCTGACAGTGCCAGATAAGAATCCATCACTGTACTTTTCTTAGCACGATTGATATCCGCTCTACTGCTAATATCCTCCTTATCCACCGTCTGAGCCAAAGTGTCAGCCCACTTATTCTGGTTCCGATTTGGTTTTAGGTTGTTATAACCTGTTGAATAACGGCTCTCCGCTCCTATACTTCCAATCATTTTTTAAATTCCTCCCGGCATTTTATTCTCTTATTTTAGATGCCAGTACGGTATAAAATTCTTTTTCCTGCTGCAGATATGCTGCCCTTTCCTCTGTAACTGCTGCCAACGGATTTTCTATTCTCTCCAATACTTTGTCGA
>OLRJ01002794.1_pt1 | contig 12484 bp, 9 predicted proteins | sample 1672741 | NCBI WGS metagenome assembly OLRJ01 (sample SAMEA3136719, study PRJEB25190) | human gut metagenome | biome: human gut; feature: human-associated habitat; material: faeces | place: Austria | collected 2013
GGACGTATCCATACCTCTACATGTACAGTTGCTATTATGCCGGAGGCAGAGGAAATTGATTTCCATCTGGATATGAATGACTGTAAATTCGATGTATTCCGTGCATCAGGAAATGGTGGACAGTGTGTCAATACTACGGACTCAGCGGTACGTCTTACCCATATTCCGACAGGAATCGTTATTTCCTGTCAGGATGAAAAATCACAGCTTAAGAACAAGGATAAGGCTCTGAAGGTTCTTCGTTCACGTCTGTATGAAATGGAACTGGCAAAGCAGCATGATGCAGAAGCAGAAGCGAGAAGAAGCCAGATTGGAACAGGTGATCGTTCTGAGAAGATCCGTACCTATAATTTTCCTCAGGGGCGAGTAACTGACCACAGAATTAAATTGACACTTCATCGTCTGGATGCTATTCTCGGAGGGGAACTGGATGAGATCTTGGACAGCCTGATTGCTGCCGACCAGGCTGCAAAGCTCAGTTCTCTCAGTGAAGAGGAGTAAAATAAGACTAAGACAACAGTGGAACGTATTTCTGATCAGGAAATACAAGCATTTCGTGCAGAAGTCTGCACAGTAAGGAGTTTAAAATGGGAAAATATTTTGGCACAGATGGTTTTCGTGGAGAAGCAAACATTCAGCTGACAGTTGATCATGCATTCAAAGTGGGAAGATATGTAGGATGGTATTATGGACGCGACCATAAAGCGAAGGTTGTCATCGGCAAGGATACAAGACGCAGCAGTTATATGTTTGAATATGCACTGGTTGCAGGTCTGACAGCATCAGGAGCAGATGCATATCTGCTTCATGTAACGACTACACCGAGCGTATCTTACGCAGTGCGTACAGAAGATTTTGACTGTGGAATCATGATCTCTGCAAGTCATAACCCGTTCTATGACAATGGAATCAAGCTTCTGAACGGAAACGGACAGAAGATTGAGGCTGAAGTTGAAGCAAGAATTGAAGCATATCTGGATGGTAAGATTGAAGAACTTCCATATGCAACAAGAGAAGACATTGGACGTACTGTAGATTTCGCTTCCGGACGTAATCGCTATATTGGATACCTGATTTCTATTCCATGTCGTGATTTTAAAAATATCAAAGTCGGCCTGGACTGCTCCAACGGAAGTTCTTCCGCAATTGCAAAGAGTGTTTTTGATGCACTTCGTGCAAAAACTTATGTGATCAACAATGATCCGGATGGAACAAATATCAATAATGGATGTGGTTCTACTCATATTGAAGTTCTTCAGAAATATGTTGTAGATAATGGTCTGGATATCGGATTTGCATATGATGGAGATGCTGACCGCTGTATCGCAGTAGATCATAAGGGTAATATCATTGATGGAGATAAGATCCTTTATGTTTGTGGTAAATTCCTGAAATCCAAGGGAAAACTGAATGGAAATACCGTTGTCACCACAGTTATGTCAAATATGGGACTTTACAAGGCATTTGAGGCAGAAGACATCAACTATGAACAGACAGCAGTCGGCGATAAATATGTTGCTGAGAATATGCTGGAGAATAATTACAGCATCGGTGGAGAACAGTCCGGACATGTTATTTTCAGTCGCTATGCAGCTACCGGAGACGGAATTCTGACTTCTCTTATGATCATGGAAGCATGTGTGGAACAGAAAGCAACACTATGTGATCTGGCAAAAGAAATGAAAGTATTTCCACAGATTCTTCGAAATGTGCGAGTGGCTGACAAGAAGACAGCCAGAGAAAATCCAAAGGTTGTGGCTGCTGTAGAAGCTGCTGCAAGAGCACTTGGTACAGACGGACGAATCCTTGTGAGAGAGAGTGGTACAGAACCGCTGATCCGTGTTATGGTAGAAGCCGGAACAGAGGACATCTGTGCAGAATATGTAAACAATGTTGTTCGCGTAATGGAAGAAGAAGGACTTGTGGTAGAATAAAGGAAACTATTCACCGTAGCGAATAAAGGATATCAATGAAAAATAAAAGAATTATATGGATGCTGACAGCCGGGCTGGTACTGAGTGTACTGTCCGGCTGTGGAGGGGAAGAGAAGAAAACTTATGACCAGGCCTGTGCAGATCTTGCACAGGGAAGCTATGATTATGCTCTTCAGGGATATCAGTCTTCGATATCAGCCGGATATAAGGAGGCAGAGTCATACCGTGGTGCCGGAATAGCAAGTCTTCATCTTGGAAATTATCAGGATGCCATAGACTTTCTGACAAGTGGCCTGAACAATGAAAAAGCAGGAAAAGCATTAAAAAAAGACATGCTTTCTTATCGGGCTACCGCAGAATTAAAAGCAGAACTTAAGGACTCGGCAATGGCAGACTGTCAGACGCTGGCTGAGAATTATACAATGGATGCCGAAACATATTATCTGACAGGATGTGTAGCTCTGGCAATGGACTCTTACGATGAAGCTTCTCAGAATTTTACAGAAGCCTATGGTGAAGATGCATCCTATGACAGAGCAATTCAGATTTATGAAGCATATCTTGAAAAAGATATGGAGGCGGATGGAACACGTTATCTTGAGGCTGCATTAAAGACTGAAGCAAAAAGTGCAGAAGATTACTGCGACAGAGGCAGAGTATATTATTACATGGAAGACTATACCAATGCACAGAAGGAACTTACAGAGGCAGTGAATCAGAAGAGTACAGAAGCAATGATTCTTCTGGGAATGGTTTATCGTGCACAGGGAGATACTGCTAATGCAAGAACAATGTACCAGCAGTATGTCGCTGCGGATGACAGTGATCCGGCCAGAGGATATAATGGTCTGGCACTCTGCGATATTAATGATGGTTCTTATGACAGTGCACTGGAAAACATCACAAAAGGTCTGGAAGATGCATCTACAGCAGAAATGCAGGATCTTTTGTTTAATGAAATCGTTGTATATGAAAAGAAACTCGATTTTGCAACAGCATTGAGCAAGATTCAGGAATATGTCAAAATGTTCCCGGATGATGAAAATGCACAGAAGGAACTTACGTTCCTTAAATCACGCAATGGAGAACTGAGTACACAGACAGCTGCAGAAACGGTTTCGGATACAGACGCAGCGAACACAGAGGCTTCTTCTGATGGTTCAGACGGATATGATGAAGCTGGAGAAGAGGAGAACTGATCTATGCAGCTTTATGATTTTAAAGAAATAGAAGAACGCGTGATACTGATCGGTGTGCAGACAGAGCAGGATGAGGATGTGGCTGCATCACTGAATGAACTGGAAGAACTGGCATCTACAGCAGGCGCTGTGACAGTCGGAAAGGTGATCCAGAACCGTGAGGCAGTACATCCCGGAACTTACATTGGAAAAGGCAAAATCGAGGAAGTAGCAGCGCTTCTTGCTGCTTATGATGCAAATGGAATTATCTGCGACGATGAACTTTCTCCGGCACAGATGAATAATCTGGAACGTGAACTGGACTGCAAGGTCATGGACCGAACACTTCTGATCCTGGATATTTTTGCAGGCAGAGCAACTACCAGTGAAGGTAAGATACAGGTTGAGCTTGCTCAGCTGAGATATCGTTCTGCCCGTCTGGTAGGGCTTCGTGAATCTTTATCCAGACTGGGCGGTGGTATCGGAACAAGGGGACCTGGTGAAAAGAAACTGGAAATAGACAGACGTCTGATCAGAACAAGGATTTCTGCATTGAAGGCAGAGCTTGCACAGGTAGAGAAGCACAGAGAGCTGATCCGTGGAAAAAGAAGCAGAGGAAATCTCAAGACAGCCGCAATCGTGGGATATACGAATGCAGGTAAATCTACGCTTTTGAATACACTGACAGGTGCGGGAATTCTTGCAGAAGATAAGCTTTTTGCTACGCTGGATCCGACTACGCGTGTACTGGAACTGAAAGAAGGACAGCAGATTCTTCTTACAGATACGGTAGGATTTATCCGTAAGCTTCCGCATCATCTGGTAGAAGCTTTTAAGAGTACGCTGGAAGAGGCAAAATATGCAGATTATATTATTCATGTGGTAGATGTCTCAAATCCACAGGCAGAGCTTCAGATGCATACGGTTTACGAGACTTTGAGAGAACTTGGGGCAACCGGAAAGAAGATCATTACACTTCTGAACAAGCAGGATCAGGCAGATGGAGCACAGATCCGTGATCTGCAGGCAGATTATACAGTAAAATGTTCTGCACGTACAGGAGAAGGACTTGAAGAATTCAAGGATGTACTGGCAAAGCTTCTTGCAGAAAGTCAGATATATCTGGAAGAATTATATGATTATAAAGAAGCCGGCAAGCTTCAGATCATCCGCGAATATGGAAGTCTGATCTCAGAAGAATATCGGGAAGACGGGATTTTTGTAAAGGCAAGAGTACCAGCTGAAATCTTTATTTCCGTGATGCCAAAAGCCCGTAAATAAGGGAAAAACAGGGATATTAGAGAACACTATATAGTTGTGCACTGAAAATGTCAGCACAATATATAGTGTTTTTTGTCTATTGACGTATAGATGAGAGTCTGATACAATAGGTTCTACACGGTTGCTGTGAAGGTTGCAAACAGCAATTTATGCATGAAATTTTTTACGGGCATGAAGGTGTCCGTACACAATACAGGTGCAGCAGTAGAGGGAGGAATGTTAATATGTTTCAGGTAGTAAAACGTGATGGAGAAATCGCAGAATTTCAGATGACTAAGATTACTTCAGCCATTGATAAGGCGTTTGATGCCAAAGAAAAAAATTACAGTAAAGATATGATCGACCTTTTGGCCCTTCGTGTTACTGCAGACTTTCAGAATAAGATACAGGATGGCAAGGTGACAGTAGAAGATATCCAGGACAGTGTGGAGAATGTTCTGATTCAGGCCGGATACAGCGATGTTGCCAAGGCATATATCCTTTATCGTAAACAGCGGGAAAAAATCCGCAATATGAAATCTACCATTCTGGATTATAAGGAGATCGTTGACAGTTATGTTAAGGTAGAGGACTGGCGAGTAAAAGAAAACTCTACAGTTACATATTCTGTAGGAGGGCTGATCCTGAGCAACTCCGGTGCAGTTACAGCGAACTACTGGTTATCAGAGATTTATGATAATGAAATTGCAGATGCTCACAGAAATGCGGACATCCATATTCATGATCTTTCCATGCTGACAGGGTACTGTGCAGGCTGGTCCCTGAAACAGCTGATCAAAGAAGGACTTGGCGGAATTGAAGGCAAGATTACATCTGCTCCTGCGAAGCACTTAAGTGTTCTGTGTAACCAGATGGTCAACTTCCTTGGAATCATGCAGAATGAATGGGCAGGTGCGCAGGCATTTTCTTCTTTTGACACATATCTGGCTCCATTTGTCAAAGTAGATAATCTGTCCTATCCGGAAGTGAAAAAATGCATTGAATCTTTCATTTACGGTGTAAATACACCGAGCCGTTGGGGAACACAGGCTCCATTTTCCAATATCACACTTGACTGGACGGTTCCGGATGACCTTGCAGAGCTTCCTGCAATTGTTGGCGGCAAAGATATGGATTTCAAATACAAAGACTGTAAGAAAGAAATGGATATGGTCAATAAAGCATTTATTGAGACTATGATCGAAGGTGATGCCAATGGCCGTGGATTCCAGTATCCGATTCCAACATATTCTATTACTAAAGAATTTGACTGGTCTGATACCGAAAACAACCGTCTTCTGTTTGAGATGACCGCAAAATATGGCACACCATATTTTTCAAACTATATCAACAGTGATATGAAACCGAGCGATATTCGAAGTATGTGCTGCCGTCTGCGTCTTGATCTTCGTGAACTTCGTAAGAAGAGCGGTGGATTCTTCGGATCTGGTGAAAGTACCGGTTCTGTAGGGGTTGTCACGATCAATATGCCAAGAATTGCATATCAGTCAAAAACACCGGAAGAATTTTACAGAAAACTGGACCGCCTGATGGATATCTCTGCAAGATCCCTTCACATCAAGAGAGAAGTTATCACAAAGCTTTTGAACGAGGGACTCTATCCATACACGAAGAGATATCTTGGAAGTTTTGATAATCATTTCTCTACGATTGGTCTGGTAGGAATGAATGAAGCCGGTCTGAATGCAAAATGGCTTGGTTGTGATATGAGTGATGAGCGTACACAGAAATTTACTAAGGAAGTTCTGACACATATGCGCAATCGTCTTTCTGATTATCAGGAGGAATATCCGGGAGAACTGTTTAACCTGGAGGCAACACCGGCAGAATCCACATCCTATCGTCTTGCAAAACATGACCGCAAACGCTGGCCAGATATCCGTACAGCCGGAAGCAAGGGAGATACACCATACTATACCAACAGTTCCCATCTTCCGGTGGAATTCAGTTCTGATATCTTTGATGCACTGGATATTCAGGATGAACTGCAGACACTTTATACATCTGGAACGGTATTTCACGCATTCCTGGGAGAAAAGCTTCCGGACTGGAAGGCAGCTGCTTCTCTGGTGCGTAAGATTGCAGAAAATTACAAGCTTCCGTATTACACGATCTCTCCTACATATTCCGTATGTAAGGAGCATGGTTATCTGAGCGGTGAACATTTTACCTGTCCAAAATGCGGTAAGAAAGCAGAAGTCTACAGTCGTATTACAGGATATTATCGTCCGGTGCAGAACTGGAATGACGGAAAAGCGCAGGAGTATAAGAACCGTACACTGTATGATGTGCTTCATTCAAAACTGAAGAAAGTACACACCAGTGTAGTTACAGTAACAGAAGATGATGTAAAGATCGAACCAGTGGAAACACATAAATATCTGTTTACAACCAGTACCTGTCCAAACTGTCGTATGGCAAAGAAAATGCTGGAAGGCGAAGACCTGGAGATCATCGATGCGGAGAAAAACCCGGATATGGCACGTCAGTTTGGTATCATGCAGGCACCGACTCTCGTTATTACTGATGGAGAACATCTGAAGAAATATGTAAATGCATCCAATATCCAGAAATATGTGGATGAAGAGATGGATTATGAATAAAATCAGCTTCCGGAATGGAGTTAAAGATGGCATTCCGATTGCTCTTGGATACTTTGCGGTATCATTTACTTTTGGAATAATGGCAATTCAGTCCGGCCTGACTGCATGGCAGGCTGTACTGATCTCAATTACAAATCTTACTTCTGCGGGGCAGTTTGCCGGAATCGGAATCATTGCAGCAGGAGGTTCACTGTGGGAAATGGCACTGACTCAGCTGATCATCAACCTGAGATACTGCCTTATGTCATTTTCACTGTCGCAGAAGCTGCAAAAAGAGACCTCCAACGGACACAGATGTGCAGTTGCTTTTGGTGTGACTGACGAGATTTTTGGTATCAGTGCGGCAAAGGCAGGACGGATCAGCCCATGGTATAATTATGGCGCCATGTGCGTTGCAATTCCGGGATGGACACTGGGAACTCTCGTCGGAGCTGTTTCAGGCAGCATCCTTCCGGATTTTATGATCAGTGCGCTGAGCGTTGCAATCTATGGGATGTTCCTGGCAATCATCATCCCGCCTGCAAAGAAGAATCGTGCAGTGCTTGGTGTGGTGCTTGGAGCGATGGCTGTAAGTACAGTCTTTGCAGTGGTTCCTGTACTGAGCCATGTGTCTACGGGATTTGTGATCATCATCACGACTTTGCTTGTAGCCGGTCTGGCAGCATTCCTGTGCCCGATCGAAGAAAAAGAAGTGAAGGAGAAAGAGGTCTGATATGAAACCAAATGTATATCTTTATATTCTGGTGATGGCAGGGGTGACATATCTGATCCGTATGCTCCCACTTGTACTTTTTAAAAAAGAGATCACCAGTCCGTTTGTGAAATCATTTTTGTATTATGTTCCGTATGCATGCCTTGCGGCAATGACCTTTCCGGCAATCCTGACAGCGACTGCCGGAGGAATCCTGTCCGGTGCAGTCGGACTGATTGCAGCACTTATCGCAGCATATCGCGAAAAAAGTCTTCTTACAGTTGCATTGTTTGCATGCGCAGCAGTGTTTATAGTAGAACGAATAATGGGCTTTCTGATGTAACAGTCAGAAAGTCTTTTTTTCCTTTATAGGAACATTACTCCGTAATTTTCGAAAACAGTTAGTTTGAACGAATTTTCTTGACAAATTAGATAGACACAACTAACATAAGATTAGAAAAGACTAACCGCAGTGGAACGAAACTGCTTGGGAAGGAGAAAGCTATGTTTTTGGAAATTCGAGATATAAAAAAATCATTTGGAACAGGAGACAGCAAGGTAGATGTTCTCAAAGGACTTGATCTTGATATTGAAAAAGGAGAGTTTTGTGTGCTATTGGGTCCATCTGGTTCCGGTAAATCCACACTCCTGAATATTATTGGTGGAATCGAGAGTGCAGATGGCGGAAGTATTTCCATTGAGGGTGAAAAACTCGCGGATATGAAAGAAAAAAAACTTTCTCAATATCGAAGAAAACATCTGGGATATATTTTTCAGATGTATAATCTGATTCCAAATCTGACAGTACGTGAAAATATCGAAGTCGGAGCCTATTTAAGTGACCGTCCGCTGGATGTGGATGAACTTCTGCATACACTGGGCTTATACGAACATCAAAAAAAGCTTCCAAATCAACTTTCCGGAGGACAGCAGCAGAGAACTGCAATCGGCAGGGCCATCGTGAAGAATCCGGATATCCTTCTCTGCGATGAACCGACAGGGGCACTTGATTACAACACTTCAAAAGAAATCCTGAAACTGATTGAGACTGTTAATCTGAAATACGGAAATACGGTGATCATGGTAACTCATAATGATGCGATCAAGGATATGGCAGATCGTGTGGTAAAACTTCGAGATGGTATGATCCGTAAAAACTATCAGAACGAGAACAAGATCCCGGCAATGAATCTTGACTGGTAAGGGGGCGGTGCTATGAAAAGTCCTCTTAGAAAAAGAATCCCCCGTGAACTGAAGGGCGAGATTGGAAAATATCTGGTTATTTTTATCCTGATGGTTGCAACGATCGGTATGGTGTCCGGTTTTCTGGTTGCAGATGGAAGTATGATCCAGGCATACAATGAAGGATTTGAAAAATATAATATTGAAGATGGAAACTTTCGCACCGGAGAGCGGCTGTATCGAGGACAGCGCGAGGCAATTGAAAAGGAAGGCGTTAAAATTTATGAAAACTATTATATAGAAGATTCTCTTTCAAATGACAGTACAATGCGTTTCTTCAAGAACCGTACGGAGGTGGATAAAGTATGCCTGATGGATGGAAAATTACCGTCAGAAACTGGTGAGATCGCAATTGACCGTATGTATGCAGATAACAATAACCTGAAAATCGGTGATACGTTGGATAATGGAACAAAGTCCTGGACGATAACCGGGCTGGTTGCATTATCAGATTACAGCTGTCTGTTTCAGAATAACAATGATTCTATGTTTGATTCCGTAAAGTTCGGGGTAGGCATAGTTACGGATGAAGAATTTAATTCTCTGGATCAGGACAAGCTACAGTACAATTATGCATGGACATATAATGAGAAACCAAAGACAGAACTCGAGGAAAAAAATGTTTCAGAAGATCTGATGAAGGCAATGGGAAAGATTGTCATTCTGGAAAACTTTGTGCCGCAGTATCAGAATCAGGCAATTACGTTTACAGGAGATGATATGGGAAGTGATAAGGCAATGATGATCATGCTTCTCTACATCATTATTGTGATCATGGCTTTTGTATTTGGCATTACGACCAGTAATACAATTGCGAAAGAAGCAGGTGTTATTGGAACACTCCGTGCATCCGGGTATACCAGAAATGAGCTGATCCGGCATTATATGACACTTCCGGTGATCGTAACCCTGGTGGGTGCTGTGATCGGTAATATTTTAGGTTATACGGTGTTTAAGGATGTATGTGCCGGTATGTATTATGGAAGCTACAGTCTGCCGACCTATGTAACTGTATGGAATGCAGAAGCATTTCTTCTGACGACAGTAGTTCCGGTAATAATTATGTTTGTAGTTAACTATGCTGTCCTGCATCATAAACTGAAATTGTCCCCGCTTAAATTTCTGAGAAGAGATCTTTCGTCCAGAAAGCAGAGATATGCTGTTTATCTCAGTCCGCGTATGAAGATTTTCCACAGATTCCGCCTGCGCGTGATCTTTCAGAATATCAGCAATTATCTTGTACTTTTTGTGGGGATCCTGTTTGCAAATCTGCTTCTGATGTTTGGACTCCTGCTTCCGTCTGCTCTGGATCATTATCAGCTGGAAATCCAGAATAATATGCTGGCAAAATATCAGTATATGCTTTCTGTGCCGGTAAGTGTGATGGGTGGCAGCAATAAGCTTGAAAGCATGCTGGATATGCTGTTGTTTGCACATGATACAGAAACAGATAACGAAGACGCAGAAGAATTCAGCGCATATTCCTTAAATACGCTTCCAGGTAAATACAAAAGCGAAGAGGTTGTATTGTATGGAATAAAGGATAACAGCAAATATATAGATGCAGATCTTTCGGATGGTGTTTATATCTCAAAGGCATATGCGGATAAATTCTTACTTGAGCCGGGAGATACGATCACTCTCAAAGAAAAATATGAAGATGATGAATATTCCTTTAAGATCAGCGGGATTTATGATTATACCGGCTCAATTTGTGTGTTCATGCCACAAAAAGAACTTAACCAGACCTTTGATCTGGGTGATGATTATTTCAGTGGATATTTCAGCAACACAGAGATTACAGATATTGACAGTACTTATATAGGTTCAGTGATTGACCTGGATGCACTGACAAAAATTTCCAGACAGTTGAATGTTTCTATGGGAAGTATGATGGGGATGGTAAATGTATTTGCAGTTGCAATTTATATGATCCTGATATATCTGTTATCCAAGATCATTATCGAAAAGAATGCGCAGTCTATCTCTATGACGAAAATTCTGGGATACACAAATGGTGAGATCAGCAGACTTTACATTCTTTCTACTTCGCTGGTTGTCGTACTGTGTCTTCTGATCAGCCTTCCGATTGAAACTACAGTGATGGAAGTCCTGTTCCGTGAGATGATGCTGTCAAGTATTTCTGGATGGATCACATTATGGATAGATCCGATGATTTATGTGAAGATGTTTGTGGCAGGATTTGTGACTTATGGTGTGATCGCTATGCTGGAATACAGAAGGATTCGGAGAGTGCCAATGAGTGAAGCACTGAAAAACGCAGAATGACGAGGCATTCTTGAAAGCCAAAAAGTTCAGAAGAAAACGATACTTTATGTTGTTAAAGTGCTAAATAACTGTTATAATGGGTATTAATTCGTTGCTGGAAACAGTAACATAAATTCGTTCATAAGAGAGGAAAAGATACATATGGATCAGTTGGAAGTACTCAGAGAAAGCCTTGGACAATGTGATGAGATCGTTCTGGACGCCCTGCTCATGCGTAACAGAATTGTAGAAGATATCATGGCCTATAAAGAAGCAAATGATATCCCGATCCTTCAGCCGGAGCAGGAAGCAAAACAGAGAGAATGGCTGGAGAAAAGAATGGAAGGCAGACGCCACAAAGACGAAGTGACTGCTGTCTTTGAAGAAATCACCAGAAACAGTAAGAGGATTCAGGCACGCAAGCTGTTCGATTACAATATCGTGCTGATTGGATTCATGGGAGCAGGAAAATCTACAATCTCTGATTTCCTTAAGAATGTGTTTGCAATGGAAGTTGTAGAAATGGATCAGATCATTGCAGAAAGAGAAGGAATGTCCATCTCTGATATCTTCGAGACCTATGGAGAGGAGTATTTCCGTAATCTCGAAACAGAACTTCTTATTGAAATGCAGTCCAGAACAAATGTGGTCATCTCCTGTGGTGGTGGTGTGCCGATGAGAGAACGCAATGTTGTCGAGATGAAGAAGAACGGACGTGTAGTACTTCTGACAGCAAAACCGGAGACAATCCTCAACCGTGTCAAGGATAACCACGACAGACCGCTTTTGGAGGGTAACAAGAACGTTGATTTTATTGCTGATCTGATGAGTAAACGCCGTGAGAAATATCGGGCAGCAGCGGATATTGTGATCGAGACTGATGGCAAGGACAAGCTCGAGATCTGCGAAGAACTTGTACAGAAACTACGTCAATAGCACAATTTTATTAAAATATATAATGACTTTACGAAAATATCCAGATTATCCAAGTCTGGATATTTTTTTATCGCAAAAATTGAAAGGTGTATCAAAAAACAGTCCATTTTGTTTAATGTGCATGAGTGGTATTATAATTTCATCAAAAAGCTATACGAAATAGCTAATAAGAACGAATAAAAAATGGGAGGTTTCTTATGAAGAAAAAATTAGTTTTAGCGATGGCGGCAGCAATGGCAATTACATCATGTGCAGTTCCAGTATTTGCAGATGAAGCAGCTGAAGGCGGAAAAATCGGTATCTCAATGCCAACACAGTCTCTGGAACGTTGGAACAGAGATGGTTCTTATC
>OLRJ01002803.1_pt1 | contig 12458 bp, 10 predicted proteins | sample 1672741 | NCBI WGS metagenome assembly OLRJ01 (sample SAMEA3136719, study PRJEB25190) | human gut metagenome | biome: human gut; feature: human-associated habitat; material: faeces | place: Austria | collected 2013
TGAATTACTTTCTTACTCTCCACGTTATCATTATTTCCTTTCTGCCATACCTGTTTCTCTGACACTTTCTTTATTACAGGATATCTGCCTTTTTACAGCACATCTGCAAAATGTATGCGCAGGCGTTTAAATACCCAGCTTCCAAACAGGAAACACAGAATTGTAAATACCCAGAAATAAACAGTCCATCCCGCATGTTCCCAGAACCAGTTTTTCATCAGAAATATAATACATAGGATTCAGTTTCAGAATTTTCATGATTATGGGATGTCCTTGCAGAGGTGAATTCTCCACGATCCACATTATCGGAGTCAGCCAGACTCCCACCTGAAGCACAATATTGATGATCTGTGTCAGGTCTCTGAAAAAGATAACAATTGCACTTGTTGCATAGGAAAGTCCTAATACCAGAAGGAACACACATCCACTGTAATAAATGATCTGCAGATAATAGATGTCAGGAAATTTTCCATAGGCTGCATACAAAATAATGGTAAACAGCACAAAGAATGCATGTACAAACATGGCAGAAATAATCTTCACCACAGGAAGCACACTGATATTAAAAACTACTTTTTTTACCAGATAATTATATTCCAGCAGGGAATTCGTTCCCCCGATCAATGCGTCCTGAAAGAAGAACCACGGTACGATTCCTGCAACCAGGTAAAGAACAAAGGGAACTCCCAGATCTCCTGTGCCTGAACGAAAACCCACAGAGAATACAAACCAGTATACAAGAATTGTGATCACAGGCTGAATAAATGCCCACACGATTCCCAGATAAGAACCTGCATATCTGGTCTTAAAATCATTCTTCGCCAGCTTACCCACAAGACGTCTGTTTTTATAAATATCCATCGGCAATGAAAAAATCGTATTCAATCTCGCATTCTCCTATTTACGGTAATCCTTAAAGCTTCCCCATTTTGTATCTTTATCAGAAAAGCTTAATTCCATTCCTTCCGGAATCGGCCATTCAACTCCGATATCCGGATCGTTCCAGATCAGGCCGCCCTCATCATTTGGATGATAGAAATCAGAGCATTTGTAAACGAATTCCGCATGTTCGGAAAGTACCAGGAATCCATGTGCGAATCCCTTAGGAATAAAGAACTGTTTCTTGTTCTCTGCGGAGAGAACAACTCCGAACCATTTGCCGTAAGTCTCAGATCCTTCACGAAGGTCCACTGCAACGTCAAATACCTCACCGTTTACTACACGTACCAGTTTATCCTGCGGATAATTGATCTGGAAATGAAGTCCACGGAGAACCCCTTTATGGGAGCTGGACTGATTATCCTGTACGAATTCCACATCAATTCCTGCTTCTTTGAAATCATTGTAGTTATAAGTTTCCATAAAGTAGCCTCTTGCATCTCCGAAGACTGTTGGCTCTACTACTTTTAATCCTTTAATTCCGCCACATTCTGTAACTTTTATTTTTCCCATTTTCGTTTCCTCTTTTCTTTTGATATATTTTTACCGGAAGCTGTGCAGATCACTGCAGTCCGGAAGTTTCCTGTTTCAATTATGAGCTGATTATAAGTTGCTTTCATCAGGATCAATCAGAATTTCTGAAATTTATGAATCACATCTACGATCCTTTTTACATCTTCCATGTCCAGGTTATAGAACATAGGAAGTCGCAGAAGGCGCTCGCTCTCTTTCGTAGTGTATACATCTTCCCCTGCAAATCTGCCGAACTTCTGTCCTGCAGGCGCAGAATGAAGAGGTACATAATGGAACACACTGCAGATTCCGTTTTCCCGCAGGTATGCCAGAAGTCTGGTACGGACTTTCATATCTTTTACCTTAAGATAATACATATGCGCATTATGTTCACACTCCTGTGGGACATAAGGCTGTTCTACCTTGCCCTCTGCTGCCAGATCTGCCAGGTTGCGATGATAATACTCATAAATCTCCATACGCTTCTTCTGAATCTTATCCTTCGCCTCAAGCTGTGCATACAAATATGCCGCATTCAGCTCGCTGGGAAGATAAGAAGAACCGTAATCCATCCAGCGGTATTTGTCCACCTGGCCCCGGAAAAATTTACTTCTGTCTGTTCCCTTTTCTCTCAGGATCTCGGCCTTCTCCAGATATTCTTCCTTCTGGAAAAGAAGGGCACCCCCTTCTCCCATGGTGAAATTTTTGGTCTCATGGAAGCTGTAGCATCCGAAATCTCCGATGGTTCCCAGTGCTTTGCCTTTATAACAGGCATCCACGCCCTGGGCTGCATCTTCCACAACTTTCAGGCCGTGTCTGTGTGCAATATCCATGATCGTATCCATCTCACAGGCCACTCCTGCATAGTGGACAGGCACGATCACCTTCGTCTTCGGCGTGATGGCCTGTTCGATCAGCTTCTCATCCAGATTCATGGTATCCGGGCGGATATCCACGAATACGATCTTCGCTCCCCTCAGTACAAAAGCGTCTGCAGTAGACACAAAGGTATAGGAGGGCATGATCACCTCGTCACCCGGCTGAATATCACAGAGAAAGGCTGCCATCTCCAGCGCATGGGTGCAGGATGTGGTCAGCATAACCCGGCTGACGTCAAATTCCTTCTCCATCCACTGTGAGCACTTCTTTGTATAAATGCCATCCCCACAGAGCATTCCTCTGTGAATGGCATCCTGAATATACTCCAGTTCTGAACCTACGAACGCAGGTCTGTTAAAATCAATCATTCTCTTTTTGTTCCTTTGCTTTCTTATCTATGTTTACAGTTTCCCTGATCACGAACTGCGGAGTCTTATTCTGGTTCAGGATCAGCTTGCCCACATATTCCCCCAGCACTCCCAGAATCAGGAAAGTAATTCCGAAGAACAGGAGCATGGCACACATCAGGGAACTCCATCCCACAGCCATATCCGGCCGGATCATTTTCTGTATAAAGACTGCAATGGCGCCGATAAATCCTGCAATGGAAAACAGTGTGCCCATCACCTCCGCGATCCGAAGGGGGATCACTGTATAATTCATAAAGGACATAAACAGCCGGAATGCTTTTTTGAAATTATAATTGGAGCTTCCCTCTTCCCTGGAGAAATGCTCGATCTCAATATTCGCGATATGTCGTGTAGTCCGATAAAACAAAATCTGCAGATACAGAAAAATATTATACCCGTCATATCTGACCACTTCATCTCTGACATACTTCCTGCAGCACCAGAAATTGCTGGCTTCCAGTCCCTTGGGACGCTCCACCATATGCCACACGATAAAGGATGCGATCTTGCTTGTGAGATTTTTCAGAAAACCAAATTTTCTCTTCTTATAGATACCGAAAACCACATCATAGCCTTCGTTCATTTTCTCAATAAAGGCAGGGATCTGGGACGGGTGGGTCTGCATGTCATCGTCCATTCCCATGATATAATCTCCCTGGGCCTGATGCATTCCCGCCATGATAGCATTGTGCTGTCCGAAATTCTTCGCCAGGTCGATTCCCTTCACATTGGGATATTTCTCTGCCAGTGCCTGGATAGCCTCATAAGTGTTATCCGGGGAGCAGTCATTGACCAGCACGAATTCACAGTCCAGCCCTTCTATTTTATCGATCACTTCCATGCTCATCTCTACCACCTTACTGATAGTATGGGCAGATCTGTAGCATGGGATCACTATGGATAATAGCATCTTTTTTCCTCTTCTCTGTAACGATCTCTTAAAGGGAAAATACCAGAATCCCGATAAGGATCACCAGCAGTCCCGTCATTTTCTTTTTCGTAAATCTCTCTTTCAGCACCAGATATCCCATTACAGATACAAAAATGTAGCTGCTGGATTCCACTACAGGTGACCAGGACAAAGGCACTCTTTTCAGTGCGATCATGGTAAGCAGTGTAGAGAGAAATAAAAGTCCGTATCCGAAGATTACGTAAACATTCAGATATTCCCTGATCCTGGAGGAATAAGTCTTATTTGCAGATATTTTCAGCAGGATCTGGGATACAGACGCGATAAATACGGACAGGATCAGGATGCATATGGAAATCTGTAAACTATTCATCAGCAGTCACCACCAGATAGATTCCTGCGAAAATGATCACTGCACCCAGGATCATATTCCAGGTTATTGTTTCTTTAAAGATCAGTGTTCCCCAAACCATTCCCCATATCAGGCTCACCGGCTTGTTCGCATAGGCAACTGTCAGCGGAAGTTTCTTCAGGATCTGCTGCCAGATCACTGCATAAACTGCCATGATCAGAAGTACTGCGAAATACCACATACAAAAGCCTTTCAAGTCAGTCTGGGCTGCTGCCATCTTCGAGCACACACCGCTCAGGGAGCTGAACAGCAGACTGATATGCAGTACTATAAAAAGCCCTGCATTCTTTTTCTCAGCATATTTTTTCATAATAATTCATTTTCCCATAATTACTCTTCAAATTCAATCTCTATTTTCGCCAAAACTTCTGCAAGCCTTGCCCGGCATACGGGCAGACTGCTGCCTTTGACGATCACCTGGCCCAGTCTGTCCCTGCCGTTTCTGTAGGCATGGATCATTTCCCCGGGTTCGATATTAAAGGACAGGTCTACGATATCCTCTGTCTGCTCATTGCAGTTGTTTATTGCCTTTACTGTTCCGTCCCTGTCTGACATCAGTGTATGGGAAATACTGGCTGTGCAGGGCGGTTGTGCAAACAGGCTCTCCACTTCCATATCCATAGCCAGGCGGATGATTGCTTCATAATAATTAATCCCGTAGTAAAGTCCTATCTGTTCCGGAAGGCAGGTAGCACCTGCGCGGCCTGTGATCTCAATTACATAGACCTTTCCCTCTTTATGGATCAGATCACAGTTTACAGGACAATTATCCAGCCCTACTGCCTCAATGGCTGCCTGAACCTGTTCCTGTGCCTGAAGCTCCAGTGTCTGTCCACCTTCGAATGGAATGGAATGGCCTACCGGAGTCGGCACTGCACTGATAAAGCTCTCCGTATTATCGATCATGCAGTAAACCAGCTTTCCGTCCTTCATCATAGCTTCGGCGCCGAAAAGTGTTCCTTCTATAAATTCCTCTATCAGGCAATACTCCTGTCTGGTAGCTTCCATGGTCTTCTCATAATTATCCAGAGCTTCCTGTCTGGTATTGCAGCGGAAAATCCCCCTGCTTCCCATCAGGTCCACAGCCTTGACCACCACCGGGAAATTCAGCTCATCCAGTGCATGAACCAGTTCTTCCCTGTTATGGATACAGATATGTCTGGCTGTCTGCACCCCGGCTTCCCTGAATGCTTCCTTCATCTTATATTTATTGGACGCAGTTCGAGCTGCTTTTTCTGACGGGCCCCGAAGCCCCATTTTCTCACACACTGTTCCAATGGCAGGAACCCCTGTGTCCAGACAACAGGTGGCAATTCCGTGGATCTGCTGTCTGCGGGCTTGTGCAAGGATCGCTTCCGGGTCGGAAATATCCACAAAAGCGCTCTCATCAGCTGCGTCAAATCCCGGCCAGTCCCCGGGCGTACTGGCTGCAATGGTATAAATCCCCATTTCTCTGGCTTTATTTATCAGAGGGAGCTGTGAATAGCTGGCTCCCAGAATCATCAGTTTCTTCATAAACTGCTCCTCGTCAGGCGGATGTTCATGATCCGCATTCGCTGCTTGTTTGATTCGGTTAAATCTGCTGCCATCTGCAGCAGGACATTACTTTTATCTTATCTCTTATTAGTATTGGCTGTCAACCTTTACTTCCAGAGCTGCATCTGTTCTGTTTCTTCCATAGTATCTGTCTGAAAAATATAAAAACCGAAACGGCTGGAACTGTCTGTTACCGGATGGGTTCCCGGCTGGCCTTCCAACACCTTTTCCACCACATTCTGAGGGTATTTTTCTTCTATGTGTTTCAATGTTTCCAGATCCTTCTGATCCATAATAAAGCGTATGGCAGAACATTTCTGCAAAGGCCTGCAGTTCAGTTCCGGCTTCTCTCCTGCTGCAGTCTGCACTACCATTTTCACGAAATCCTGTCCTGTGGAAAGAGGTACCAGATGGGAACCGATGCAGTCTCCGCCCATACGGGAACCGATTTCTATGATGTGTACCTTTCCCTTCTCATCTACCCGGAACTCACTGTGGGACGCGCCATTTCGGATCTTCAGTGCATCCAGGGCACGAAAGATTTCTTTTATGATCTTCTCTTTTAATTCCGGTTCCAGAGGTGCCGGCTGTAGATGTCCGATCTCAATATAATGGGGATCCCCTGTGGTGAATTTCTTCGTGACAGCCAGACAGGTATGGGTTCCTTCATAACTGATGGCTTCCATACTGTATTCCTGCCCTGACAGATATTCCTCAATGATCGCCTTTTTCTCAAAAGACTGGTCTATGGCATTCCTGACCGCTTCCTGCAGATCTTCATGTCTCGCCACTCTGGTAATGGCACGGCTTCCGGATCTGTCTGTTGGTTTCACAATCACAGGATATGAGGGCACGGTGATCTTCTCCGTCTCTTTCCCATCTGTTACCTGGAAATAAGGCACAGAAACACCAGCTGCTTTCATGGCCTGACGCATGGCATATTTATTGGTGGAACAACAGATACATTCCCTGCTGTTTCCCGGAAGCCCCAGTTTCTCTGCCAGATACTGCACGGTAATATTTGCCAGATCTGATCCTATGGTTGCCACAGCCTGGGGCTTTATTCTCTCACATTCCTTCAGGATCTTCTCATGTTCCGTAATACTGATATCATAAAAATGATCCGCATACCTGGCTCCTGTCGCTCCGTCTCTCCATGCAAACACATGTGTCTCATATCCCATTTCACCGGCTTTTTGGATCAACGGTTTCTGGAAATCGTTGGCTCCGATGATGACTATTTTTTTATCCATACTTACCTCTTTAATCTGTCTCTTTGTACGCTTTATCTACAAAAGGTCCTGGATATATCTCAGGACCTTTTGATTACTGTTTACAATTTCTGTGCGATTATATTATTTTCTGTTTGTACATACACCTTTGGAGTTAAAGATATATTTCTTTCCTGTGGAAGTAACTGCTGTGCGGTTTTTGTACATATATGCATTTTTCTTATGGAAGTAATACCACTTTCCACTTACTTTCAGCCAGCCTGTCTGTGCATAGCCGGATTTATTAATGAAATATTTCTTTCCCTGATATTCTGTCCATCTGCTGCATCTCTTTCCATTTTTACCGAAAATGTACAGCTTTCCGTCAGCGGAAACCATCATGATATCTTTATACATAGTTCCTGTCGTCTGGTCAAAGTAATAATAACTTCCATTCTTTTCCATCCATCCCAGCTGTGCCTTGCCGTCTTTCTGGAAGTAATATTTTTTTCCATTTACCGTGTGCCATCCATACTGGCGCTGGCCTTCCTGATTTACATAATAGATTCCGTCATTCAGATTCAGGATCTGGTTTCTCTGTCTCTTGGAATTAATGTAATAATAGAAATATCCATTCTTCTCTTTCCATCCTGTGAATGCATCCGGAGCTACAGTCGGTGCAGGTGTTGGTTTCTTCGCCGGAAGCTGCTTACAGTAACGGATGATGGCTCTGGCATCTGCCTCACCGATCTTCTTCAGTTTCGCATTGGTGCTGAGGAAATTAACTGCGTCATAAGGGCTGCTGATAAATGCATGCTCTATGATGACACCTGGAATATTCTGCTCCACACTCTGGGCTACAATACCATAATAATCACGGATCTTTCCGTTGGGATAAGTGCTTCCGTTTTCACTTGTACGATATAACAGACCTGTACCACTTTTGGAAATTCCCAGTTTTCCAAGTTCCTGCAGTACATAGCTGGCGAATTTCTTTTCTTTGGCAGCCAGTGATGGTCTGTAGGTTCCTGATGAGACCAGAACACACGCGCCTCTTGAATAACTGCTGTCGGAGTCATTAATATGCTGGCTTACCAGAAGGTCTGCTCCATAATTTTTGGCTGTCGTAACCCGTTTCATCAGGCTTACGGTCTGCTTCTTGGTCTTGGTCAGATGAACTTCGATATCTGATGCCTGGCTCAGTGCCTGCATGGTATAGTTTGCAATTTTCCAGTTGATCTCTTCTTCTTTATAAACTTTGCCATTATGTACAGCGCCGGCTCCGCTTTCGTTTCCTCCATGGCCTGGATCCAGCACTACCACATACTTGGATGTTGTTGCTGTTGTTGTCGCAGCCATGGCAGTTACTCCTGATCCGATACTTGAAATTGCTACAGTTGCTGCTAAAACTAAACTACATATTTTTTTCATAACTTTTCCCTTCTTTTAAGAATATGCGGCCCAAATGCAGTCCCACATCAGGATCCTGCTTATTTCGGCTCACTCATTCTTGTACTGATCGATGCAAACGCCGGACTTATCAAACACCGAAATGATGCCGTTGGAACTTGTCAGCCTTACATTCTCTGCTCTTCGTCCTGACTTCTCTGTTTTGCCCTTATAAAAATAATACTTTTTACCCTTGTATGTCAACCAGCCTTTATGTACTTTTCCATCTTTGTGAAAATAGTACGTATGAACTGTGCCGTTTTCGGTTATTTTTTTCATACCGTTTTCATACCGTACTCCATTGCTGCCGAAATAATAAATATCGCCTGTGCTTCTGATCACTTTTCTGTTTTTAAACATATAGCCAGATGAGGTATGGAACCAGTAATATTTGCCGTTTACACGCTTCATACCTTTAAAGGCAGCTCCACTTGCCTTAAAATAATAGGTTTTCCCTTTATATTCCACCCATTTTCCTGTAGCTATCACTCCATTTTTATCTGCATAATAGAGCTGATTGTTTACTTTAAACAGACGATCTTTATAAAGAGCACCTGTCTCGGGCGCAAAGTAATATTTTTTATTGTTCAGTTCTGTCCAGCCTGTAGCCTTTTTACCGTTTACATAATAGAAGGTATCTCCGTTTTCTTCTTTCAGGCCGTTCTTCACGCCAATGGGAAGATGTCCATATTTCCCTGTGTCAGCAGTTACTGCAGGACTGTAAGATGCCAGTGGCTGCCACCTTGGGGTTATTACCTTCGTATAATCCACGAAGCCGAAATCCATATCCACGTCATTCCATACAGGAATTCCTGAGATCAGTTTTCTGGTAGGATTCAGGCCGCTGTCAGCTTCTCCTGAAGTGGACTGCCAGACTGTATAGGAATATTTCGAAGAATCCGGTGCCTGGATCGTATCTCCATATCTGGCGATCCACACATCCAGACCGGAAAGAATGCTCCAGTCTATATGATAATCATACCAGTATGTATTACAGTAAATGATCGGATAATATCCCGCCTGACGTATCTCATTACAGAACGCCAGTGCCATTCTTGATATCGTCCTTGGGGAGAGTTTCTCCAGTTTCTCATCTTCCAGATCATAGGCTACCGGATAGGATACTTTATAACCCTTCATCTTCTTTATGGCAAGCTGTGCTTCTTTTAATGCTCCGGCTGTATTTGTAGCTGTACTGTATACGTAAGTTCCTACAGGAACTCCTGCCAGCTCTGCCTGTTTCATATTGTAGTCGAAATTCTTATCCTGATATTTGATCCCGTGAGCAATGCGCACGAATGCAAAATCCACATCAGATTTTTTTACTTTCGCCCAGTTGATGGTTTCCTGCCATTCGGACACATCGATTCCTCTGGTGATGGCCCCTGGAATGACTTTTCCGCTTCCATTGTAGCATTTGCCGTTGATCTTCTGCCAGGCCTTTTTGCTTGCAGCTGACGCAGATGCACTGTAAGTATCTGCTGACGATTCGAACTGTTCCTGCGCAACTGTCTGTCTTCTGTCATAATGCATGGTTGCCATTGCCGTCTGTGCAGACAGAGATCCGCACAGAGCTGCAGCCAGAAGACCAACTGCGACTTTCTTTCTCCACCCCTGAAACTTTTTCTTCATCTTCCTGTCCTTTCTTAGAGCATGTAATCGTTAACATGATTTCTTTTTTTGCGAATTTTTACGATTTTGTTAAAAGTATTATACATGCTGGCAATTGCTTATGCAACCCGAACCTTTTAATCCGGGCATTTCTTCCTTCCGTTTCTGTTCACATATCGCTGTTCCGCTGAGCGCAAAAAGGCACTTCGGACTTTTATTTCCGAAATGCCTCTTTTGTAATGGTTGTTATTTATTTTTATACTTCCGGGTCTGTAGGATCGAAGTTCTTGGCGCCTCTTAATGGTGTAAGAGGATTCTTACCCAGAGGTCCTTTATATGCATCGTGATATGTGACCACACCATCGATGATATTGATTCTGGAACCATTGCAGTGATAATATACCCATTTGGCATCTGCCACGCAGGCACGGATACATCCGTGTGAAGCCGGCTGGCCAAGTTTATTATATTCTACTGCCGGAAGGTTGAAGGAATTTGCCTGTGCACATGCAATAGAGTGAACATAAATTCCTCCCTTTCCTGCTCTCTCTACATGGGTTCCATACTGACCCCAGGATGGTCCCATCAGGAGCTGCCATCTTGCGCTGCTTCTGAGTGTGTATTCACCCGGCGGTGTAGGAGTACTTGGCACACCTACGGATACTCTGATGGTCTTGATAGGAATTCTCTTGGTACTGTCTGTATAAACAGTCATGACACCATTCTTTCTCTGTACTTCCAGATAATATGGACCGTTCGGATATTTCGCGGAAACATCTGTGATTCTGTATCCGTTGCTGTCAAAGTAATACAGAACTCCATTGATCCATTTGCTTGTATTTTTTGCATATCCGTTTCCGGTTGGGTCAATGTATCTCATAAGGTTCTTGGCATCACTTACAAGCACCCATCCTGTGGTGTATTTACCACTGGAATTCAGATAACCGTTTACACCGTTTTTCTTCCTGAACTGGTTTGTCAGCGGTGTATAATTTCTCAGATAGTACCAGCCGTTATTATACTGTCTCCATCCACCCTTATACAGAGCACCTGTAGCACTTGCCAGATACAGCTTTTTCTTGTAACGGATCATTGTATTCTTGTACACTTTTCCTTTATGGGCTGCTGCCGTAGATGATTCAAAGAGATACATCTTTGTTCCGATCTGTGTCAGACCGCTGGCAAGTTTTCCGTTGGCTTTGAAATAATATCCGTTGCTGGTCCACTTATTAGTGTAATTGTTTCCGTTCTGATCTAAATAGATCCAGCCCAGGAACTGATTCTTGGTATTGGTAAGTTTCTGCCAGCCATGTTTCTCCTGAACTCTTCCCGGAACGCCGCCGAAGTAATAATAATGGTTGTTGACCTTCGCCCATCTGTTCTTCCATGTAGCACGTTTGCCGTTTTTTCCGAAATAATATCTGTATCCTTTATACAAAACCATCTTATTTGTATAAATTCTTCCATATTTATCAGTTCCATAGAAAGCGCCGTTCTCAGCTTTCTTTATGGTACTTTTCAGAAGGTATCCCTTGCTGCTGATCAGATATGTATAAGCACCTTTTATATTCTCATCCAGTCTGGTAGCAATGACACCACGCTGATAGTATTTACCGATATCTGCCGGGTTTTTCCCCTGGCTGTAGTAGAGCCATCTCTCCCTGGAAGTATTAAGTCCTGTTACTCTCCAGCCTTCGTGGAACATTCTTCCCGGGATGGTGCTGTCCTTCTCGAAATAATAGAGATTGGACACTCCGTTTACTGTAAGTGTGACATTTCCTGTTCGTGGTGTTCCGTCTGCTTTCAGGCTGTAATATTCATTCTCGATTTTAAAGTATCCTGTATAAGTACCGTTGGCTTTCTGTGCTGCCTCCAGCTGTGTTACTGTCTCAAGGGTACCTGCTGCATTGTAATACTGCCATGCAGTTCCCGTCCATTTCCATTTATTACGGATCTGCTGTCCTACAGTAGATGTATACGGCGTAACCGCTTCATTCTCGCAGCCTGTATATACTACCGCATCCTCTGCTGATGTGAAGCAGGACTGAACTGTTTCTTCTGTATCTGCAGCTATGCTGGCATCTCCATCGCTGGCATCTGCTGTCTGTGTAGCAGCAATATCTGTGCCCTGTTCCGGATTTACTTGTGCCTGTCCTGTAACCATGTATCCGTTCTCATCGAAAAGATACCAGCCTGTATGTACCTGTTCTTTATATTCCGTACTGATCTTCACCAGTCCGTCTGCTGCTGTATAAAAGCTGTCTGTATTATCTGCCGGATCTGTGCTGGCATTGGCATCCCCGTCTGCACTGTCATCGGATACATCCAGAACCGGATCCTCTGTTGTATCTGCTGCATCTTCATAATCCGGATCTTCTGCGGTCAGAATCTCCGTATCTGCTGCATCTGCTTGTGTCGGATCTGTACTGTCTGCATTGTCGGTTTCATCTGTATCAGAATCTGTGAGAACCACCTCACCGGTCTGATCTTCTGTCTGTACTGTGTCTGCCGGTGCTGCATCTGAAGTGTCAGCACTGTCTTTCTTCACTGGCTTGCGGAGCTTAAAGTGATCATCCTCTCTGATCCAG
>OLRJ01002807.1_pt1 | contig 12429 bp, 7 predicted proteins | sample 1672741 | NCBI WGS metagenome assembly OLRJ01 (sample SAMEA3136719, study PRJEB25190) | human gut metagenome | biome: human gut; feature: human-associated habitat; material: faeces | place: Austria | collected 2013
TCGTAACCTTGAGGACAAACCTGAGAATATGGCTCCGCTTTTTGAGACCATCCTTGATGCAATTCCTGCTCCGGAGGGAGATCCGGACGGAGATACACAGGTTCTTATCAGCACCATCGACTACAATGAATATGTAGGCCGTATCGGTGTCGGTAAAGTAGAAAATGGTACGATCGCAGTAAATCAGGAGCTGACTCTTCTGAATCACCACGATCTTGATAAACGTAAAAAAGTCAAAATCAGCAAACTCTATGAATTTGACGGACTGAACAAAGTAGAAGTGAAGGAAGCAACCATCGGATCTATCGTTGCGATTTCCGGTATCGAAGATATTCATATCGGGGATACCCTCTGTGGCGGTGACAATCCGGAGTCCATTCCTTTCCAGAAAATTTCCGAGCCTACTCTTGCAATGAATTTTATGGTTAATGACAGCCCGCTTGCCGGACAGGAAGGTAAGTATATCACTTCCCGTCATCTGCGTGACCGTCTGTACCGTGAGTTAAATACCGATGTCAGCCTTCGTGTAGAAGACACTGACTCTACAGAATGCTTCAAAGTTTCAGGACGTGGAGAACTTCATCTCTCCGTTCTTATCGAAAACATGCGTCGTGAAGGCTTTGAGTTTGCTGTAAGTAAACCTGAAGTTCTGTATCATATTGATGAACGCGGCAAAAAACTGGAACCTATGGAAATCGCATATGTCGATGTTCCGGAAGAATTCTCCGGTACAGTTATCCAGAGACTGAGTGAGCGTAAGGGTGAACTGCAGGGAATGAGTACTGCAAGTGATGGTTCTGTACGTCTGGAATTCCATATTCCTTCTCGTGGTCTGATTGGTTTCCGTGGTGAATTCCTTACCTCTACTAAAGGTACTGGTATCCTCAATACTACTTTCGACGGATACGCTCCATACAAGGGAGATTTCCAGTATCGTAAACAGGGATCTCTGATTGCTTTTGAAACAGGTGAAGCTGTTGCATACGGTCTGTTCTCTGCTCAGGACCGTGGAACTCTTTTTGTAGGACCTGGAGAAAAAGTATACAGTGGTATGGTTATCGGACAGAATGGTAAAGCCGAAGACATCGAACTGAATGTCTGCAAAACCAAACATCTGACTAATACACGTTCTTCTTCTGCTGATGAAGCTCTGAAGCTGACACCGCCGAGAGTTCTCAGTCTGGAACAGGCAATTGAATTCATTGATCAGGACGAACTTCTGGAAGTAACACCGGAAAGCCTTCGTATCCGCAAGAGAATCCTTGATCCAAGAGAAAGAAAACGTGCTTCATTCCGTAAACAGTAATAAAATATCAGATAAACACCATCGTGTGTTTTATGAAAAAACAAGACCCATGAGTTGTTGGCTCATGGGTCTTATTTTTATATTCCGTATACTATTTGTTATTCACATTCTTATCAATATACTCACTGATTTTTGCGTTGATCTTTTTGCTGACGGTTTCCTTTTGCGTTTTCTCCGTTTTCTCCGTTTCTTCCGGCTCTACATGAAATTTTTCATTATATTCCTGCATCATCTCTTCATGTCGGTTTCTCTGCAGTCCACGTGTTGTCAGCTTACGGACGATATCATAAATCACACCAAACAACGGTACAGCGATCACCATGCCAACCAGACCCCACAGACCACCAAATAAGAGAATGGAAAATAATACCCAGAAACTGGAAACCCCTGTTGTATTACCAAGAATCTTCGGTCCGATGATATTTCCGTCCACCTGCTGAAGAATCACAATAAAGATCAGGAAGTATAGAGCATCCCAAGGATTACTTCCCAAAAGCAGTAATAATGCACACGGAATTGCTCCGATAAATGGTCCGAAAAACGGAATGATATTCGTCACACCAATCACAACACTGATAAATGCAGCGGATTCGAATCCCAATAAAGTGGTTCCCGCAAAGCAGATCAGACCGATAATTGCAGAATCGATGATCTTACCAACAAAGAAACCGTTAAACATTTTGTCTGTATAATGAACTTCTTCTTCAATGATCTTCGCCCATTTATTCGGAAAGATACCATACAGAAGAAGCTTTGCCTGTGCTCCAAACAGTTTACGGCTTGCAAGAAGATATACTGCGATCAAAAATCCAAGAAACATATTTTTGAATACGCTTAAAACCTCGATCAGCTGTACTGTAATATTATTGACAATTCCCTGAATCGTTGTCATCATACTGGAATTTGCTTTCAGAACATCATTCAGACCATTCTCCACCTGTGATGAAAAATGATTAAAATATGTCTGTAATTCCGGCTGATCCTTGAGCAGCTGATCAATCATGCGGTTACAATAGGCAAGTCTGGCCGGAAGTATCTTAATGATCTTCACTGTGCTGTCCCATACCTGCGGAAGAATCAGCAGAATCAGCAGAACTACAATCGTGACTGCACAAATAACTGCAATTGCAATAGATAGAAATTTCAAACCTTTCTTCTGCTTTTCTGTTGCCTTGGGAAACCATTTCAGGAAACGCTCATCCATCCGGTTACAGATTGGTGCCAGCAGATAGGCAATCAACGCACCATACAGGAAAGGTTTCAGAATATTAAATACCAACTGAATACCTGCTGCAATGTTCTTGCTCTGATTCAGAATATACATGATAGCAAATCCAAATGCCAGAACTGCCGCTCCTGTAATACCAAGTTTTACATATTTTGTGTTTTCATTTTGTTTCAATAATCATGCCCCCTGAAGCATCAGCTTCTTTTCCTTATATATCTCCTATATAAGCTCTCTGTTTATGTTAACATTGTCATTAGTGCTTATTGTAACATCCATATCCCCCGGCTTGCAATACACAGATTCTGAATTTTATCTAAATTTCTCTTACAATAGTATGGCTAATAAAGCAATTGCCCCAGTATTACATTCCTGTAATTCCGGGGCAATCACTGCTTATAATATTTTTATGGAAGAAAACACACCAATCTAAAATTTATTATTTACCATAGTATGCTTTCAGGTAGATTTCTTTCAGTTCTGCAATAAGTGGATATCTCGGGTTTGCACCGGTACACTGGTCATTAAATGCCTGTTCACTCATCTCATCCAGAGTCTCAAGGAAGTATTTCTCATCTACACCATAATCTTTGATCGTAGGTTTGATCTCAATAATCTTCTTGAGTTCTTCCAGTTTATCCAGAAGTTTCTCAAATACTTCTTTGTCATCTTTTCCTGTCAGTCCTACAAAACGTCCGATCTCTGCATAACGTGCCAGTGTCTTTGGATACTGATACTGCGGGAAAGTACCCATCTTGGTCGGAACCTCATCAGCATTGTAACGCATAACATCTGTCAAAACCAGAGCATTTGCGATACCGTGCGGGATGTGATGGAAAGCACCCAGTTTGTGAGCCAGGGAGTGGTTTACTCCAAGGAATGCATTTGCAAATGCCATACCGGCCATGCAGGATGCATTTGCCATATGATCTCTTGCTTCTACATCATTTCCATCTCTGTATGCTCTTGGCAGATAATCAAATACAAGTTTGATCGCACGGAGAGCAAGTCCGTCTGTGTAGTCAGAAGCCATCATAGAAACATATGCTTCGATCGCATGTGTCATAACATCGATACCAGAAGCACTTGTCAGTCCTTTTGGTGCACTCATCATGTTGTCAGTATCCACGATTGCCATATCCGGCATCAGTTCATAGTCAGCCAGTGGCCATTTAATTCCTGTTTCTTTGTCTGTAATGATGGCAAACGGTGTTACCTCAGATCCTGTACCGGAAGATGTAGGTACAGCGATAAAGTAAGCTTTTTTACCCATTTTCGGGAATGTGTAGATTCTCTTACGGATATCCATGAAATCCATTGCCATATCATCAAAGTCTGCGTCCGGATTTTCGTAAAGAACCCACATGATCTTGCCGGCATCCATTGCAGATCCACCACCCATTGCGATGATGCAGTCTGGTTCAAATGCACGCATTGCTGCTGCACCTGCTTTAGCGGAAGCCAGAGACGGGTCTGGTTCTACATCAGAGAAGCATGTATGAACAATTCCCATTTCATCCAGTTTGTCTTCGATCTTCTTTGTATATCCGTTCTTATAAAGGAAGGAGTCAGTAACGATGAAGCAGCGTTTCTTGCCCATCACGTTTTTCAGCTCGTCCAGAGCTACCGGCAGACAGCCTTTTTTGAAATAAACTTTTTCCGGGGTTCTCATCCAGAGCATGTTTTCTCTCCTCTCAGCAACAGTCTTGATATTGATCAGGTGTTTTACACCAACGTTTTCAGATACAGAGTTTCCTCCCCAGGAACCGCATCCAAGTGTCAGAGACGGAGCAAGTTTGAAGTTGTAAAGATCTCCGATACCACCCTGAGAAGAAGGAGTATTGATAAGGATACGGCAGGTCTTCATTGCTGCTGCATGTTTAGCCATTTTTTCTTTCTCGTTTACATTGATGTAAAGAGAAGCTGTATGTCCATATCCACCGTCTGCTACAAGCTGTTCTGCTTTTGCGATTGCCTCATCAAATGTTTTTGCTTTGTACATTGCAAGTACAGGAGAAAGTTTCTCATGTGCAAATTCTTCACTGATATCTACAGATTCAACTTCACCGATCAGGATCTTGGTCTCTGCCGGAACAGTAACGCCTGCCATCTCAGCAATAGTTGCTGCTTTCTGTCCAACGATCTTTGCATTCAGTGCGCCATTGATCAGGATTGTTTTTCTTACTTTCTCAATCTCGTCTTCTTTAAGGAAGTAGCATCCTCTGTACTGGAACTCCTGTTTTACTGCTTCGTATACGCCTTCCAGAACAGTTACAGACTGCTCAGATGCACAGATCATACCATTATCAAATGTCTTAGAATGGATGATGGAGTTTACTGCAAGGCGAACATCTGCTGTCTCATCAATGATGACTGGTGTGTTTCCGGCTCCAACACCGAGTGCCGGTTTTCCGGAGGAGTAAGCTGCCTTAACCATTCCAGGACCACCTGTTGCAAGAATGATGTCAGCTTCTTTCATAACAAGGTTTGTAAGCTCAAGGCTTGGTACATCGATCCATCCGATGATGCCTTCCGGAGCTCCTGCTTTAACAGCTGCTTCAAGAACAACTTTTGCAGCTTCGATTGTGCTTCCTTTTGCACGTGGATGTGGGCTGATGATGATTGCATTTCTTGTTTTCAGTGCGATCAGAGTTTTGAAGATTGCAGTTGATGTCGGGTTTGTTGTAGGAATAACTGCTGCGATCAGACCGATCGGTTCTGCGATCTTCTTAATTCCATAAACGGTATCCTCTTCAAGAACACCACAGGTCTTTGTATTTTTATATGCATTGTAGATGTATTCAGATGCGTAATGGTTTTTGATAACTTTATCTTCAACAATACCCATTCCTGTTTCTTCAACAGCGGCTTTTGCAAGCGGGATACGAGCTTTGTCTGCTGCAGTTGCGGCTGCCTTGAAAATCTTATCTACCTGCTCCTGTGTATAAGTAGCGAAAACTTTCTGCGCTTCTTTCATCGCAGCGATCTTTGCTTCCAGTGCTTCCGGAGTATCAATGATTGCCGGGATACGGTTTTCTTTCTTTGCCATTTCTGAATCCTCCTGTTTTCATTTACATGTTTGTGTTGGTAATATAGTGTGTACTTGTGTGTTAATGAATTAACGTTAATTATTTATCAATCTTACTGATGAGGTTATTATATTTGATTGTTAATCATTTGTCAATATACTTTATTCATCTAAATTAATCCCACATAATCCCTCTTTTTTCGATTTTTTATGCATTTTATTCAAGTATTCCCCGCGTGTTTTTGTGCATTATTATCATATAATTTGTAGCACTTTCTGTGGTGTCTGTTTTCTTTTATTATATTTTATATTATCTTTTACTTACATACATTTTTTTAGTCATTTTGCACATAACAATATGTGGAACAGTTTTATTAATACAGCAAAAATACGCATGGTTTTCCCTGCCAAATACTCAGCTTCCCACTATATCTGCTGATTTTTCTCGACTGAAATAAATCATTCCACGAAAGATCAGTAAATTGTCATATTTCTATATTCCTGCACATAGATTAAAAGATGGAAGATCTTTACTTTCTTTTAACACAATCAATCTACGAATTTATCATTGAAGGAGTATTCTAATGGGAAACGGCAATGCAATACGCGTAACAGAAGCAGAAACATTTACACTGATACAATTAGAGGAAGAAAGACAGAAATTGAAGAAAAAAGAACTATTAAAAGCTATGCTGACAGACAGTGAGTTCAGCATCAAGGGACAATGTGCCATTAACCTTATGATGACAAAGTTGGATATTATCAATACCTTTTTGCTTATGAAATATAAACGAAATTTTATCCAGATGAAAACAGGAAGACTCAAAAGCTATGACAGTGTATGCAAGAAAATGCAGAAGAAGGAACTCGATCTGAATTTTGATCTTGCACTGGAAAAAATCAATGATCTGATCGGTGTCCGCGCCATATGTTCTTATGTAGATGATATATACAAAGTAGCCGAGCTTGTAGAAAAACAGCAGGATATCCATATCCTCAAGACAAAAGACTATATACGACAGCCAAAGAAATCTGGCTATCAGAGTCTGCATCTGATTCTGGAAATCGCAATTCCTTTCCAGGAAGAAACCCAGTGGATCAAACTGGAATTGCAGCTACGTACTGCTGCCATGGATTACTGGGCAAATCTTGACCATCAGCTTCGCTATAAACGCGGACAGAAACAGGCCGCAGTAATTAATGAAGAGCTACAGCAATGTGCATCCGTAATCACACAGCTGGATCAGAAAATGCTGGATATCCGCAAAAAAATTGACAAAATATAAACAAACGCAGGAGCATACCATTCGCTCCTGCGTCTGTTTATATATATTTCTTATAATTTAATTTTTACAGATTATATTCCGCTGCCAGTTTCTTAAATTCCGGAAGTGAATTCTGGATTGTTTCATAGGATACACAATAAGCCAGTCGTACATAACCCGGGCAGGCAAAAGAGCTTCCCGGCACCATCAGGATGTTGTATTTTTTACCGGCTTCGCAGAACTGTTTCTCATCTGCGATCGGAGATTTCACAAACAGATAGAAAGCTCCCTGTGGCTTGATACATTCAAAGCCACATTCTGTCAGTCCATTGTAAAGTGCCAGACGGTTTCTGTCATAGGCCGCCACATCGACTTCCGCATCCACACATTTCTGGATGACTTTCTGCATCAGGGACGGAGCATTAACACTTCCAAGAACACGGTTAGCAATTGTAGCCGCCGTGATCACTGTCGCACTGTCTTCCAGTTCATCTGGAATGACCAGATATCCGATACGCTCTCCCGGAAGAGACAGCGATTTACTGTAGGAATACCCAACTACAGTATTCTTATAGTATTTTGTCAGATACGGAACTTCCACTCCATCATAAGCCAGTTCTCTGTATGGTTCATCAGAAATCAGATAGATCACAGAGCCAAACTCCTTCTGTTTTTTCTCAAGGATTGCAGCCAGTTCTTTGATTGTTTCTTCAGAATAAACAACACCTGTCGGATTATGCGGTGTATTTACAATCACTGCACGGGTATTTGCGGTAATTTTTTCTTCAAACTCGGTTAAATTCGGCTGAAATGTCTCGGTATTCGGAGAGATTTCCACAAGCTGACCGTCATAATTGCGTACATATGCACCATATTCCAGAAAATACGGTGCAAAAACAATCACTTCTTCTCCAGAATTCAGGATAGTCTTGAGGATTACATTCAGACCACTGGCTGCACCAACAGTCATGATCAGATTATGCGCAGAAAAAGCTGTTCCAAAACGACGGTTCAAAGATTGTGCGATCGTTTCTCTTACATCTTCAAATCCCGCGTTGCTCATATACCCATGCAGAACAGTTGGTTCTTCATTGTTTACAAGATCAATGATTGCTTCTCTCACACAGTCCGGTGCCGGAACACTTGGATTTCCAAGGCTGAAATCGTACACCTTATCTGCGCCGTATTTTGCACGGAGACGATTTCCCTCTTCGAACATCATACGGATTGCTGAATTGTTCTGTACAAAAGGTTTCATTTTTTCTGCTATCATAATAATGCCTCCTCTTAATTCTTCTTATATTTACGATACTTACGGATTGTTCCGTGCTACGCGCTTCCACAATCCTGATATCCTATTTCTTTTTGCTGTGTCCGAATACAATCCATCCAACCAATACCAGCATGGCGATACTAACAGCCATCCATGGAACCAGATATTGAAGTCCCTTGGGCTGGAACATATCATAATAACCTTTCAGATAAATGATGGTAACAACTACAGGTATTACCCACAGCATATAATTTCTGATAAAGGCTGGAAATCTCAATCCGGAACCAGTGTTAGCTTCTTTAATAAAATTCTCCCATCCCCAGCCTTTTTTTGAGGTACAGAATATTACAAACACAACAGATCCAAGTGGCAGAAGATTATTTGAAATAATAAAATCTTCCAGATCCATAATGTTTGTTCCCTCACCGAGGAACTGAATCCCTGACCATGGACCAAATCCAAGAATAGCAGGCATGGAAAGAACGATGATCAGTACAATATTTACAAGAACTGCTTTGTTTCGTTTCCATCCCCAGAGATCCATAGCAAAAGATAAAATATTCTCAAATACCGCAATTACAGTAGATAACGCTGCAAAAGACATAAACAGGAAGAACAGAGCTCCCCAGAGTCTTCCGCCTGCCATCTGGTTAAATACATTTGGCAGAGTGATAAATACCAGTCCCGGACCTGCTCCCGGCTCTACATTAAATGCAAAACATGCAGGAATAATGATAAGTCCGGCCATCAGTGCAACAAAGGTATCCAGAATAAGAATATTGATACTCTCTCCGGCAAGTGTATGTTCTTTACTCATATAGCTTCCAAAGATTTCCATTGCCCCGATACCGATACTCAATGTAAAAAACGCCTGTGAGAGCGCACCGAAAATCACGTTTCCAAGACCTGCTTCACGGATATTATCAATATTAGGTACCAGGTAGAACTTAACACCTTCCATTGCACCGTCCAGCATCACAGAATGAACTGCAAGTACTACAATAAGCAGCAAAAGACAGATCATCATAACCTTTGTGATACGCTCAATTCCATTCTTAAGCCCCAGAGAACATACTCCGAAAGCAAGCAGAACTGCTGCAATCATCCAACCGGTCATTGTTCCTGTGGAAGTCATCAGATTTGAGAAAAATCCTCCAACTTCTTCCGAAGTCGCACCACTTAATTTTCCGGCAGCCATCACATAACAGTAATACATCATCCAGCCTGCAACCATCGTATAAAACATCATCAGCATGTAATTACCGATCATTCCAAGATAGCTGTATTTATGGAAATTAGTTCCTTCCGGCTCCAGTTTATGAAATGCTCTCGCTGTACTCAGTCTGCTACCGCGGCCAACTGCAAATTCACTCACAAGAATCGGCAGCCCCAACAGTACAAGAAAAGCAAGATAAATCAGGATAAATGCAGCACCGCCGTATTTACCTGTCATGTATGGAAATTTCCATACGTTTCCAAGACCTACCGCACATCCTGCTGAAACCAGGATGAATCCAAGTCTTGACCCAAATGTTTCTCTTTCCTTCACATTTTTTTCCTCCTCTGGAATAATACACACTTTTATATTAAGTGTTTTTATTTAGCCTGTCAATTCTCTGCTTTATCAAAGTCTTAAAGTTTTCATATTTTGATACACCCATACCAACTAAAAAAGAGACATTAATATTGTGTATTATTAACATCCCTTTTCTGAATCATATATTATTATAAAATTTATTTTGAATAAAGATAATTACTATTCTGTGGATCCTCTATATTAGATGTGTCGATCCAGCCTGGCTCAAGCAGAACATTTTTTTCGACTGCTGCAGCCTGTTCATCATCTGTAGACATTGCCTGTGCTGCTGCAATGATCGTCTGATATCCAATCTCATATGGATCCTGGGAGACACAGCCAAGCTCCTGCCCGTTTTTGATTGCATCCTGCTGAACTGTCGATGCATCTACCCCTACCATAACCGGAGCATTTTCTCTCTTATCCACGCTCAGATACAGATTTGATGCATCTTCGTTCGTGCAGAATACACCTGCCAGATCTGGATAGCTCGTCAGAACATTTGAAATTGCTTCTGACATATCCTCTACCTGGTCCATATATATTTTGCTTACAATACTGATATTCGGATAATCTGCTGCGATGGCTTCTTCAAATCCTTCTACACGTTTCTGAACACTCTCGGTTTTTTCCTGAGCAGAAAACACTGCAATCTTACCGGAACCGCCAATTGCATCTGCCAGTTTTTCAGCAGCCATTTTACCTACATATTCGTTATCCGTTCCCCTGAATGCAGCCACCAGAGCATCGTCATTGACGTTCGAGTCAAAAATTACAACCGGAATTCCGTTCTCACTTGCTGCTTCCAGCTGAGCCTGACAGGATTCTATATCACTTGCTGAAAGGCAAAGAACTGTAGGGTTTTCCGCAATGACAGCATCCAGTGTGTTGATCTGCGTTTCTACATCACTTTCATCAGATGGTCCTTCAAAAGTCATTGTAACTGCGTCATCTGAACCAAAATCATATGCTGTATTGATATCTTTAACTGCAGCTTCCATCCCCCGACGGACCAGTTTCCAATACTCTCCATCCGTTGCCTTACTTACAACAGCTATTCTGCTGCCCGCTCCAAGCGTGATTGTTGTATCAATTTTAGAAGCTCTGTCCTCTTCCGTCTCTTCATCATCAGCTTCTGCTGCTGATATTTCATGCTCTGGCACCTCAGTACCATCCTGCAGATCATCCTCCGCCTGTACATCTGCGATCAAATGCGTAAAGCCGCCAATCTTACCGCTTCCTCCTGCCACAAGTATCGCTCCAGCAAGAAAAAGCACCGCAACAGCTGCTTTTTTCATCGTTTCTTCCTCTTTTCCACTATTAATCTAAAATGTTGGTTACAAAAAATACAATGCTCTTTAATTTCTTTCTACATTATACACATTTTCTTTTTTCCGTCTATAGATTTCATAGTTTTTTCATTTTTTCAGAAGAAATACGGCAAATTTACCAGAATTTAACTTAGAGATTTGGAAAACCTGCAAAACTTTCCCCGTTCGGAGTCACTTTAAATTCCATCTTCTTTCCTGTCAGCGGATGACAAAAAATCAGATGACAGGAACATAATCCAAGTGATAAACCAGAATTATCCTCCAGATTATACTTACGATCTCCCAAAAGAGCCATTCCTGCATGAGACATCTGCACTCGAATCTGATGATGCCGGCCCGTCCCCAGTATAATCTTAACCAGGACTCGTTTTCCACTTTCCGTCCGCTCATCTTCAATCTCCTGAAGGACTTCGTAATCCATAACAGCTTTCTTTGCTCCATTTATTCCTGCATTTACTACCGCAGAGGTATTTGTCTTTCCATCTTTTTTCAGGAAATCTGTTAAGCGTCCCTTACTCTGCTGCGGCATTTTGTCTGTCACTGCCAGGTATTCTTTTAACACAGTTCCTGATGTGATCTGCTTTGTCAATCCTGCAGCAGCCTTAGGTGTCTTTGCAAAAACAAGGACTCCTTCCACAGGCTGATCCAGTCGGTGAACAATTCCCAGATATGGCATTTTTCCAGGATTCTTCGCCGCCAGATAATTTTTCAGCGAACTCTCCATATCTGCCGCACCGATCCGGGCATTCTGAACAGCAATTCCTGCTGCTTTATGACATACGATTATATCTTTATCTTCATATAAAATCATATCTTCAATATTATTTTTCCACATAAAAAAGCTCTCCTTCTATGCATCCTGTGCATTCTATGGAGAGTATAACGTAAAAAACTTTTTTATACAACAGTAAGACGGTCATCACTTCTTTTCAATTACTTTTCATAACCTGGAAATGATGACCGTCTCAACATTCTTCAATATTCAATTTTTATTTACCTCTTTGTTCTTTCAAAACTATTCGGCTTGTTTATTGATTGAAATCCTCTGATACCTCTTATAGTATACTTCATTCAATCTTCTATATTCAGTTTTTATATTATTATATATTCTTCTATTGTGTCTTAATTCGGTAACCTTTTTAATTTCCTGCTCACAAATGGTACGATGTTTATCATACGCTTCATTTAGAAAGTTTATAGATTTGAAATTATAATTTACGGATTATAATTTCATTCTGAAATAACTTTGAATGTCTTTTCCTTCAGACTAGAGCAACTTCAAACTTAACTTCTTAAATTTCAAATTGTTTTCTTCTGGAATAAGATTTCTGTTATTTCTTAATTAATATCTTTTGTGAGAAGATATTCTTCTGATGTAAAGCTTTGATTCATATGATTGACATCTTATGGATCGCATTTTTTGAA
>OLRJ01002811.1_pt1 | contig 12408 bp, 7 predicted proteins | sample 1672741 | NCBI WGS metagenome assembly OLRJ01 (sample SAMEA3136719, study PRJEB25190) | human gut metagenome | biome: human gut; feature: human-associated habitat; material: faeces | place: Austria | collected 2013
CAGCTGTATACCGAAAAATTGGAATTATCATAAAAACGAATTGGTCTAACCAAAAGCGCCTGTCAATCGTCAATAGTAACAGATTGGCAGGCGCTTTTTTATATATATTACTGATAAAACCGAAAATTGTACGAAATATGCAAAAAGTGAACGTAAAATTGTACAATATAACGGACAGGCACCGGTTGACAAATTTTTGTCCCAAGAGGTACAATATGGAAGACATGATGAAAACGTACGAAACTGAATATGGAATTGGCAAACTTGGTGTGAGCCAGGGACGCAAAGCTTGGAGCCTTTGATAAAAAAGTATTTACATACATAAGAGGAGTATTAATCCGGGAAGGATTAATTTATAAGGTAGTTCGGCTGCAATTATTTTTTATCAAAGAATAATTGTGGCTTTTTTTGTATGTTAAAAGTCAGAAAAAGTCAAAAATGTGACTTAATAAAATCAAAAATAAGCATCAAAAAGAAACATTTCTGCACAGAAACAAATGCAGTGAGAAATAAACTTGGATGGAGAGCATAATGACTGAAAAAGAGCTGCGGCGTTTAAGCCGCACAGATTTACTGGAAATGCTCCTGGAACAGAGCAAAGAAGTGCAGCGCCTGCAGCAGGAGCTGGAGGAGACGAAGCAGAAGCTGGAAGACCGGAGACTGATGGAAAAGGAAGCCGGATCTATCGCGGAAGCAGCACTTCGGATCAATAAGGTATTCGAGGCAGCACAGCAGGCAGCAGACCAGTATCTGGAGAATATCAGACAGCATGCAGACAGGCGGGAGAATGAAAGCATTCAGCATGAGGAAGCATAAGAAAAAAGAAATTACTTCCCTGCCCACAGTCTCACAGCTGGAGGCAGAGTTAAACAGAAGTAAATACAGGCACCGGTTTTATCAGGTGCTGCGCAATACCATCGGTACACTGGTCGCAGTAGCAGCCGCGGCAGTTCTGATCGCCGTACTGTTACTTCCGGTACTGCAGATATATGGAAATTCCATGTATCCCACTATTCAGGAAGGTCAGATCGTGGTATCTGTGAAAGGTGCAGATTTCACCCAGGGAGATGTGATCGCTTTCTACTATAATAATAAGATTCTGGTGAAGCGAATGATAGCAGGTCCCGGAAGCTGGGTAGATATTGATGAGAAGGGAAATGTCACAGTGGACGGCGAACCCCTGGACGAACCCTATCTGGTAGAGAAGTCTCTGGGAGACTGTAATATCAAACTCCCCTATCAGGTGCCGGATGGCAGATACTTCGTGATGGGAGATCACAGATCCACTTCCATTGACAGCCGAAATACATCAGTAGGCTGCGTGGCAGAGGAGCAGATCGTAGGAAAGATTGTATTCAGGCTTTGGCCTTTGAGTTCAGCAGGTCCTGTGAAGTAAGGAGAACAGGAAAAGGGAAAAGGAGAGATGTCAGATGAAAAATACGTTGTTGCATCAGGCGGCGAAGTTCAAGCTGCAGAACCGGAAGCATAAACGCTGGCAGAAAGCGGTCAGTATTCTGGCATGTATAGTAGTTTTCTGTACTGTATATGCGCTGATCCTTCCGGCACTTACTGCAGAGGGAACTCCTCACTGTGGAATAGAAGAACATACTCATACGGATGAATGTTATGAGAACCGTCTGATCTGCGGGAAAGAAGAAGGCGAAGGAGCACACACCCATACGGATGAATGTTATACCCAGGAACAGACGCTGATCTGCGGACTGGAAGAGGGTGAAGGTGCTCATACTCATACAGAAGAGTGCTATGATGAGGAAGGCAATCTGATCTGCGGACTGGAAGAGAATGAAGGACACCAGCACACAGAGGAATGCTACCAGACAGAGAACATTCTCACCTGTGACCAGGAGGAGAGCGAAGGACATCAGCACACAGCAGAATGCTACGAACAGGTACTTGCCTGTGGTAAAGAAGAGCATGCACATTCACTGGCATGCTACTCTGACCCGAATGCAGATGTAGAAGATGCAGATACATGGCAGAATTCTGTAAGCTCTGTATCCCTGACAGGAAACTGGGGCAGCGATCTGGCAGCCATCGCTCAGACACAGATCGGCTACAGAGAAAGTACTTCCAATTATAATGTAGCAGAAGACGGCGCCACAATGAACGGCTACACCCGCTACGGCGCATGGGCAGGCGACCCGTACCGCGATAACTGGTCCGCACAGTTCACAGACTTCTGTCTCAGCTATGCAGGCATACCGTCATCCGCAATGGTACAGCCATCAGACTGCTGGGAATGGGCACCGGTCTCTAAAGAAGGCTACACCCCGAACACCGGCGACCTGATCATCCTCGACGGCAACCAGGACGGCACTCCCGACCACGCAGGAATCGTCCTCAACGCCAACGACACCCAGGTAACTACCGTGATCGGCGACTCTGACAAAGAAGTAAAACAGAATACATACAACCTGGACAACGCGATCATCGTCGGCTACGTAACCATGCCACGCAACCCGAACTTCGACTATGGCGACGAGGAACCGGCAGTGGACGATGCAGACGCACCGGAACCGGACAATAATATAGAAGAAACTTCGACGGCGGAGCCGGAGGAGACACCGGAAGTTACTCCAGAGGCAGAAGAAGCAATACCAGAAGAAAGTCAGCAGACTGAGAAAGAAAAGAAGAAAGAAGAGAAGAAAGAAGTACCAGCAGTGGCTGAGGTTACTGATACCAGCTGGTGTACGGCAGAGAAAGCAGAAGACAGCAATATAGAGGATGAAGAATCAGAACAATCAGATATTGAAGTATTTTCCGGTGAAGAATGTGTAAGTGCTACAGCAACAGGAAATACTATTGATTTCGGACAATACATTACGAAGGCAGTTGTAAAGAAAATTGTAAATGGTGAGTGGAAAGAAGCAACAGAGTTTAATAATGGTGACCAGATTAAAACGGATATAGTATATGATATACCGGCAGGAATCCTGAGTACTGATAACAGAGTCATCAGTTATCAGCTTCCGGACGGTGTGCTTCCGCAGGGAGATTTAAACGGTGTTGTTTATAGTAAAGGAAGCGCAGTTGGTACATACACCATTAGCAGTACTGGCCTGATTGAGATTACATTTAATGAAGATTTTGTTGATAATGGTTCAAGAATTGATGGTGATGTAGGATTTTCAGGAACTGTCAGTTCAGATAACACGAAAGTTGATAAAGATATTATTTTTGGCGGCAAGGGCGGTACGATTATTATAAAGAAAGAAGAAGAAACCCCTGAAACCGGTGATATCAATATCGCAAAAGAGGGAACATTAAGCGCAGACAAAAAAACAATAGAGTATAAAGTAAAAGTTTCCACCGTAAATGGTACAAAGAAAACTGTTATCGTAAAAGATTATCTGAAGAATGCGACATATAAAAAGGATGTTGTAATAAAGGACAAAGATGGTAAAACAGTAAGTGGCAATGTTGTTTATAACGAAACCAAGGCACCTGCTGAATCCTCTTTTGAGATTAGAGATCTTCCGGAATTAAAGGCTGGTGAATGGTATGAACTTACTTATTCAGCAGCAGTAGGAGAGGGACAGGCGGATGGCACAAATATAGTTGAGAATACGGCATCTGCCAATGATAAGAGTAAATGGGTACAGGTCAGAGTTTCTGAGCCGGTGATCAAGAAAGACGGAAGTTATTCAGAAGATACAGGAAAAATCAAATGGACCATTACAGTCTATGGCGAGGGTGACAGCTTAGACGGTTATACATTGAGTGATATTCTGGATGGTAAGAAATTACCTGATGGTTATAATGCAACTTTAAATGGAGAAGCGATTACTTTGCCATATACATTCGGGAAAGGTTCAGATGGTAAGCATACATTTGAAATCGTATATGAAACAAATGCTCCGGATAAGGCGGGAAAAGTAAAAAATAAAGCTGAACTCACCAAAGGTGATAAAGGATATTCATCAGATGCAACAGTTGGTGTTACAAAACGTGACTGGGATATATCAAAGGTTTCTACCGGACAGGAAGCTGTAGAAGGTGGGAAAACCAGAAGATTTTCCTGGAAGAGCAGTATAACATTGCCTGGAAATGCTATCAATTCTTTAGGCACATTTACCTATGAAGATACTATTGAAAACGGCAGCTTAGATTCTGAACATTATTGCATCAGAAGTGAACTGCAGCAGGCGATTGAAAACAGTATTAACATTAAATATCTGGTAAATGATAATGGACAGATGAGGGATCAGACAGATAGCCTTAAAGACTGTTCAAGCTGGCTTTCTTATACAATAACATATAAAAATGCTGCCGGAAAGAAAGTTACAGATGATAATGATAAGGTTAACAGTTTTATTATTACCTTTAATGCTGATCCGAATTCAGATAAAAAGTATGCCGGTAAATTAATTGAGTTTGAATATCAGACAATAGGAAATATCGAAACCATACCGGAGGGTGAGACAAAAACGTTCTATAACAGCGGAAAACTGGGAGATAAAAAAGTAACTGGAAACGTAAGTTATAAAAATCCGGTAAGACTGATCAAACAGAGTGGTGTAGAAGGTTCTCTCACACCCCCAGAAGATTACTATTGGAATACTGATTACAAATGGAATGGAGCATATTCTGATAGTCAGAAAGAAGCGAAGCTGGGAGAAAATAAATACATTTATTATCGAATTCTGATTGATCCGGAAGATCGTGGAACTGGTCCGAAAACCCCGATCATTCTGACTGATACACTTCCAGCGGGAACAGAATTTGTAGAGGGCAGCGGATATGCATTATATACTAATGCGGCATGTAATGGTGTTTGGCGCTGGGAAAATAACAAAGACATTACAAAACCTGGATTTTCTGTAGGAAGAAGTGGCAATGTACTTACAATTACTCTGGAGAAAGACAGCTATTACTTAAAAGATGATAATAAAATTGCCATCTATTATGCTGTTAAAATTACAGATGATACGAAGCTGGATGGAGCCGGAACTGCCACATTTACTAACAAGGTAGTATGGGGTGATCGTGAAGCAAGTACTGATACAGATATCAAAAAGAATCATGAAGTGATTGAAAAAACGGGTTCTCAGAGGACTGAAAAGGACAGTAAAACTGGTGCAGAAAGACCGAAGAATATTGTAGATTACAGTATTGTCATAAATCCGAATGCTGAGGATCTGGATGATGAAAGTGATACCCTGGTATTAAAAGACGTACTTGAATATGTTGCAAAACAACTGAGTGCTGTCAATCTGGATCTCAGTACAGTTAAACTGTATGTATATGATGCCACCAAGGAAGATAAATGTGGCGCAGAAATCGATGCTTCAAGGTATGTGATCGAATATAACGATTCCTCCAGTGGAAAACGTGAGTTTAAAGTTACTCTTCCAGATGAATTGGCCTGTGTTCTGAAATATTCCTATCAGTATGACAGAGGAACTACTGCCGGTGATATTCAAATAAGCAATGAAGCAAAATTAGGAAGCCATAGCAGTAAAGTAAATAATCTTACTTTGGAGGAAGCAACATCTTATGCAAATGCTAATAAACACATTATTGTTTTCAAAGTAGACAGCAGAGATTTCTCAAAACTGCTTTCAGGAGTTAAGTTTAAGCTTTACGAATATAAGAATCAGAACTGGACAGAAGTAAAAGAGTTAACTACTGACAAAAACGGCCGAATTGATATCAGTCTCGGCGACAAAAAAGACAGTCTTGTAAAACATAATGTACTCTATAAGCTTGTAGAAACAGAAACACAGGATGGATATGAAGTATCTGATAAACCATATTATATTGTATCTCTGGAGAATAAAACGAAAGATAATATATGGGATTCAATTCCATGGGAGATGAAAAATTCTGAATTTGGCAACAACAAAGATAATATCAGGACAATTTCCCAAAACGGAGATACCATTTATATCACAAATGACTACACAAGTGTTGGCGTTGAGAAGAAATGGCTGAACAGCGAAGGTGTAGCTATTAAGCCAGGTGCAGAGAGTGTAACTGTTAAGCTGCAGAGAGAAACACAGACGCCGGCGGGTAATAAGGTAACGATTCACAGTAAGGCTACTAATGGAGCTAATGTAGACAAAACAGAAGTATTTTGGGTAAGGCCTGGTACATCGATGAGAATCAGATGGAATATGAATGTAGACAAAACAGGAGTTGGTACTACGTTCACTTATGGTTTAGATGGATGTACATTAGAGTGGGAACTGGAAGAAGGATGGAAGAATATTCCTACTATAGTTACTCCACCAATAAACGGTGATGTTAACATTGAAATTTCGCAGACATCATATGTTCAGTGGGGAAGTGGTGGCTCAGAAAACAATCCTATTGAGGTAACCTATACTCCAGGTGGACATAACTCGTCAATTGATGAAAGCTACAATCCTGATCCAGTTGTACTGAGTGCATCCAATAACTGGAAATATGTCTGGAAAAACCTTGCTCAGGAAGATGCAAATGGTAATCCTTATTACTATAAAGTAGTGGAAGTCAGCAATATTCCGGGCTATACTGTAAGTTATACAAATAATGATGTTCAGTCCGGAGAGGTTATTGTTACGAATATCAGAACCACCAGTCAGGACTATGAACTTCCTGAAACCGGTGGAATCGGTACTAACAGGTTTACAGCAGTGGGACTGGCCTTAATGGCAGGATCACTGATGTGCGGATACGTAATGAAGAGGAAACGTCGGGAAAGGAGGAAAATTTAAATCTCTTTTCCAGGCGAATCAAAACGCCGAAGCGTATCTGAAATATAAAAAGATAAACAAAAATGTTTATAAAAAAGAAAGTGAGGAATGAAGTATGAAGCGTTTAAAGAAAATCGTCAGCATAGTGCTGACAGCGGTAATGGTGTTGGCTATGTGCATACCGGTAATGGCAAATGTTGATCTTAGCAACCACACATTTGCGGCATACCAGATTTTTACTGGTAAGTATGAAAATGATAAGTTATCAAATGTTGCCTGGGGTAACGGCGTAGACTCAGCTGCTTTAATGGGAGAAGGATTACTTGCTGATTGTAAATCTGCTGAAGATATTGCAGATAAATTAACGGCTAACACAATAGGAGCACAGGCTTTTGCAGACGTTGTTGCAAAGCATCTGAATAACGGAAATGCTATAACAGGAACCGGAACCATTAATTTACCGGAAGCTGGCTATTACCTTATCGAAGATACCACAGATGTATCTGGAGTTAATGATGCAAAGAACTTTACACTGCTTAAAGTCAGTGCACGTGGAGAAGTAACACCACAGGTAAAAACCGATAAGCCTTCTCTTGAAAAAAAGGTACAGGATATCAATGATACTACTGGAGACAAAACCGGATGGCAGGATTCTGCTGACTATGATATCGGAGATGAAATTCCCTATCAGCTGACAGCTACTATGGGAGATTTATCCAATTATAAGACCTATTATGTGAAATTTCACGATACAATGACACATCTGACTTTCAAAGAAATCACAACTGTAAAAGTTGGAGATACTGTTCTGCGAGAAAATCAATATACTGCTAAATGGAGTGCAGCATCTAAAGAGTTAACAGTAGCTATTGATGACGTAAAAGCTTATGATGCAGCTAAAGAAACTAAGGTAGTTGTAGAATATAAAGCAACTTTGGATGAGGATGCAGTAATCGGTTCAGCAGGTAACCCGAATACAGCATATCTGGAATATAGCAATAATCCAAATAACGCCGGTGCTGGTGAGACTGGTAAAACTCCTGAAGATAAAAATATTGTATTTACTTATAAGACAGTTGTAAATAAAGTTGACCAGGATGGAAATCCGCTGGAAGGAGCCAGATTCGAACTGTTTAAGGAAGTAAACGGCGAATGGATCTCCAAGGGTACACCGGAAGCAAAAGCAAACGATGAAGATAATAAAAACAATGTATTCGAGTGGAGCGGTCTTGACGATGGAAAATATAAACTTGTAGAGACAGTAACACCGAATGAATATAATACAATCCAGCCTATAGAGTTTACTATCAGCGCTGATCATGAGGCAGCATCAGATGCTCCTAAGTTAATCAGCCTGGCAGGCGGTGATAAGTTTACAGGCAATGTTTCAAACGGTACTCTTACTACAGCAATTGAGAATAAATTAGGTTCCACTCTTCCAGAAACAGGTGGCATCGGTACAACAGTCTTCTACGTAGTTGGTGTGATTCTTATGCTTGGTGCAGGCGTTCTTCTTGTTACAAAGAAACGCATGAGCTCTAACCGCTAATCACGAACCTACATAAAGAAAAAATTATAAAGTAATACAAATCCTACAAAGGAGCAGGAAGTCATTCCTGTTCCTTTGGGGATAAAAAGTGACAACAGGGAGATGCACATGAAAAAAAAGAATTTATCTACAATTGCATTAGTGCTTGTATTTTTCGTGGGTCTCTCCGTGCTGTTATATCCAACAATCAGTGATTACTGGAATTCCCTGCATCAGTCACAGGCAATCGCGACATACGCGGATTCGGTGGCTGAGATGGATGAACAGGACTATGAGGAAATGTGGAATGCAGCCCAGGAGTATAATGAGAAACTTTTCGAGACCGGACATGGTCTGGGGCTGAAGAAGAAAGAGAAGAAGGAATACAATAACCTGCTGAATGTTTCCGGAACCGGGATCATGAGCTATATCGAAATTCCGAAGATCAAGTGTTCTCTTCCCATCTATCACGGCACAGATGAAGGTGTCCTTCAGATTGCCATCGGTCACATCGAAGGAAGCTCCCTTCCAGTAGGCGGTGTCAATACTCACTGTGTTCTTTCCGGACACAGAGGACTTCCCAGTGCCAAGCTCTTTTCCAATCTGGACAAGCTGGAAGAGGGAGACGTATTCATGATCCGTACCCTGGATCAGACGCTGACCTATGAAGTAGATCAGATCCGCATCGTTCTTCCGGACGAAGTGGATGACCTGAAGATCGAAGAGGGCAAAGATCTCTGTACACTGGTCACCTGTACTCCTTATGGAATCAATACCCACCGTCTTCTGGTGCGCGGTCATCGTGTAGCCAACCGTGAGGAAGCGGAAGCTGTTCGTGTAACAGCAGATGCCATGCAGGTGGACAACAGAATTGTGGCTGCAAGTATTGCCGTTCCTGTCCTGCTTATTTTGCTGGCTGGCATCTTTGTAAGTGGTCGCAGGAAGAGATAAAAGAATGAAGAAAAAACATATATCAACGATCATTATCGCACTTATTTTTCTGGCAGGACTTGGTTTCCTCCTTTATCCTACGGTAAGTAACCTGTGGAACAGGGCGCATCAGTCCCGCGCTATTGCGACCTATACGAAGCAGGTGGAGAAGCTGGATGATTCCCAGAACAAGGAGATGCTGAAAGCAGCCAGAAAGTATAATAAAAGTCTTTTGAAGAAATCCGATCACTGGAAACTTTCGAAGAAGGGGAAGAAGAAATATGAAAGCCTTCTGGACGTTTCCGGAACCGGAATCATGGGTTATATAGAAGTTCCGAAGATCGACTGTTCCCTGCCGATCTACCACGGAACAGATGAGGGCGCACTGCAGATCGCCATCGGACATCTGGAAGGAAGTTCCCTTCCTGTAGGGGGCAAAAGTACTCATTGTGTTCTTTCCGGACACAGGGGACTGCCCAGTGCCAGACTCTTTACAGATCTGGATCAGATGGAGGAAGGTGACATTTTTGTCCTGAATGTGCTTGGCAGGAAGCTGGCATATGAGGTGGACCAGATCAAGGTGGTTTTGCCCGATGAGATGTCTGACCTGGAAATCGTTCATGGAAAGGATCTCTGCACATTGGTTACCTGTACGCCATATGGAATCAACACACACAGGCTTCTGGTGCGTGGACACCGGACCAAATACATAGAAGAGACAGTTGTTCGGGTACAGAAGGAAGCAGAGAAAAAGGAAACAGGTATCTGGCTGCTGGCCGGCGGCGGTGCTGTGTTCTTGATCATAATCATTATCGTGGTGGTAAAACGCCGCAGGAAACGTAGAAATCTACAGAGATAACGGAGGCTGGGTAGTATATGAAGAAAAAGTTTATGAAATGGAAAGGGTTCAGGATTCTGACAGCCGTTTGTATGGCTTTGCTGCTTCTGCTGGGAGTGGTGCCGGGAGTATGGGCATCTGATACAGGCAGCGGGGGGCAGTTGGGAAGTCTTTCTATGACACTGGCTGTGACTGAGGATGGTGCGCAGGTACCTTTGGCAGATGTGCCGCTGTCTTTGTATCAGGTAGGAACTATGGAGATTGATACCTATGTGGTTCATTTCCAGCTGGCTTCCTCTCTGGAATCTACGGGAATAGATCTGAATAATCTGAAGACTGCAGCGGATGCAGAGGCAGCTGCGAAGACACTGGTAAATAAAGTTGGAAGTGCAGGGGTTCCTGTGAAGACAGCTGTTTCAGATGTGAATGGTAATGTGAGTTTCACTTCTCTGGAAATGGGCGTGTATCTGATGGTTCAGACAGGAAATCTGGAGAGCTACAGGGTTTCTCCGATGCTGATCTCTGTGCCGTATTCCAGTGATGGAAGCGAAGCTGACCTGGAATATAATGTAACTGCTTATCCGAAAGCAGAGAAGAACAATGACAGTAATACAGGTACTCTGAAAGTGACCAAGAAGCTGTATCTGCTGGATGATGACTGGGTTGATATCTATACACCGGAAGCAACTTATTATGTACGTCTGTATCTGGATGAGGCGGCTACCATTCCTTATGGGGATGCGAAAGCGATCCATATTGTGGGAGATACCAGTGGTACTGTGGAGTATACGGATCTGCCGCTGGGCACTTATTATGTGCGTGAGACAGATGCAGAGGGTAATCCGAGACCGGATGGTGATTCTTTCCTGGATGAGACAGGAACTGAGGTTATCTGCAGTATTGATGTGAATGGTGAAACCGGTTCTATGGTTACTTTTGACAATGTGAATTTCGATGTACAGGAAGCTGTTGTAAATAATATTTATCTGGATCTGCCGGATAACTTCTACATGGAGCGTCTGTTATGGATTCAGAAGAATGTGGTGAAGGATGGACAGCAGACGACTGTAGATGATACATTCTATGCTACTGTCAATGAGATTCAGGAAGATGGCAGCGAGGTTAAGGTAGAGACTCTGGAACTGAAGCAGAATGATAAGGTAAGTCTGGTATTCCAGTCTACGGATATTGCGGATAAGGATAAGGTATTCAAATACAGAGTATTCGAATCTGATAAAGATGGTAAGGCGGTGGATAAGGCTACATTCGGATATAAGGTCAGCGGTGAAGGTAATCTGACATTCGATGGTGAGAAAGAACTGACAGTTACGATTACCAATACAGTGACAACAACCACTCCGACACCGACACCAACCCCAACACAGACTCCGGAAATCACTCCTGGCACAACTCCTGGAACAACGCCAGGCGTTACTCCTGGAATCACACCAACCACTTCACGCCACAGCGTAAAGACAGGTGATAACACGAACATTATAATCTGGTTCGTAGTTCTGTTTGTAGCAGCTGCAGCAGTAGGATTCGTGATCGCCAGAAAGAAAAAGAAATAATGTATTATTGAAAAAACGTAACGTCTGCAGGCGTTGCGTTTTTTTCGTTATGATGTTATGATTTGAAAAAAGATTTTAGGCGAATGCAGATGGTTGTGTATATATAATTTCCAACAACAAAGGAGAGAGATGAAATGGTAAAGGTAGATTTGATCACCGGTTTCCTTGGTTCAGGGAAGACGACATTTATCAGGAAGTATGCGCAGTATTTGATGGATACAGGAAAGAATATCGGGATTCTGGAGAACGATTATGGGGCTGTGAATGTGGATATGATGCTGCTTCAGGATCTGATGGGGGATAATTGTGAATTGGAGATGATCTCCGGGGGATGTGATAAGGACTGCCACAGGAGGAGATTTAAGACAAAGCTGATCGCTATGGGAATGTGCGGCTATGATCGTGTGATCGTGGAGCCATCAGGGATTTTTGATGTGGATGAGTTCTTTGATATTCTTCATGAAGAGCCGCTGAACCGCTGGTATCAGATCGGGAATGTGATCGCGATCGTGGATTCGAAGCTGGAAAGCGATCTGTCGGATGAGGCAGATTTTATCCTGGCTTCGGAAGTGGCGGATGCCGGATGTATTGTGATGAGCAAGAGCCAGGAGGCAACGCCGGAGGAAATCCAGGGGACGATTGAGCATGTGAATCGTGCCTTGGAAAAGGTGCATTGCAGCAGGGGATTTGGAAAAGATTTTGATGGCAGCGGTGAAGCTGGTGTTACCAACAATGTTATCCACAAAAACTGGGATGAGATGTCGAAAGAGGACTTTGATCTGATCGCATCCTGTGGATATGTGATGGCAAGCTACAGGAAACCGGAGTTCGAGGCAGAGGATG
>OLRJ01002817.1_pt1 | contig 12394 bp, 3 predicted proteins | sample 1672741 | NCBI WGS metagenome assembly OLRJ01 (sample SAMEA3136719, study PRJEB25190) | human gut metagenome | biome: human gut; feature: human-associated habitat; material: faeces | place: Austria | collected 2013
GCCGCACCTCGCTCGCCGTATCGGCACTTAGAATTATGCGGTATTGCCTTTACAACTTCACAAGTATCTCCCCCGCACCGGAATCCGATTGCCCTTCTCCCCTATCCCCCAACCGCGCGTACCGTTCATCTTCATCCGCTCCCCCCACCCCAAAACAAAAGGCATGTGCCCCCTTATCTCTATCATAAGGTGGGCACATGCCGTTACATTATCATGATTTTATCACGCCAAAGTCATCAGGCAATGCAGCCATCGGCAAAGCTGTTGCGCTTGGCTTTTTCTTTCTGCTGGTTGCGCTTGGCGATGATTTCTTTGCTCAGGCCAATACGGTTGGTCTTGAAGTGGAAGAACGGGCGTTCCGGTACGGTGAAAATCTCCACCGGACGCATGTAACGTTCCGGCAGGCAGGCATTGATCTTATCGCGCACATCGTCCAAGGTGTAGCCATCTTTGAGCTGGACGTACAGGTACGGCAGGAAGCAGCCCTCGTGCTCATCATCCGGCACGATAACAAAGAACTCGTCCTTGATGCCCTTGATGTCGGCATCGGCCACGATGTTCTCCAGCGGCTGCACCATCAGGTCGCCGCCGCCAAAGCGCGGGGATGCGCCGCGGGTCATCGTGTAGAGCACACCGTCCTCGGTCATATAGCCGATATCGCCGGTGTGCAGCCAGGTCTTGCCGTCTGCGTGGACCTGCAGTGCCTTGGCGGTTGCTTCGGGGCGGTCATAGCCCAGCATCACGCCGGGGCCCGTCATGCAGATCTCACCGGGGGTATTGTAGGTCAGCTCTTCCTGGGTGCCGGGCTTGAAGATGCTGATGACGCTGTGGATCATCGGCACACCAACGTTGCCGTCACGCACCGGGAACGGAGCCATGGGCAGAGTGGCGTTGGAGCCGGCCTCACTGCTGCCGTAGCCGGCAGTAAAGCGCAGGTTGCAGTTATGCTGCTTGAGGAACTCCTCAACATTGCGCAGCTGCTTGTTGTTGAATGCCTCGCAGCCGGCGCCGATGGCCAGCATGTGGGACATATCATAGTCAGCCGGAAGACGCTTGCTGCGGCGGATAACCTCCACAAACATGGGGATCAGGGGCCAGTTGTTGGGGCGGTAGCGCATCATTTCCAGGTCAACATCGTACACATCCACAAACGGATCCAGAATGAGCAGCATACCGCCGGCCAGGGGCAGCAGCATCATGGAAACCACAACAGCGATCAGAGCCGGGGGCAAGATGGTCAGCAGCCAGGTGGGGCGGAATTTATCCGAAGAGCCATAAAAGTTCATCTGAGCCAGCACGCCGATGATGCTGTGTGCAGAATGGATGACCTGCTTGGAAGGGCCGGTGGAACCGCTGGTGTAGGCGCGCAGCAGCGGGCGGTCAATGTTGACAGGAGCGGGCACAAAGCCGCGGAAACGCTGGCCCATGTTACAGAAATCAGCCCACATCATGGTATCAGAGCCACGGGCGGGAACATCCGGATACAGGGCATCCAGGGAATGCTGCAGGTAAACCGGCATAGCGGCGCGGTCGCCGCTTTCCAGAGCGGGAACGATAACATAGGTATTCACGTTGGTCTGCTCACGGTAGGCTTCGATTTCGGCCTTGGAGAAGAAGTCGTGAACAAAAATCACCTTGGCATTGGCTTTCTGAACAGCTTCAATGTTTTCTTCCAGGGTGTTGTCACGGCACAGCAGCGAAGCACCGATGCGCTCGGCTGCCAGCAGCAGATAAATGAATTCCGGCACAGAACGCAGGAACACGGGGATCTGGTCCCCCTGCTTGATGCCAAGCACCTGCAGAGCGCGGGCGGTGGCGTCTACCTTACGGAACACGGTACCCCAGGTGATATCCACGCCATAGTAGTGCATGGCAACCACGTTAGGGTCTGCAGCGCGCACGGAGAGGTACTGCTCTACGGTGCAGGCCGGAACCTGGATACCGCGCAGAACTTCTGGATAGAACTTCATCCAGGGGCGGTCAATGCTGGGCTTGCCAGTCAACATCGCGTTTTCATTCATTGCAATTTCCTCCAAATGTCTTTCCCTTATAGTTGCAGGGAATTAAATTATCCAAATCAAATCACGCCAAACCTTTATGGCGCTTTCCCCTGCTGTGCACATCGTTGCACAGCGTCGCCGAACCATAATGCTACAATTATCTTCGGTGCTGAACATAGTATACCATTCCTGTTTACGGAAAGCACGAGAATCCCATGGCACAAATTTCCAGAAATTGATTCCGCATGATTCACTTTTTTCACATGGATTTTCACGCTTTGGCATGGAGTTTTCTTGCAATTTCATTTTCCTCGGTGCAACAAAAGCCCCAGCTGCCGCAGCAGCCAGGGCTTTATGTTTATGCGTATGTATGTTGTATTTTTAGATTTTGTTCATCCAGCTCTCTTGCAGTTCTTCCATTTCATCACTTTTGGCGCGGGTAATCAGATGGATTCCCTGCAGGACATGATGGATGTGCTCCGCAATGGCGTTGCGCTCTTTTGTCACGTTCTGGTCATCCAAATTCCAGACCTGATCAAAATATTCACTCAGGCGGTCTTCCATCACACTGTTGTTGACCATTGCAATCCGGTTGATGGGGCAGTTGTTATCCAGCCGAAGATACGATGCAGCGCCAGAAAGAAACATATTGGGGTCCGCCACATACTGGAAATCGTTCACAATGCGGCCGCTGATCAAGCGGAATTCAAGTTTTTCACGCTGCTTGCAAAGCTGCAGCACATAGCTGATGCACCGGCTGCGCTGATCTGGGGTAAGGCTGACCTTGTAACTGAAAAAGTCCAGCTCGCCGGAAACCGCCATGGAGGAAAATGCAGCTTCATAAATCAGGATGCGGATGTTTGTTTCCTCCACCACACCTTTGGCAAGGTTGTGTACGCTACGCAGCTCCGCAGGGGTAGCACCCAAAAAATCTTTCAGTTCGGCCTCGTGGGCGGTCAGGATCTCTTCAAACAAGTCATCCGGCAGCAGAAGCTCATTCAGGTGGCCGAACATCCACCGCAGATTGGAGGCCAGCAGCGTGTGCATATAGTCGTACTGGCTGATCAGCTGGCGCATGCTGGTATCGCGGAAAAGCTGGTCATCCCGCACGCAGAGCTTGGAGAAGTTATCATACAGGCTTTCGCAGTTCTGCGGGTCCTCGGTGGCGGTAACGGCAGCGCAGCGGCTGTGGCTGACCAGCAGGCCGGTAATGGCAAAATCGCCCTTGACCACAAACACCGCGCGCCCGGCAGCCGCGGTGCTGCCAAACAGCTTGAAATGAATATGGCTGAAGTTGGTCAACACGTTGATAATGAGCGCGGCATCATAGATGGGGTCCCATTTTTCGCGGCTGATATCGATCATCAGCTTGAAATAGACGTTATCATAGCTGCGCTGGTCCACCAGCTGGCCGTTTTGCAGGTTGGCAACTTTCAGGCGGTATTCACGCGCCATTTCCATCAGGTCCATCACAGCCACAATATCCAGCTGGCTGACGCGGCGCAGCACGGGGTGCGCCATTTTGGTCAGGTATTGCAGCATGTTCAGCTCGGCCCAAAAGTCCGTATAGGGGCCAATGCGCGCCTCGCCGCTGTCCAGTTCCTCTTGCAAATAATCATATTCAGCAATCAGGTTATCATAAATGGCGGCTTTCAGGTCACTGGGGATGCTAACGCTGTATTCCCGCAGCAGCAGGTTACGGCCATCATCGGTGGCTTCATCCACCACGCAGGCACTGATGCCCTCCATCACGCGCTTTTCAGTCTTTTTGGCAGGCAGCATGCGGCCGCTGACCCATTTGCTGATATAGGAAACATCGTATTGCAGGCGCTTGGCCAGGGTATAGTTCTTGACTTCCGCAACTTCCAGCAAATGCTCCAGCAGAATGCTGAATCTATTTTTATCTTCCATTGCACCAAATCCTCTTCACCCATTTAGTTTACACTTTTCTTTTATTCTATTATACAAGTTCCATATTTCGATTGCAAATTCAAATGATAACAGGTAAGGAAAAAATGAAGAAAATATATTAAAATTTTTCACAATTCGCGGCCGCATTCTTTGGCATCCATGCCAGTTTGTTGCTTTTTTGTTGTTTGAACTGACAAAGTTTGTTTGTTCTGCTTGTGATATCCTCCAAAAATTATACTTCGCGCGCCATATTTGCCAAATTTAGCCGCAGCTTTTTAGTAGGTTTTGCCCTTGCACCGGCCTGATGTGTTCGCCATGTTTTTGTGTGTTGCCTTTATTATGCGGGTAAGGTAAATTGCGATTTTTTAATCGTGTACTATTGGGTGGGGTCACCCCGCCCTACTGATTGTTTAAGGGTGTGCTGCCCATTATAATTTGTTCTGTAGGGGACGGTCTTGACCGTTCCGAGGCCTTGTCCGATTGGTCGTGATGGGATTTGTGGCAGGGCAAGGTGCCTGCGGGCGCAGTGACTGTTCCAAGGCGTTGGATTCGATTGCTTTAGGGCAATACCGCATAATTCTAAGTGCCGATACGGCGAGCGAGGTGCGGCAGATGCCAAGCCAAAAGCGCAGATAATACTGGATGTCTTATCGAGCATTTTGGCAACGCAGATGCCGTGCCGCAGCCGCCGGAGCGGTGCTTAAGCCGTCAGGCGGGAATTGTGCGGTATTGCCTTAGGTTTGCGGCAAGGAACCACCCCTCAGGCCGCTTCGCGTCCAGCTCCCCTCCAGGGGAGCCACCACAAGCATAAGGTAAGATACTGGCTCCCCTTAGAGGGGAGCTCCGGCGAAAGCCGGTGAGGGGTGGTTCCTCGCGCAGAGCCTGATAAATGAGATTTGTGACTGGGCTCATCCGGCGGCCAATGGGCTGGCCGCCCTACCGTACAGTTACCAACAAAAGGCCTGTAATTTATACGCTCCTCCGGGGCGTCGGGGACGCCGCCCCCTACGGCATAGCAAGGTATATTGCAATTTTTAAATTGTGTATTGTTCCCAGTATTTCGGCAGGGTGGGGTCCCCCGCCCTACTGGCCTGGCAAATATTTCACCGAACCTATGCCCACAAATACAAAAATGCCGCAGCAGACTGTTACATCTGCTGCGGCATTTCTATTTAGGGGTTAATGGGCTGGGTTACAGCTCATTGTTCCGGCTGTGGGATTACTGCCGAATGCCGGTGTTCTTATCGAAATGATAAGTGCGGCCATCGATGACTGCATCGCCCTTAGCCATGGTGCCATAGATCGGGTCGAAATAGTAACGCTTGTCAGCGCTCCAGCCCTTGATCATGTGGCCCTGTGCATCGTAACGGACCCACTTGCCGGTACCATCGGCGCGGTCAGCCCACTGGCCAGCTTCGGATTCCTGATAGACATCCTTGCTGGTGGCTTTCTTGCCCTGGTCAACGGCATCCAGCCAGTACCAAGCGTCGGAAGCCGGGTCATAGATTTCCTTGCCGCGGCCTTCCAGACCCTGGCGAACGCCCTTTTCGTACCAGAAGTCAGCGCCTTTGATGGTCAGCCACTGGCCGTCCAGAGCGATACCGGTGTACTCGTCAAATGCGCAAGGTACACCGTCAATATCGCCTGCGCCCTTAGCCATAGCGCCGGTGATCAGGTCAAAGTAGTAGGTGCCCTTATCGGTCGTCTGCCAGCCCTTGACCATGTGGCCGTTCTCATCGTAACGGACCCACTTGCCGGTGCCATCGGGCTTATCAGCCCACTGGCCGGCGGCGGATTCCTGATAAACGTCCTTGCTGACGGTCATTGCGCCGCCCTGGACAGCATCCAGCCAGTACCAAGCGTCGGAATTGGGATCATAGATCTCTTTGCCGCGGCCGGTGGTACCCTGCTTCACGCCGTTTTCGTACCAGTACTTCTTGCCGTTTTCTTCAACCCAGCCGTTCTTCTCGCCGTACTTGGCGGTGTAGTCCTTGCCGTTGAAGGTGACAGCAGCGGTGGTAACGCCGCTGGTCTGCTTTACAGTTGCATCCACGAACTGTGCGCTTGCGCAGTTCTTATCGGTGCAGGTAAAGACAGCCATTGCGGTAATGGTGGTCTTTTCAGCGGCACCATGAACGGTGCGCGTTTCGGGTTCAGTAGACGGTGCCTCAGTCGGCTCCGGCACAGCAGTCGGCTCCGGCACAGCAGTCGGTTCCGGCACAGCAGTCGGCTCTGCCGGCTTTGCGGTCGGAGTTGCGGTCGGAGTTGCGGTCGGAGTTGCAGTCGGAGTTGCAGTCGGAGTTGCAGTCGGAGTTGCGGTCGGAGTTGCAGTCGGAGTTGCAGTCAGTGCTTCAAACACAGCGCTAACGGTAACATCAGCGGCAGGCATCTTGAAGGTAGCCTTGCCATCGGTCAGGGCCAGCTTTTGGGTCTTGGTTTCATCGCCGCTCTTATAGCTGTAGGTCAGGCTGTCAGCCTTGAGCTGGTAGTTATCAGCTGCCTTAACGGTAACGGTAACGTCGGTGCCTTCAACAGCTGCGGTCGGGTCTACGGTAACAGTGCCGTTATCAGCAGGAGCTGCGGTAACCTTGTATTCCTTAACAAACTCTGCGCTGACGTTGACAGGGTAAGCAAGCATTGCAAAGGTGTAGGTGTTGGCTTCGGTGCCAGCTTTCACTTCAACGGTCTGTTCCTTGTTGTCGGCATCGGTGTAAGTAACCTTCAGGCCATTTTCCTTCAGGGCATAACCGGCATCCGGGGTAACCTTAACAGTAACGGTCGCGCCCTCAGCAGCGGTGGCCGGGCTGATTTCCAACTTGCCGTTGGTGATTGCCGCCTGCTTGACCTCATAGGTCTTAGCGTTCTTTTCAACGTTGATGGCCACATCGCCGTCCTGCATGGTGAAGGTGTAAACCGTCTTAGCCTTTTCGGTGGTAGCCTGGGCTGCGGCTTCGTCCTGCGCTGCTTCCTGAACTTCAGTCAGAGCAACATCGGTATCGCCGTTCTTTGCGGTAACGGTAACGATATCGGTGCCTTTCTTTTCTACGGTCAGGGTAACGGTATCGTCCTTGATGTAGGTGTTGCTGGTGGTGCCCAGGGTCAGGGTAACGCCTTCAACTGCATCGGGCAGGGTAACGGTGTGGGGGGTGCTTTCGGTTGCGGTATGGCAATCAGAGCACAGGTTCACATCGTTGCCAACGGACTTAGTTTCCAGCTCGTCCAGAGCCCAGGTATGGCCCTTGGGCAGTGCGCCGTCAGCGTACTTCTTTTCACCCTTGGTCAGGCCGTACTTGTTGGTGCGGGCCTGGGTGTAAGCGGGGGTATCACACCATGCTTCAACGGAAACATCGGTGGTTGCGCCGCTGCTCAGGTCGCTGACCATGTCGGACATCGGCATGGTTTCAACCAGGTTAGCGCACCACATGAACTCTTCGTTCTTGTTCTTCTCGTCAGAGCTGCCCATGTTCTGGTTGTAACTCGGGTTGTAGTTCCAGGACTCGGTCTTGTAGCTCTTACGGTTTGCATAAGAAGTGCCGGAGGCATCGGTCTTGACTTCTGCCTTGCCGTCCACCAGTTCCTTATAGGTGTTGGACAGGTTGGTGCCGACAGAAACGACCAGCTGATCCTTGGTGGTGTTGATGCCGGTGATCACAGTCTGGCCCTGCTGGGTGGTGGTAGCAAAGCTGTAGCTGTCACGCAGGGTCAGGCCCGCCAGAGGATGGTTCATGAAGGTGCCCAGATACTTCACACTGCTGGTATCCTGGGCGCTATCCATGATAACCATGCTCATGCCGGGAAAGTGGGTATCGGGAACCATGTTGCCGTCCTTATCCTTGGTCAGCTTAATGCCGCCATAGACGGTGTTGTATTCCTTCACTTCTTCCACTGCGCCGGTGGTCGGGTCCATACGGTAGATGGCGTTGTTGACGTTGAAGTACAGCTTGCCATCATACAGTGCGGTAGAGTGTACCAGTGCGGGGTAGATCCGCTTTGCAGCAGCGTCTGCCAGGCACTCGGTGTTCAGGTTGTTTTCAACCTTGGTATGCTTATCTTTTGCACTGGTATCGATCTTATAGATGGTGCCAGCTTCGGCCAGAACCTTGGCATTGCTGTCGTCACTGCTGGTTTCCTTCAGATCGTTGTAGTACATCAAGATGATATCAAACGGGTCATCCGTCTTGGTAAAGCTGCTCATGCTGAAGCCGCCGGGCCTGCTGCTGGAATCCTCTTTGCGGATATAGTAGTTCGCATTACGCGGACGTGCTTCCAGAGTATCGGGGCCCTGGTTCTGCATCTGGGAGTTGTTACCAGAGCTGCCGGAACCAGAGTTGCCGTTGTTGCCGTTCTCGGCCTGCTGGCGGCGCATGTTGTTATACAGGTTCTGGTTGGTCGTGGTATCAACGTAATAGAAGTAATTATTGTCGAAGTAGATGGGGCTGCAGATAGAGGTGAACCAGGTATCCTCGTAGCAGGTATCGGTGTAACGGGTCTCGTTCTTGTTCTCCGCCTTGGTGTAAGAGTAATGCGGCTTGCCGTTGTTCAGCACAACATTGCCGTCATCATCCACATCGGGATTCTTGTTCTTGGTGTAGGTGTAGCCGTCGTACAGCGAGTCAATGTAATCATAGTACTTGCTGTAACGGCCTTCCAGACCGGAGGGAGAAACCAGGAAGTTGACATGGCGCATGTCGCCTGCGTTCTCAACGCGGGTCTGGGCCATGCACTCGGTGTTCACGTCGTCATAGCAGACATCAACATAGTACCAGTTCTTGTTGGCTTCGCCGGTGGTCATCGTAGCAGAATTGCTGTCGCCCTGCAGCTTGTTGACCTTGACTGCGTTGAAGTAGTGGACGTTGTTGAACATGCCGCCGCCGAACGCATTACCGGCAACACTGGTATCAGAAGTATCGCAGTAATACAGGATCTGGGCAAAGTCAACAACAGCGTTATCGCCTACTTCATCGGGGGTCTTCCAGCTGCCGTCATCATTTTTATAGATGCTCTTGTTGTCAGGCAAATTCTGGACCATGTAGTTAAATGCAGATGCATAGCCCAGGCAGATGCAGCCATACTCAACGCCCTTAGCGCCGATCTCGCCGCCCAGCAGGGCACCGAAAGCAGTCGTCTGGATGGGGTCGTTGTTGCCGCCGCCGGTGATATCGCCCATGGAGCCCATATCGAATTCTGCAACCTGGGAGATCCAGTCGTGCAGGATCAGCAGCTTGGTAACATAGTCAGCGCTGTCACCCAGCTCGGCAACCTGTTTCAAGCCTTCATTACGGATGGCTTTCAGAGCTTCGCCATAGTTCATGACGTAAGACATGAACGCCTGCGGCAGCATGTTCAGCATGAATGCCATGGTGGTCGGCGGGACATCATCGTTCGGATCAATGCTGCACAATATCTTGATTGCGCCCATGGTGCCGGTGATGCTGCCATCCTCGCCCTGCTTCTGAACGCCCTTGGAGGTCCAGAACGGGGCAACCACGCCGAAGTACTCTGCTTCGTCCTGGTTGAACTGCGACAGCTGGAAGTAGTAGTAGTTCATCTGCGCAGTCGAGACATCGTAAGTATTGGTGACCTGGTTGCCCTGGTCGTCCACATACACGGCAGTCTTCTGGCTGTCGTACAGCAGCAGGCTGTTCTTGCCCTTGTTGTCGCCGCTCTGATAGGTGAAGTTCACCTTGCTTGCGTCAACCGGGTTGTTCTGCATATCGTACCAGTTGCCGCCATCCATTGCGGACACCAGGGTAACGCCGGTGCCGCCGGAGGTGGTATCCAGGGTCGGGGTGCCGCCCACGTTGATGTAGACGGAATTGTTATTCTGGTCTACCACAACGCTGACCGGCATGGTCATTACCGGCTGGGTTTTGATTTCTTCGCCGCAGACAGCGCACTTGAAGGTGATGCTGGTGCATTCCCAGTCAATGGTAACGGGAGCGCCGGCAGAAATTTTGCCGGTTTCGCTGTCATAGAACAGCTGGGCGTTGCTGTAGTCATCGGCCAGCTTGCCCTCGACCTTCTTCATTTCCCAGTTGAAGGTAGCAACAAAGTTGCCATCTGTATCCTTGGGCACGGCATGGTTCTGGCAGGGCAGGGCGGCAATGTCGTCGGTGCGGGTGGTGGGTTCCTTGTATTCCTTCTTAACCGGGCTCTTGTCAGCGGGCACGCTGGCAGAGTAAACGGTCTTGCCGGCAGCGCCGGGCTTTGCCTCGGTGGTATCCTTGGTTACGGTGCCTTCTACCTTCTGGTAGGCATCGTCCTTTTCACAGGTATACACAGCGGTGTAAGCCCAGCCGTCATCGGTCTTGGTCCAGTAACCATCGGGGGTTTCCTTCCAGGTATGGGTGTGGCCATCCTCCGGGTTGGTGTCATTCCAGTACCATTTCGGCTCGCCATAGGTATGGCCGTCTGCAGCGGCGCTGGCCGCAAAGGTATCGGAGTTTTCAGCAACGTAAGCCTGTGCGTAGCTGTCAGCCTGCTGCGCAATCACTTCATCATCGCTGTTGGTCATGGACTCCATCGCAGAGGTCATGCCGGAGCTACCGGTAAAGGTAACGGCGGTCACAACGCCTGCGGCGTTCGTCTCATAGCCCAGGTCGGTAACGGCGCTGGACAGATGATACGTTTTGATGGTGGCAGCCATCACCGATGCCATCTCGTCCTTGTTCAGGCCATAGGCTTCGGTGTTGATCTTGCCGGCTGCGGCGTTGGCGTACATGGCATCGGCCAATGCATTTTCCAACGCTGCAAGGCTCATGCCCGCCTTGCTCTGCGCAGTCGCTTCCAGCTTGGCATCGTCCTGCTCCAGTTCATGCACTTCGCCCTGGGCAGCCAGCGTTTGGGCTGTCTGCTTGATCAGGTCTGCGGTGCTGGTGAACTTGGGCAGGGACTGCACAGCGCTGGCCGCGCTTGCTGCGCTTGCTGCAACAGACTGCGCTACCGAAGAATCAATCTTGGTAGTTTCGGCTGCTGCGGGAAGCGCCACGCTTTGGGCAACCATGGCTGCTGCCAGCACGGATGCACCAAAACGCTGAAGGTTTTTCTTCATAGTTTTATCCTCCCTTAAGTGTTACTACTTTCCCCTTTTGTGTGAAAAGTGGTACGGCAGATGTGCGGCACTTTGCAGGTGTTGATTGCAAAACGCCTGGTTGTGCTCCCTCGGTCTGGCGATCCCCTGCCGGGCTGCGGCCTGCTTTTGGGGCTTTTGGCCCCGGCACAGCGGCTGACAAAACGTTGTACCGGCTGCATGCCTTGATCCCGCAAATGATAACCTTTCCGACACATCTAGGTATATACATTATATCACAGTTGCCAGAATTTGCATAGTTCATTAGAGCGGTTTCTATCTAAATTTTTGTCCTTGAATCAACTGAAACCTGTTTTTCGCACATTATTTGCGTTGCGGTGCGGTGACCCTTTGGCGGTATTTATTAACATTTTTGAATGGTTTATTCCTGATTTTATCAAATGATTGAACATTTACCCCGATAATGTTCTTTGCAATCTCTTAATACAATTACCCGGTATTGTGATCGCGCATTTTTTGTCATTTCGGTTTGGCTTGTTGTTGAGAGATTTGGCAGAGATTGGAGGAAACTTGAAGGGAAAATTGGAGGTTGAGAATTGCCCATTATAAATTGTACTGTAGAGAGCGTTTCTGACCGTTCCGAAAACTTAGGGATAGATCAACCCTTGCCCCTTAACCGCGACCTGAAATGCACCTTCCCAAGGTAGGGCGGTGTGAGTGCCCCCTCCTGCCCCACTTTTTCAAAGTTCCGAATGGTGTCCTCTCCCCTATCTACAATTCCTGATGTTTTCATGATGCCTTCCTTGGTCTTCCACACCCGGCCTTTGCCCCCTCCCCGCCCCATAAGTCGTACACAACAAAAAGGCCCCTGCCTTAACAGCAGGAGCCTTGAAAGCTATATCACAAGCCGAAAATTACTTCTCGATCTTGGAAACAACGCCGGAACCAACAGTGTGGCCGCCTTCGCGGATAGCGAAACGCATGCCTTCTTCCATGGCAACCGGGGTGATCAGCTCAACGTGCATATCAACGTTGTCGCCGGGCATGCACATCTCAGTGCCTTCGGGCAGGGTGATGATGCCGGTAACGTCGGTGGTACGGAAGTAGAACTGAGGACGATAGTTGTTGAAGAACGGGGTATGACGGCCGCCTTCTTCCTTCTTCAGGACGTAAACATGGCCATCGAAAGTGGTGTGGGGATGAACAGAGCCGGGAACAGCCAGAACCTGGCCACGCTCGATCTGGTCACGGTCAATACCACGCAGCAGAGCGCCGATGTTGTCGCCAGCCTGAGCGAACTCGAGGCTCTTGCGGAACATTTCCAGACCAGTGATGGTGGTGGTCAGCTTCTCTTCCTTCAGACCAACGATTTCCATCTGATCGCCGACATGAGCAGTACCACGCTCAACACGACCGGTAGCAACGGTGCCACGGCCGGAGATGGTCATAACGT
>OLRJ01002819.1_pt1 | contig 12391 bp, 8 predicted proteins | sample 1672741 | NCBI WGS metagenome assembly OLRJ01 (sample SAMEA3136719, study PRJEB25190) | human gut metagenome | biome: human gut; feature: human-associated habitat; material: faeces | place: Austria | collected 2013
CCTAAAGCCTCCCTTGTGTAAAGGGTGACTCCCCACAGTGTGGGGAGATGTCGCGAAGCGACAGAGGGGCCCGACGCGTAAGCGGGTGGCACGGTGGTAGCCGTGACGGAGGGATTGTGATTTTACGGGGGTAGGTCGATGTATGGGTAAGGTCACAATCCCCCACCGCTTCGCGGAGCCCCCCTTTACACAAGGGGGCCTTTTAAGGGGTACTTATTCTAATCCCATCACTTCATCTACCGGCAGGGCGGCTGTTACACCGTGGGCGGGGGTGTTCAGGCCGCAGGCGGCGGTGACTGCCTGCATGACGGCGGATTTCTGCTCCTGCGGGACGACGATCATAACAAAATCCTGCTCCTCCCGAATGGAAATGCCCAAAAAGCTGCTGGCCTCCTCGGTACTGCAGCGGCTGCCTTTCAACACTGTGCCGCCGCGGGCCCCTGCTTTGCGGGCAGCGTCCACAGCTTCGTCGCCGTGGCCCGCCTTGACGGAAACCCACAGCAGGGCGTAGGGATGGTCCTTCATGGTGTGTTCCTCCTTTTCAGCAGTGGGTCCGGCACAGTCCGCCGGAGCGGTCAACTGCAAAATGCTGTTCTGTACGCCGGTCAGCGGCAGGGTCACGGCGATGCCTGCGCCGCGCTTGTGGTAAGAAAGCGCCTTGTTGATGGCCCCGAACACCGCCGGGACGTTGGCGCGGGGCAGCAGGCCCGCCGTCAGCACGCGGGTGGTGCCGCCCAGGCCGATGGCATCCAGCAGCTCAGACGGGGCTGTGCCCTTGGCGCGGGCTTCAAAACAAAGGGGGATGCCGTTTTTTTGCAGCACTTCCACCACGCGATGCTCATCCTCGGCCTGCGTGACCGAAAGGAGCAGCCGCAGGCAGGGGGTGCGTTTTTGCGTTGCAGCCATATCAGTATTCCTCCAGTTCCACCACGGTGTCGTCCAAAATGTTGGGGGCGGTCTGCGCCTGGGTGCGGCGGGCATACAGCAGGCCCATGATCTGGATGGCGATGAGCGGAGCCAGGGCGACCAGCGCCACGATACCGAAGGCATCGGTGACGACGTTGCCGCCCACCGCGCTGCATGCGCCCATGGCCAGCGGCAGCAGGAAAGTGGATGTCATCGGGCCGCTGGCGACGCCGCCGGAGTCAAACGCGATGCCCACAAACACCGGCGGGACAAAGCGGCTCATGATAAGCGCCGCCGCGTAGCCTGGGATGAGCACCCAGTAGATGCTAAGTCCGGTCAGCACGCGCAGCATGGCCAGCGCCACCGCCACGGCCACACCGGCCTGCAGGGCGCTGTTCATGGCATGGCGGGAGATGGTGCCACCGGTGATCTCCTCGACCTGTTCGTTGAGCACCTGCACCGCTGGCTCGGCCTTGACGATATAGTAGCCGATGAGCATGCCGATAGGAAGCAGCGCCCAGCGCAGGGGGCCGCTGCCCAGGCCGCTGCCCAGCAGATTGCCTACGGGCGCGAACCCGACGTTGACACCGGTGAGGAACAAAATCAGCCCGATAATGGTATACACAAAACCCAGCACCATACGCACCAACTGGCGCGGCTGGAAGCTGCGGGTCAGCGCCTGGAACAGCACAAACACGCCCACGATGGGCAGCGTGCTTTGCAGCACCTCGGCCGTATAATGGGGCAGGTCCTGCAAAAAGGCCAGTGCCACATCCTGGGTAGTGATGACCGGGGCCAGCTGCACGGCGTCATAAATCGTCTCCGTGGGGTGGTAGAAGATACCCAGCAGCATGACCATCAGGATGGGGCCAACACTGCACAGAGCGATGAGGCCGAAGCTGTCGTTGGCGCTGTCCTTATCGCTGCGGGCAGCTGAGAAGCCGATGCCCAGCGCCATGATAAAGGGCACCGTCATGGGGCCGGTGGTGACGCCGCCGGCATCAAAGGCGACGGCCAAAAATTCATTGGGGACAAAAAGGGACACCACGAACAGCAGCAAATACAGCCCCAGCAGCATTTTGGACAGCGGCACGCGGTACAAAATGCGCAGCACCGCCACGGCGGTGAACACGCCGACGCCCGCCGCCACCGTCCAGATAAGCACAGCGTTGGGGATGGCCGCCACCTGGTTGGCCAGCACCTGCAGATCGGGTTCTGAGATCGTGATGATAGCGCCCATGGCAAAGCAGATGACAACGGCCAGCCATGTTTTTTTCTGGCGTACGATGCTGCCGCCTATCCCCTGGCCCAGCGGGGTCATGGAGATCTCGGCACCCAGCTGGAAGAAGCCCATGCCCACGATGAGCAGCACCGCTCCCGTTAAAAACAGGGCCAGCGTCCCCACCTCCATGGGCACCAGCGTGACGCTGAGCACCAGCACGATGACCGTGATGGGCAGCACGCTGGTCAGGGCTTCGCGGGTCTTTTCTTTGAGTTTTTCGTTCATTCGGCCTCCTTTTGCATGTAAGGGGGTCAGGCGGGCATCAGCGGTTTTCCAGCGGCACGTAGTCCCGCGGGGTCATGATGCTCTGGTAGGCGGGGCGGATGATCTTATCCACGTTGACCAGCTCCTCCATGCGGTGGGCGGACCAGCCCACGATGCGCGCCACGGCGAAGATGGGGGTGTACAGCTCCACGGGGATACCCAGCATGTCATAGACGAAGCCGGAGTAGAAGTCGACGTTGGTAGACACGCCTTTATAAATATGGCGTTTTTCTGCGATGACTTTGGGGGCCAGCCGCTCGATGGTGTTGTAATATTCAAAATCGCGGGCGCGGCCCTTGGCATCGGCCAGCTGGTGTACAAAGTTTTTGAACACCACGGCGCGGGGGTCGCTGAGGGAGTAGACCGCGTGGCCCATGCCGTAGATCAGGCCCTTCTGGTCGAAGGCCTGGCGGTCGACGATGCGGGACAGGTAGTCGTGCATGGCGGCTTCGTCGGTGGGGTCGGTGACGTGGGCGCGGATGTCGTCCATCATCTGCATGACCTTGATGTTGGCACCGCCGTGCTTGGGGCCTTTCAGGCTGGAAAGCGCCGCCGCAATGACCGAGTAGGTATCCGACCCGGAGGAGCTGACCACGCGGGTGGTGAAGGTGGAGTTATTGCCGCCGCCATGCTCCATATGCAGCAGCAGGGCGATGTCCAGCACGTGGGCTTCCAGCTCGGTGTATTTCTGGTCGGGGCGGAGCATCTGCAGCAGGTTTTCGGCGGTGGAAAGCTCCGGTTTGGGGCGGTGGATGTACATGCTGCCGCCGCACTCATAATAATGGTAGGCGTGGTAGCCGTAGACGGCCAGCATGGGGAAGACGCTGATGAGCTTGATGCACTGCTCCAGCTGGGTCTGCAGGTCGGTCTTGCCGATGTCGTCATCGTAGCTGGCGAGGGTGAGCACACTGCGGGTCAGCGAGTTCATCAGGTCGTGGCTGGGGGCTTTCATGATGACGTCCCGCACAAAGTTGGTGGGCAGGTCGCGGCATTTGACCAGGCTGTCCTTGAAAGCATCCAGCTGGGCCTCGTTGGGCAGGTCACCGATAAGGAGCAGGTAGGCGGCTTCCTCAAAGGCATAGCGCTTGCCGCGCAGGCCCCGGATGAGGTCATACACGTTGTAGCCGCGGTACCAGAGTTTTCCGTCGCAGGGCACTTTTTTACCGTCCTTCTCCTCAAAAGCATCAATGCGGGAGATGTTGGTAATGCCTGCCAGCACGCCTTTACCGTCCTGGTCGCGCAGGCCGCGCTTGATGTTGTATTGGCCAAAAAGGGATGGGTCGATGCGGTTGTTGGTGACACATTCCTCGGTAAAAACGGCAGCTTCTTTTGCAATAGCGGCGTAATCGCTCATGGGTATGACCTCCTTTTCTTCTGTTCCCTTGTTTCGCGGACGGTTCGGCATCTTGTGCGCGTTTCGTCCAGATTCTTTCCCGGATACGAACTTTTTTTATACGTTGCGTACATTTTAAATTATACAGTACGGCTGTATGGCCTGTCAAACGAAGTTTTTATGAACAAGCTGTATAAAACAGCAAAAATGTCCCACAATGCAAGATTTGCATTGCAGGACATTTTTGCAAGATTAGAAGATTATATGGAAAGAAAAAGGAAGGAGGAAATGTTTATAGAAAACGCGGGGTAGGGAGAGCCCCCTTGCACAAGGGGGCCTTTGGGTTGCGGCACTTTTACTGCGTACTATTCCCCAAAGTGACGTTGAGAGTCAGGACCTTGCCGTCGCGCTCGACCTGCAGGGTGACGGTGTCGCCCACCTGCTTGTCGGCCAGGTAGCTCTTAACGGTGGAGGTGCTGCTGACAGCCGTGTCATCGATGGCGATGATGCGGTCGCCGCGTTGCACACCGGCAGCCTCGGCACCGCCGCCCTTGGTGACATCAGCCACATAGACGCCTAAAGCGGACACACCGTACTGCTGTGCGGTGGAGGAATCCTGAATGTCCAGGATGCTGACGCCCAGCACCGGGCGGGCCACAGCGCCGTTTTCGATCAACTGCTGGGCAATGTCCATAGCGGTGTTGATGGGGATGGCAAAGCCGATGCCCTCGGCCTCGCTGTAGCTGCTCTTGGCGTTGACCACGCCGATCAGCTCACCGTTTGCGTTGAACAGACCGCCGCCGGAGTTGCCCGGGCTGATGGATGTATCGGTCTGGATCAAGGTCATATCGTTATCTTCCACGGTGACCTGACGGTTCAGGGCGCTGACGATGCCCTGGGTAACGGTGTTGGACAAGGTGCCCAGCGGGTTGCCCACAGCCACGGTTGTCTCACCGACAGCCAGCTTATCGCTGTCGCCGATGACTGCCGGGGTCAGGCCGGTGGCATCGATCTTCAGCACGGCAATATCGGAAGTAGAGTCGACGCCGACAACGGTGGCGTCATAGCTCTGGTCGCTTCCGTTGAGCTGGACCTTCACGCTGGTAGCGCCGCTGACCACATGGGCGCAGGTGAGGATGTAGCCATCCTGGCTGATGATGATGCCGGAACCGGCACCGCTCTGCACATAGTAGCCGCCAAACCAGGTCTGGCTGCTGCTCATCTGCTCGGTGGTGATGGCCACCACACTGGGGGAGGCCACAGCAGCGATCTGCTGCATGGTCATAGAGGTGCCATCGGTGCTGCCGGTGTTAGAGGCATCAGTGCTGGTGTCGCGCTGGACTTCCTGCACGACCACCTGGTTGCCGGTCAGGCCGGCACGGCTGGCCACCACGGCACCGCCGATGCCGCTGCCGAAGCCCAGGGCCACCACGCCGACACCGGCGAGGACGCGCAGCAGGACCTTGTTATGCTTTTTTTCTTTCTTGGGGGGCTGCTGCGGGGCACTGGCGTAGCTGTAGCCATTGTAGCCGCCGTTGCTGCCGCCATTGCCGCCGCTGAAACTGCTGGTGTAGCCGTTGTTCTGGCCGTAGGCGTTGTTCGGCTGGTTGTAGGTGTTGGCACCGGTGTTATTGGTGCTGCTGCCTGCCGAGTAATCGGTGCGGGCGGTGTTGGCGGTGTTCATGCCGCTGCTGCCCACGTTGGGGTAGCCGCCCTGCTCGGGCTGGCTGGGCTGATCGGGCCGGGTTGCAGAAGCCGGGTCGCCTTCGTTCCGGGGCTGGTTGTTGTTCTGGCCCTGATTGGGGTCGGGCGTATTGCCGCCCTGACCGTTATTGTAAAGACCGGAGTAATCGTATTCGTTGCTCATACTGGTCCATCCTTTCGCGTGAGATTTGGGAAGCGTCGGGGCAATGTCCCTGGGTCTTTCGTTCCCTTTTTGCTTTCTATGCCTATAGTATACCGGCCAATTGTGAAATAGGTTTCTCGGCCGGGTGAAAAGAATGTGAAAACGCTCCCATTTCGGCGCTTGACAGGCGGTGCTGAGGCCTGTATGCTGGATGTAGTTTGTAAAAGGAAGTGCCTGCCATGAAAATCACCCGCGAAGCCGGGAAATACGTATTATACAAAGAAAAGACCGTCATCGGCACGGCTGCGCTGGAGGATGGGCGACTGTGGGTGGAGATCGACCCGGCCTGGCGGCAGCGGGGGTACGGCAGCTATCTGGTCAAGGAGATCTTGCAGCAAAACGGCGGGTATGACGTCAAACGCGAGACCCGCTTTACCGCCGGCCCTGCCGCTGACGAAGCCGCCGGGGCCTTATTGAAAAAGTTCGGCTTTCTGCCCCAGGACGGCGAGATGGTCCGCCGCCGGGTGCCGGATCTTTCGGCGGTGCAGCTTTGCCATGAATTTTTGACAGCCCACCTCCAACCGGGCGGACTGTATGTGGACGCCACCTGCGGCAACGGCCACGACACCGAGTTTTTGTGCCGCCTGGCAGGACCCACGGGCAGGGTGCTGGCGCTGGATATTCAGCCTGCCGCCGTGGAAAACACCAACACACGGCTGGGCGCCGCCGGGCTGGGGGCCATCGGGCAGGCATTGGTGCACGACCATGCACGTTTGGCCGAACTGGTCGCCCCCGGCACGGCGGATTGCGTGCTGTTCAATTTTGGCTGGCTGCCCGGTGCCGACCACGAGGTGCACTCCACTGCCGATGGCAGTCTGCCCGCCCTGCAGGCCGCGCTGGATGCCCTGAAGCCGCGCGGTGTGCTGGCGGCGGTGCTGTACAGCGGACAGGTCATCGGTGACAGTGAAAAGCAGGCGGCGCTGGGATTTTTCCGCGCCCTGCCGCTGACAAAATACACCGTGCTGGTCTGTGAGTTTGCCAACTGGGCCAGCACCGCTCCCCTGCCCTGCTTCGTGATAAAAAAGTAACGCTTGCCCCCGCCGCGGCGGCATGGTATGCTTGTAGTATCGAACTTTTCCGCCTATGGGCGGGGCATAGAAAGAGGCTGCCTTTTGCAGAAAGAGACCTTTATCAAGCAATATGCGGCGGGACTGAACCCCCAACAGCTGGCCGCCGTGCAGGCCGTGCATGGGCCGGTGCTGCTGCTGGCCGTGCCGGGCAGCGGCAAAACCACCGTGCTGGTGACCCGTTTGGGCTACATGGTGCTGTGCTGCGATGTGCCCCCGGCGCAGATCTTAACGATGACCTACACAGTGGCCGCCACCCACGAGATGCGCGGCCGCTTTGCCGCCCGTTTTGGGGCGGAGCTGGCCGGGCAGATGACCTTCCGCACCATTAACGGGCTTTCGGCGGTGATTTTGCAGTATTACAGCCGGGTCTACGGCCGCCGCCAGCCTGAACTGCTGACCAACGAGGGCGACATCACCCGGATGCTGACCGACATCTGGCAGCAGGTGAACCGGGAGTTTCCCACCGAGAGCACGCTGAAAGAGCTGCGCACGGCCATCACCTACATTAAAAATATGGTGCTGGCCGATGAGGAAATTGAAGGGTTGGAAACAGATTTAGCCAACCTGCCGGAGCTGTACCGCCGCTACCAGGCCGCGCTGAAACGGGCCGGGCAGATGGACTACGACGACCAGATGGTGTTTGCGCTGCAAATTCTGCGGGCCGCGCCGCCGGTGCTGGCGTATTTCCAGCAGCGGTATAAATATTTTTGCGTGGATGAATCGCAGGATACCTCCAAAATCCAGCACGAAATTATACGGCTGCTGGCCGGGCGCAGTCTGAACCTGTTTATGGTAGGCGACGAGGATCAGAGCATCTACGGCTTCCGCGCCGCCTACCCCCAGGCGCTGATGGACTTTGAGCAGGTCTACCCCGGCGCGCAGGTGCTGCTGATGGAGGAAAACTACCGCTCCAGTGAGGAGATCGTGGCCGCCGCCAACGCCTTTGTGGCCCGCAGCCGCTACCGCCGCCCCAAAACCCTGCGGGCGACCCAGGGGGCGCAGTGCCCCATTGAGATACGGCACATCACCCGACGCGAGGAGCAGATCGACTGGCTGTTTGAGGAAGCCCGGCGCGGCGGCAGGGAGACGGCGGTGCTGTTCCGCAACAACGAGAGTGCGCTGCCGCTGGTGGACCTGTGCGAGCGGCGGGGTGTGCCCTACCGCTTTAAAAAGGCCGACCTGACGTTTTTCACCCACAAAATTGTGCTGGATGCCGTGGATTTTTTGCGCTTTGCCTACGAGCCGGCCAACGGTGAGCGGTTTTTGCGGCTGTACTACAAGTTTGGGCTGGCGCTCTCCCGCCAGAGGGCGCTGGCGGCCTGCGGGGCCAGTGCCCGCACCGGACGGCCGATTTTGGAGGAGCTGATCCGTGACCCCGAGACAAAGACTCGGATGCGGGAATCGCTGGGGGATATTTACGCGGCGTTTAAGCGCATCCCGCAGCTGAACGCCGCCGATGCGCTGGACGCCGTGCGCCACGGCTGCGGTTACGGCGCGTACCTGAACCAGAAGGGCATGGACACCGGCAAACTGGCTATTTTGGAAATGCTGGCCGAGCAGGAGCCCAACGCCCTGCGCCTGTTGGACCGGCTGGAAGAGCTGCGGATGCTGATTGCCGCGAAGGCCGATGTAAACAGCGATGTTCCGTTTGTTTTATCGACGATCCATTCCAGCAAAGGTCTGGAGTATGACCGGGTGGTGCTGCTGGATGCCTTTGACGGCGTGCTGCCCGCCAAGCCGGAGATCTGCTGCCGCACCCCCGAGGACACCCGCCAATACGAGGAGGACCGCCGCCTGTTTTACGTGGCAATGACCCGTGCGCGGCACAAGCTGGTGTTGTTCGATTGCAAGACGATGCCCTCGGTTTTTGTGCAGGAAGTAATTTTTAATTTGCCCGAGAGCCGTGCCGAACGGGAGCTGGCCAAGGCCGAAACCAACCGGGTGTTGGGGCGGAATAAGCCTGCGGCTGCCGGGCCTGCGTTGCCGCCGGTGGATGTAGCGGCTGTGACCCGCGTAGGGGCCGCCGTTCAGCATGCGGTGTTCGGGCGAGGGGTCGTAACCGAATTTGACGGACGGTTTGTTACTGTGGAGTTCTCGTGGATGCGGGTCAAGAAATTAGATGCTGCGTTGGTGGCGGAAAAGCATTTGTTGTGGGATTTGTGATTGCGGCTGATGGTTGTCACCCCATGCGGTGACAACCGTATATAACAGCATCCTGCTGTAAGGTTCTTCTTTTTTTGTGACCAAAAGGGAAGCGAAAAAGTCTCGCCGCTGCGAGGCAGCATGAAAGGTAAAAACACATATGAAAAAGATATTACTCCTCGCCACTGGCGGCACCATCGCCAGCAAACCCACCGCCTCCGGCGGCCTGGCGCCGGCCATTACCTCGGAAGAACTCCTTTCTTTCGTGCCGGAGCTGGCCAAACTCTGCGAGATCGACGCGGTGCAGCTGTTCAGTTTGGACTCTACCAACGTAGGCCCGGAACAATGGCAGCAGCTGGTCCATGCCATCCGCCAAAACTACGATGCCTACGATGGTTTCGTCATTGCCCACGGCACCGACACGATGGCCTACACTGCCGCCGCGCTGAGCTACATGATCCAGAACAGCGCCAAGCCGGTGGTGCTGACCGGCAGCCAAAAATCCATCTACAACCGCGATACGGACGCCCGCAACAACCTGTATCGCACCTTTTTGTATGCCAGCAGCGATTTTGCCTGGGGCGTGCAGCTGGTATTTGACAACAAGGTCATCCTGGGCACCCGCGCCCGCAAGACCCGCACCAAAAGCTTCAACGCCTTTTCCAGCATCGACTACCCCGAGACCGCTGTGTTCCGGGATATGCGGCTCATCCCCTTTCTGCGCCGCCCCGACCCGATGCCGCCCGTGCAGTTTTACGAGCAGCTGGACCCCGCCGTCTTCGTACTGCGGCTGGTGCCCGGCATGCGGGCGGACATCATCCCGCTGCTGGCACCTCACTACCGGGCACTGGTGGTGGAAAGCTTCGGCGTAGGCGGCCTGCCCGGCGGCGAGCACGGCGAAATGTACGCCCGCCTGCAGGATTGGTGCACCAGCGGCCGTCTGGCTGTGTTTACCACCCAGGTCCCCCACGAGGGGTGCGACCTGGCGGTGTATGAGGTGGGCCGCTCGGTGAAAGAGCTGCCCGGCGTGCTGGAAGCCAAGGACATGACCCCCGAGGCCGTGGCCGTAAAACTGATGTGGGCGCTGGGCCAGACCACCGACCGCGCCGAGGCCATGCGGCTGTTTACCACGCCGGTCGAGTGGGACATTGTATAAAACGACTAAAAACACCCCGCCGGGGCTGTACGCAATGCACAGTCCCGGCGGGGTGCTTTGTATCAGGAATCGCTTTTATAACGAGGAACGCGGTTGCAAGCTTAGTCGTTCAGCAGGGCGATCTTGCGGATGGACGGATCGTGGGTGTCGTTGAAGTCGAAAGCGGCCTGGGCGTCGGTCAGCTTGAAAGTGTGGCTGATGGAGCCGTTCAGGTCGATCTTGCCCTTGTTGATGAGGTCGATGACGGTCTGGAAACGGTGGTTCTGCAGGCGGCTACCGCGAACGTCCAGCTCTTTGCTGGTGATGACGAACTGGTTGATTTCATCGGGGGCGATGCTGAAGCCCATGGTGATGACGCGGCTTGCGTTGCCGGCGGCCTTGCAGGCGGTCAGGAAACTGCCATGGAAGCAGGCGCAGTCGATGACGACCGTCGGGCCATAGCCATCGGTCAGCTCCTTAGCGCGGGTGACGACATCCTCGGTCTTGGAGTTGATGACGTCGGTAGCGCCGTTCTGGAGGGCAGCCTCCAGCTTGGGCTCGTCGATGTCCACGACGATGATCTTGCGGGGGCTGTACAGGTTGACGATGCGCAGCATGCTGCTGCCCAGAGCGCCGGCACCGATGATCATAACGGTGTCCTGGAACTCCAGCTGGGCACGGCTGCAAGCCTGCACGGCGATGGTGGTGGGCTCGATCATAACGGCATCCTGGTAGCTCAGGCTGTCGGGCAGGACATAAACGTCGCTCTCGGGCACGGCCATGTACTCGCGGTAGCCGCCATCGATGTGGACGCCGCGAACCTGCAGGTGCTCACAAACATTGGGACGGCCCTTGCGGCAGGCATAGCAGGTGCCGCAGGCAGTGACCTGGTCCACGATGACGCGGTCACCGACCTTGATCTTCTTGGCGTTGTCGCCGACTTCCTCAACCACACCGACGATCTCGTGGCCGATGACGCGGGGATAGGTGGCGGCGGCGTTGGTGCCGTGGTAGATACCCACGTCAGAGCCGCAGATACCGGCGGCCTTGATCTTGACCAGGACGTTGTTCTTGGCGTCGATGGTGGGCTTATCCATATCGATGATGCGGAGATCATTGGGCTTTACGATCTGAACTGCTTTCATGTGTAAACCTCCCGGGTTTCTCATGTACAGAAATGACTTGGTTTCTCTCATTCAGCGAACTGACATACTGACATGTCAGTTCCAACATCGTCATTGTAGCATGGCGGGTCAGGAATGTCAACACCTGTTTCGTAATTCATCAAAATAACAAAAGCGGCGGTGGTTTTTTGCACATTTTGCATAAGTGTATCGTTAAGTATTTAGCGAGCATGCGCCTATTTTTATGTATTTGGACAGTTGGGCTTTCTGGTTCCGTGGTTTTTCCATTTACTGCTTGCAGTCCCCTGCCGGATGTGTTACAATAGCAGTAAGCCATCTGGCATGCTGACATGTCAGTTACAGAGTAAGGAGCACATCATGCCCAGCCCGACCAACAAAGCGCAGGACAATTCCATCCGGGAGAATGTCTACCGCGTTATCCGAGAAAATATCACCTCGCTGCAGCTGGCGCCCGGCACCACGGTAAGCACACAGGAGCTGGCCGCGAAGCTGCAGGTCAGCCGCACGCCGGTGCGGGAGGCGTTCATCCGCCTGCAGAAAGAGGATCTGGTGGAGATCACACCGCAGAAAGGCACGATGGTCTCCCGCATCGATCTGACCCGTGCCGAGAAGGAGCGGTTCATCCGGGAGAGCCTGGAAACTGCCATTCTGCCGTTGTTTTTGCAGAACTGCACTGAGCCGGACCTGAAAGAGCTGGAGCTTTTGATCGAGAAGCAGAAAGCCTGTTTTACCGGGCTGAAGCCGCTGGAGTTCATCGCGCTGGACAACCAGTTTCATCAGCGGTTCTTTGAGCTTGCGGGGCAGGATTTAAGCTGGGACGTGGTGGCATCCACAAACCCGCACTACAACCGCCTGCGCGTGCTGACGGTGCAGAACGCCGCCACCTTTGACGGCGCGGTGCGCCAGCATGAGGTGATGATGGACCAGATCCGCCGCCGGGACATCGACGCCCTGCGCCGGGAACTGACCGACCATGTAAGGAAAATTATCGCAGAGAAGAACGTTTTGCTTCAATTATATCCTGATTACTTTGCAACGGCTCAACAGGAGATGAAGTTGTAATCGCTCTTTGGCTCCCTCTGCGCGACAGAGGGGCCCGGCTGCGTAAGTGGTCCCGCGAAGCGGGTGAGGGAGAAAGCTTCGTATCCGCAACAGCTAAGGCAATACCGCATAATTCTAAGTGCCGATACGGCGAGCGAGGTGCGGCA
>OLRJ01002820.1_pt1 | contig 12390 bp, 11 predicted proteins | sample 1672741 | NCBI WGS metagenome assembly OLRJ01 (sample SAMEA3136719, study PRJEB25190) | human gut metagenome | biome: human gut; feature: human-associated habitat; material: faeces | place: Austria | collected 2013
CAACAAAGAGGTTTTGTTAAGTACTTCTTTTTTCTTTTTACGTCCCTTATTATAGCCACCTGTCCGGATTATGATTAACCAAACATATTTTTTTTTGGAGGATTTTTTTGGTAAAATATGCTCTTGTTTTTTCAGGAAAATAGAAGTATAAAATAAGTGGATTTCTCAAAATTTTCAGGCAGCATCTATCTCTGCCATAAAAGGCAGTTTTCTCTCTGCAACCTGTTCCAATAATGTATTGCTGTGAGATACCACGATTAACCCGATTTCACGCCTTTTTACTTCTTCTAACAGGAAATTCCAGATCTGGCTTTGTGTGATCAGATCCAGCATGGTACTGATTTCATCTGCGATCAGAAACCTTGTCTCTTTTCCCAACGCCCTTGCAATACAGAAACGCTGCAATTCCCCTCCGGACAATTCCTGGGGATACCGGTTCATCCAATCTTCCTCAATTCCCAGCCCCTCTATGATCCGCTCTTCAACCGTTCCGCCGTCAGACAAAATTTTCTCCATTTTCAGTCTGGGATTCACAGCCTTTTCCGGATGCTGCCAGATCATCTGCACGGGGCAATACCCTTTATTCGGCAAAGGCTTTCCATCCAGCAAAACCTGACCTTTGCACGGTTTTAAATAACCAGCGAGGATTTTGCACAATGTTGTTTTCCCATAACCGCTTGGTCCCGGTATCCATACTCTTTCGTTGTTTTCCACCTTGAAATTTATATTTGAAAAAAGTTCTCCCCCTTTTCCACTATACGAAAATGAAATGTCCTTCGCTTCCAGAATCATATTTTTACTCCTTTTTTCGATTACTTCGTCACAAATTATATTCCCATTGTCAGCGATACCGGTATTAATTGTTTTCCTCCACGATCTGACCAGAAATTGATTTGCGTTCACAATACCTGACGCATCTTACACTTCCACATCCAACCTGTACCATTGGAATTTCTCCCTTACACCGGTCCTGCTGCCAGCTGCATCTCGGTTCAAAAGGGCATCCCTCTGGCATATCCTTCACATAGGGCTGCGTTCCTGCAAGCGGAGTAAATCCATTCTGCGGAAGCGCCCGCCACAACGCTTTCGTATAAGGATGCCGCAAGGTTTCTTCTGTACGGAAATCCGAAACCGGAGCCTCCTCCACTGTTTTTCCGGCATAAAATACCACGATCCGGTCTGCCACCTGAAGTGCCAGCTCAATGTCATGTGTGATCAAAAGGACGCCATTGCCTTCATCTGCAAACCTCCTGAAATCCTCCATAGACTTTTTCGCCAGCTCCAGATCCATTCCAGGCGTTGGCTCATCTGCAATGATCAGCTTCGGATTTCCCATCAGTGCCGTAGTCAAAAGGATTCTCCTGGTCATTCCCCCGGAACATTCGAAAGGATATTTTTCTTCTGTATTTTCAGGTAATCCATATCTCTTAAAAAGCTTTTTCTGTAGACTGCCTGCTTTTTTACCAGCTTTTCCACGAACCTGTTTCCCCACCTTCATAAGAGGATCCAGATACATAGTGCTCTGGGGCACAAAAGCAATCTCATTTCCCCGAAGTTTCCTGATTCTGCTTTCATCAAGAGTCTCCCCCTGAAATTTTATATTTCCAGATACTCTGGCATTATAAGGCAGAATTCCCATGATTGCATGTGCCAGAAGGCTTTTGCCAGAGCCGCTTGACCCAACAACCGCTACCAGTTCTCCTTCCCGCACCGCCACAGACAAACCTGAGATAACCGGAAGCCAGCTCTGGCGGCTGCTTTTCCCCTCATATTGGAGGAATGAAACCGAAAGTTCTTCTATTTCCAGTATTTTTTTCTTATTTGTACAACTCATATCTTTTCACCCGTTACCGGATAACGGCCTCCTGCTCTTCTCTATTTATGAACACTTCCCGGATCCAGGATCTGGCGAAGCGCCGTTCCTCCTTTTTCAAACAGCACCACCGTAAGCACCAGCATAAGCCCTGGGAATACTGCCAGCCACCATTTTCCCATGATCAGGTAACGCATGCTTTCCGACAGAATAATTCCAATAGCAGGCTGTTCTGTGGACAGACCGAATCCCAGAAAGGTAATGCTTGATTCATGAAGAATGGCATGGGGAAACAGAAGCACCAGCCCTACTACAAACTGGGGGAAAAGATGGGGAAGCATATGTTTTCTGGCAATCTGCCATTTACTGCAGCCCAGTTTGGCCGCAATTTGAATATACTCACTCTCCCGCAGCTGCAAAACTTCCCCACGGATCAGTCTTGCAAGAGAAGTCCAATGAGTGAGCGCAACTCCAACAATAACGCCCTTCAGCCCTTTTCCCATTGCATAGGAAATCAGGATGAGAAGCAGAACATGGGGAATTCCCATAACCATGTCAATGACAAATGTGATCCCGGAATCCGCAGTTTTTCCCAGTGTTGCCGCACAAATCCCAAGAATAAGCGCCATAATTGCACTGAAACCAGCTGCCAGTATTCCGATCAGAATACTGGTGGAAAGCCCGGTAAGAGTCCGGCAAAACATGTTGCGCCCCAGCCAGTCCGTTCCAAATGGATAGCTCAGGCATGGAGCAAGATTTTTCCTGGAAAAATCCGTTACCATAGCCGCATCATGAAAGCAGATTCCCAGTATAACTGTAACGGTTAGAAAAATAACCGAAAAAATCAGCAAAATCCGCGCCTTCTGCCGTTGGTTCAGTCTTATTCGCAATCCGAATTCCAGGTTTTGTCTGCATTGCAGGTTTTTTCCGCATTCCAAGCCCTGTCCTCGTATTTCCTTCCGATGATTCCTCACATTTTCCATCACAGCCCTGCCCCTCCCTTCCTGATTCTGGGGTCGATCACTCCGTACAGCACATTTGCTGCGAAATTTCCCAGAAAAACAATCGCAGCAGTAGCCAGCGTAATTCCCATAAGAAGAGGGACATCACTGCCAGTTCCTGCCGCCACTGCCGCCTGTCCAAGCCCCGGATAGGAAAATACCTGCTCCACAAGAACAGACCCTCCTATGATCTCACTGACAGACGCAAACTGCAGGGTCAGCGCCGGGAGCAGCACATTTCGAATACCATGTTGAAGAATAGTACTTCCTGTTTTCTCTCCCCTGGCTTTTGCAAAAAGAATGTAATCACTTTCCATTATGTCGATCATTTTTTCCCGGGTATGTAGGGTAATGCTGGAAATTCCAGTGATACTTAAGGTAACCGCCGGAAGAACGGCATGGCGCACTCTGTCAAGAAATGTGACACCACTGGCTTCCACTCCAATGGGAACACTAAGTCCAATAGGAAGTATTTTTAGCCACACTCCAAAAATGATCAGCAATAACAGAGCCAGCCAGAAAGAAGGGGTACTGGCAATCACCAGGGAATATCCCTTTATCAGCTTATCTGGCAGTCTTCCCTGGAACACTCCTGCGATCACTCCCAGAAAAAATCCCACCAGTCCGGAAACCAGCCATGCCAGCCCCATAAGAAAAAGAGAGTTTCCCAGCTTCACGGCAATGACTTTTGCCACTGGCTGCCGATATAACAGGGAAATTCCAGCATCGCCCTTTATAAACGCATTCAGCCAGTTCAGATATCTCTGAACTGGCGGTTCATCCACGCCCCAATAGGAGCGAAGCTTTTCTTTTTGTTCCTCACTCATACTGCCCAGGGCAGCCTGCCCCACATTGGCCTGCAAAGGATCAACAGGGGAGGCTGATACAAGGGCAAAGGTAAGAATGCTGACTGCAAAAAGCAGTAAAATAATCCGCAGCAGGTTCTTTCCTGCGTAAGTAACAATCTGTTTCATCTTAATTTGTCCATTCTGTTTTCTTTTTCCATTTCATGAACCATTACGTCTGGATCAGGTTGAAAGCTTATTCCCAATCCCACTGATCTACATTATTTACAATGGACCAGCCATGACCATGCGGATGTAATTTCTGATCTGCCACTTCCAGGCCGTCACGGACAAAATAGAGATGATCAATGTTGCAAAGCCAGATCCATGGAATATCTCCCTCCTGTGTAATTCCAGTTGTTCCATCCCACTGTGCTTTTTTCCACAGATCATAAGACTCTTCCAGGCTGCTGCTTGCAAGTGCTTCATCCATATAGTTGTCTACTGTCTCATTTGCATACGGGGAATATTCTGCACTTCCAGACTCTCCGATGGTGTGATAAATATTGTAAAGCTCCATTGGGCTGTGCGCTCCCCATCCCCACATAAGCGGTTCTGACTGTGCCTGGTCATAGGCGGTATCCCAGCCAACGCCGGAAGTGGTTACCTCAATTCCAAGTTCTCTCAATTGATTTGCAGTATCCTCTGCAAGCGCCTGACGCACAGAATCTCCATTTGGGAACATAAGGGTAAGCTCTGCTTTTTCTCCGTCTTTTTCACGGACTCCATCGTCTCCTTCTGACCACCCAGCCTCTTCCATCAGGGCTTTCGCTGCTTCCAGATCGTACTCGGTAACAGCCTCCTCATTGTACCATGGCATTTTGTCGCATACACTGTAAGCTTTTGTTCCATAACCATTCAGAACATTTTCGATCATCTCGTCACGGTCAATTGCAAGGTTAATGGCACGGCGCACATTCACGTCTGCAGTCAGGCTGTTTCCATAAATAATCCCGTCTTTTTCTTCCGGCTCTATACAAGGAAGATTAAAGCCACGGTTATCTACTGTTTCCACATTCAGAAGCCCGTATCCTTCGATTTTCTGCTCACTGTAGGAAGCTGCTGTATGAGCCAGATCAACCTGACCAGCCATTGCAGCTGCCAGCGCAGCATCTTCTTCCATAAATAAAACTGTCAGTTTTTTAATCTTTGGCTCCTCTCCATAGTAATCCGGGTTTGCCTCGAAGATAACCTGCTGGCCTTTGTCCCACTGTTTCATAATATAGCGGCCGGAACCAATTGGATTCTGTCCGTAATTCTCATCATAGGCATGCTCAGGCACGATTCCCACAATTGCCATAGTATATGGCCAGATAGAATATGGCTCATTCATATGAAATTCTACTGTAGTATCATCTACTGCCACAGCTTCTTTTAACATGGTAAAATCATTTACGGAGCTTTCATCTCGGCATGTATTAAATGTGAATGCCACGTCCCCTGCTGTCAATGGCTCTCCATCTGTAAACTTTACATCATCGCGGATTTTGACTGTCCAGGTAAGGCCATCGTCGCTGCAGGAATATTCCGTTGCCAGATCATTTTCGATTCCAAGATCCTTGGTGGTACGAACCAGTGTACTCTGGATAAGCGGCTCATGGACATGCTCTCCGGCTCCCCATCCGTAAGCCGGATCAAATCCGGACTCCGGCTCTGATGTGGTTGGCATTGTCACGATCACGGACTGATCCTCCGCCCCCGCATACACATTCACGGCAGGTACTGCAAGCAGCATGGCTGCTGTACATAATAAACTGATTACTTTTTTGATTTTCATAGCGTTTCTCCCTCTTGTTTTTATTATCAACAGAAAATAGTTTTCTGAAGATTTCTGATCAAATTTTCCTCCATTTCTTCTTAGACAAGAAAGGCAGTTATAAGTTTTTTCCTATAACTGTCTTTCTATAGAAGGTCTGTATTTACATGTAATAATGAGTGGAGGTGTTACATGTAACTATGTATAAGAATTCGCATTTCCGGCTTTTCTCTGCCTTGCTGCTGAAACTAATTTTACCAGAATCCACCAGTGCTACAAGCTCCCCAGGGGGATATTTACCCATTCCCATTTTGCATAATTATGTCATTTTATGGAATATCATTTCCTGTTACTTCAAATAGAAAAAGATCCATACAGCACCCCATGAATTATTCATGGTTTCTCTGCATAGATCTTCTTTCCAGGCACACCTTACTTATTACTCAAATACCGCATCCACCAGCTTCTTTGTATACGCTTCCTGCGGCGCGTTTATAATATTATCTGGCTTTCCGCTCTCCACAACCTTCCCATCATACAAAACCATCACCTTATCACAGAAGCTCTGTACAAGTGCAAGATTATGACAGATAAAAATAAATGACAGCCCATGTGTATCCTTCAATTTCTCCAAAAGCTCCATAATCTGCTTCTGGATAGTTACATCAAGTGCGCTGGTAGCCTCGTCGCAGATCAGCACCTTCGGCTCTACTGCCAAAGCCCTTGCGATTGCCGCTCTCTGGCACTGTCCTCCACTGACCTCATAAGGATATCTGCCTGCAAACTCTCCATCAAGTCCGCACTGTTCCAGCAGCTCTTTTACCCTTTTCGAGACTTCTTCCTTCTTCATTCCACGATTTCGCAGACTCTCCCCAATTCCGTCTCCCAGAGTTCTTCTTGGATCAAAGGAACCCACCGGATTCTGAAAAACCATCTGAATATTGCCATATACTTCTTTCAGCTGTCTCTGCTTCCGTTTCGTAATATCCTTTCCCTGAAATTTCAAAGTTCCTTCTGAAATATCCGTAAGCCTTGTGAGCATCTTCGCCAATGTACTTTTTCCAGAACCGGATTCTCCAACAATTCCAAGACTTTCCCCTGCTTTCAGAGTAAAGCTTACATCATCCACAGCTTTGAAAGACGTTTTTCCCCTCTGGGTGAATACCTTGGTTAAATGTTCTGCTTCCAAAAGTGTGTTCATGATTTTTCCTTTCTCTTAAGCCTTGGTACTGCTGCCAGCAGTTTCTTCGTATATGGATCCTGGGGATCGTTCAATACCTTCCCGGCTTCTCCGTATTCCACTGTTTTTCCGTCTTTCAGGACCAGAACGGTATCCGCCATTGCACGTACTACCCCAATATCATGGGTTACAATTATAATTGCAGTTCCAAACAGTTCTCTAAGCTTCAGCATTTCCTGCACCACCTGACGCTGAACCGATACATCCAGCGCGCTGGTAGGCTCATCTGCCAAAAGTACCGGTGGATTCATCAGCATGGCAATGGCAATTCCAGCTCTCTGATTCATTCCACCTGACAATTCAAAAGGATAGCTGTTCCACACACGCTGGCTGTCTTTAAAATTCAGCTTTTTAAACAGTTCCATAGCCCGTTCTTTAGCCTCATTTCTGCTCACTCTCTTATGGGCACACATGCTCTCATAAATCTGATCTCCAATTGTTCGGATTGGGCAAAGAGAAGCTCCTGCATCCTGAAAAATCATACCAATCTGGACGCCCCGGATTTTTCTTTTCTCTTTCTCTGGAATGTCCAGAATATTTTGTCCCATATAAAAGATATCTCCTCTGGTCACAAGGCCATCGGAACCCAGAAGTCCCATAGCAGCCTTGATCAGTGTGCTCTTACCGCTTCCGGATTCTCCTACCAGGCCAAGGATTTCTCCTGGTACAAGGGAGAAGCTTACATCATGGACTACCGCTTTCCCATCAAAGGATATCTCCACCGAATCATAGGTTAATATTTTCTTTTCCATACTCAATTAATATCCAAATCTGCGGTCAGCTCATAATAATCACAGGGATGGGCAACCAGACCAGTCACATTTGACTGCATAATCATGCTCATTCTAAGATGGGAACAGAATACATAAGCATTGTCATCCAGAACTGTCTGCTGCATCTGGATTCCTAATTCAGCACGCTTATCTATGTCAAATTCGGTTTCCATTTCATCTGCAAGCTCTTCCAGCTTATCACTGTGATAATGTCCATTATTGGAAACAGATTCATCCAATGCACAGGAGGTGAAGAAGTACTGTGGATCTCCTGTAGGTGCTGTTACCATGGCACTTGCATATACATCCCACAGGGTAGGATCTTTGCGGATGGTATTGTTATCAGATGTACAGTTTACCTGAACATCCATACCAATATCTTTTAAGGTTGCCTGTGCAGACTCAGCCAGAAGAGGAAGCTCCTGACGGCTTGGGTAAGTAAGCCAGCGGATCACAAGCTTCTGACCGTCTTTTTCACGGATTCCATCTCCATCAGAGTCAACCCAGCCAGCATCCTCCAGAACCTGTTTTGCTCCATCCGGGTCATAGCTCTCTGTAGTCAGATTCTGTCCTCCAAATGAGAAAGTATCTGGGAATGCACCAACTGCCGGATATCCATATCCATTCAGCAACACAGATACGAAACTGTCCTTGTCAATTCCCATGGCAATTGCCTTACGTACCGCCGGATCAGAAGTTACCGGACTTTCAAAATTCATCCAGGCATAAAATGCACGGCTTGTTGCAGTACTTGAGAATGTGAAATCATCATTTTCAAATAAAGGATAGCTTGCATATGCCATACCATAGGCCGCATTGATTTCCCCTGCCTGGAGTGCAAACGCCAGTGTATCACCATCAGAAATCGTACGGACAGTAATCTCATCTACATTCACATCGCCATTCCAGTAATTCTCATTTTTCACAAGTGTAAGATGATCGTCTGTTACAAGATCTGTGGCAACATAGGGACCTGTACCAATTACAATCCCGTTGTCTGTAATTCCCGCCTGCACATCAATAATACAGCCATAAGGATCACTTAAGTAATTGATCAGAGCCGGTTTCGGCTCCTTTGTCTTAATTGTCACCACATTTCCATCAGCCTCAATGGTATCAATACAAAGATCTCCGGCAGCTCTTTCGTGGTTTGCCACCAGATCTTCCAGACACTCTTTTACTGCCTCCCCATCGCAGGCACGTCCGTTGGAAAATACAACGCCATCATTCAAGGTGATTTTCCAGGTCAGATCATCCACATTTTCGTATTCCTTTGCAAGCCACGGTTCGATTTCCATAGTATCGGAATAACGGAACAGGGTTTCACCAACGCCATAACGGATACAGGCCCAGCCTGCATAGGTGTTCTGTGGATTGATATCCGCCTCCTCATTTTCTGCATTAAAGGTGGTATCGCCAAATACAAATGTTTTCTTTTCTTCTGCCATTGTTGGCACTGTTGCTAACCCCATTGTCATGCCAGCTGCCAATGCAATTGCCAGGATTTTCTTTGTTTTCATGTACATTTCTCCTCATATATGTTTTTTATCTCTACTGTAAACGACCGTTCTTAGGATCCAGATAATCGCGAACAGTATCCCCCAGCAGGTTAAAAATTACTACAGATACAAAAATTGCAATTCCCGGTGACAGAACTACCCAGGGATAAGTCTGGATCATGCTCCGACCGCTGCTCATCATGCTTCCCCACTCTGCCATTGGAATCTGAGCCCCCAGTCCCAGAAAAGACAGGCCAGCCAGTTCCATCATCATAGTTCCGATATCCAGCATAGCTGTTACCAGAACTGGTCCGATCATATTCGGAAGAACATGCCTCACCAAAATCTGAACAGAGCTGTCTCCAGCCAGTATGACAGCATGAATATATGGTTCATTTTTCAATGCCAATGTCTGGCTTCGGGCAATTCGGGAATACTTCGGCCAGCTGATCACCGCCAGTGCAAGAATGGCATTCTGGATACCGCCCCCAAGAATAGCCGCAATCGCCATTGCAAACACCAGTCCTGGAAATGCCAGACAGACATCTGAAATTCTCATCATAACAGAATCCAGGATTCCACCAAAATAACCACAACACAATCCCACAATTGTTCCAAATATGGAAATCGCAGCCACCAGTATAAAAGTAGAAAAAATACTGGCTCTTGCTCCGCTGATCACACGCGACAGCATATCCCTGCCGTAAGTGTCTGTCCCCATCGGATGCTGAAAGCTTGGTGCCTGAAGGGCACTGGAAAGATCCTGGGCATAGGGATCATAAGGGCAAAGGTGGTCTGCAAAGATTGCCAGTATCACCAGACATGCTGCCAGCACGCTAAAAAATATCAGCTTTTGTTTTATATGACTCTTTTTAATTCTCTGTACACGCACTGTTACGCGATTTTCATTATCTCTGCTTTTCCCATTTTTCAGCACTGCACTTTCCTTTTGCCGTCCGCATTGTTCTTTTTTCCCCATCTTGACCAGTATTTCACTTTTCTTTTCTGGCGCTTCATCCAAATTTTTTACGCTCACTGCTTCTCACCTCCCAGACGGATTCTTGGATCCAGGAACCGGTAAGACAGATCTGTAAGCAGATTTACCAGCACATAAATGATTGCCATCCACATCACATAAGCCTGGATAATAGGATAATCCCGCATAGAAATGGCATCTACCGCCATTTTTCCAACACCATCCCACATAAAAATAGATTCTACAATTGCAGTACCGCCAAGCAGGTTTCCTATGGACAGCATCAACAAAGTGATAATCGTAACAAGGGAAGCTTTCATAATACTTTTCCATAAAGTAACAGAAAACTTCACACCGCGTGCCCTGGCTCCCACAACATAATCCTTGTCAAGCTCATCCAACACTGTAGCCCGCACCTGGCGAAGATATTTCGCAGACATGGCAATGGCCAGGGTAATGGCTGGCATGGCTACACTTTTCAAACTGACATCCTTTGCAATAACAGGAAAAATCCTTATTTTGATCGCAAGAAAATACATAAGCAAAAGTGATACAAAAAAATTAGGAAGACTGTTTCCTACAAAACTGCAAAAACGGATAATGTAATCAATAACTGTATTCTGCTTCACTGCTGCCAGAATTCCCAGAGGAATAGAAATAATGACCGTAAGCAGGATCGATGTCACTGTGAGAAGCAAGGTAGCCGGAAGCTTCGATATAAATGTATCAAATACTGAAAAACCAGATACATAACTGTTTCCCATATCGCCCCGGAGCAGCTTACCCAGCCATACAAAATATTGTGTCAGAAAAGGCTTATCCAGTCCTAGCTGTTCTCTTGCCGCATCCAGCGTGGCTTCTGACACCACAACGCCAGTGTTCTCCATCTTCTGTGTTACAACATCACTTCCTGCAATACGCATCATTCCATAAGACAGAAAGGTAATTGCAAACAGAATGGGAATCAACTGAAGAATGCGTTTAATTGTATATTTCTTCATTTGGTTGTCTCCATTTCGTATAGCAACAAGATATGCCTGCATAAGCAGACATTCTAAATGAGAGTCATAAGCTTTTACCCATTTTCACGATTCACGGTATAGTTTAGCAAAATAAAAAACAGCCTACAACCCGCCCAGGGGGTTATAGGCTATTCTTATTTGGCATATATTTTTATATTTTTGGAATATCAATTTAATTTACTATTCAGGAACTCAAGCAACTCCTCCACCAATTCATCCGGTTCATCATTTTTCCTTCTGATATATCCGAAAAATATCCTGTTCTTTTTGAATTCCAGTGGAATGCCTTCATTTACAGCTTTCTTGTCATCCGAAAGATAGCTTCCGCTAATATTGCAAAGATCTGTTTCTTTCAGCATTTTTTCCATAATGTAATCGCTGTTTGTGATTACAGAAACGTCCAGGTTTTCCCAGCTGAATACTCCTCGTTTTTCTTTTTCCCCCAACTCCAGGAATTCATCACGGAAATTTTGGATAAAGCGGAAGTTCTTCATCTGTTCCATATTTACTGTCTGCTGGTCTTTTTGCGCCAGCGTATTTACAGTGCCATTATTTTCCACTTCTGAAGCAATTTTCATATCTGGCCTCTTTGCTTTTTCGGAAGGTGGCATTTCTTTATATAGAATATTTTCTTTTCCGGGATAAAAGGTCGCTGTGCTTTCCTGCATCACATTAAAAACCAGGCGATTTTTCACCAGCTCATACTGAAATTCTTTCTTCTGCTGCTCCATTATGTATACGAAACCAACATCGGAAAGATAATCCCTCACGCGCTCCATGACCGTCCGCACACCAGCTGTATAAATTTCAAAGTGATAGTCCTTTTCATAATTTTTCTTATAAAACTCTACAAACTGATTGGTAAACCAGGAACTGGGATTCAGGGAAATACGCAAATACTTTGCCATATTTTTATGCCCCATCTCTTCCAGGATCCGGGAGTCATTTACAATTCTGCAGGCATAACGATACGCTTCCCGTCCCTTGGCAGTAAGGGCAATTCCCCTTGGCATACGGTCAAACAATACCATTCCCATATCATTTTCCAGAGCTTTGATGGCCTTGCTCACACTTGGCTGGGTGGTATAAAGCAGTTTCGCAGCCTCACTGATGGAGCCGGTTTCTGCACATGTTATAAAATATATTAATTGTTTAAGATCTAACATATATGGTTCCTTCACTTTTTCTTCAAGCCAGTTTTCTTCAGCCTTGATCATTCCAGCCTTATATGCTGTTTTTTATATTATTTTAGGAAATCCTGCTGCCCCTTCTTCATACCCATGCGATTTTTTATTATTTTGCTTTCTTTGCCGCAATGGCAAACATCGGGGTTGGATTATAAAATTCATCTTTTTCTTTATAAACCCGTCTGCTCAATCCCAGATCAATGGAAATCTGTTCCATACCTGTCTTTCCAAGCTCTTCCACGTCCCAGGCGGGGCGGAGGTAGGAGCTGATGGGAAGC
>OLRJ01002821.1_pt1 | contig 12378 bp, 10 predicted proteins | sample 1672741 | NCBI WGS metagenome assembly OLRJ01 (sample SAMEA3136719, study PRJEB25190) | human gut metagenome | biome: human gut; feature: human-associated habitat; material: faeces | place: Austria | collected 2013
ATGAATCATACAAACTTATCACAGGTTTTAGACCTGTGGGAAAGAGGCAGAAAGATGATATTAAGTGACAAAGAGACAACTGTGATCAAAGATTTGCAGACACAGGAGCAGTCCTGTGTGGAAAAATACCAGAGATATAGTAAGCTTGCCAAGGATCAGGTACTTGTTGACCTGTTTACAGACCTGCAGGGAAAAGAGCAGAAACATTTAGATTCGCTCACACAGGTATTGTCTGGAAGAGTACCTTCCTGTGATTGCAATGACTGTGCGGGGAAAGATTATCAACCAACCGCTACGTACAGTATGGCACCTTCAGAGGATAAGAAGGCAGACAGCTTCCTTGCAACCGATTGTATCGGAACAGAAAAACTTGTTTCTTCCACTTACAATACAGAAGTGTTTGCGTTTGGAGATCCAGGTGTGAGAAAACTTTTGGCAGATATCCAGATCGAAGAGCAGAACCATGCGGAGATGCTTTATAAATATAAAACGGTCAACAGCATGGCATAGTGGATGTGTAGAAATAACCCGGCTGAATTTTCAGCCGGGATTTATAATGCTGTGGTATCGGGAATGATCAAACATTTTGTTGACTTTTGGCTGGCAGATGTATAATCTGTATATCAGTTACAAGACATGACTGAACCACAGGAGGGAGAAACAGGTGCCGGATATTATTATTGTAGAAGACAACATAGAAATCGGGACACTGTTATGCGATTTTATCAGAAAAGAGAATTATACCGTAAGTCTTGCAGAAACAGGGGAAAAAGCCCTTGACATTTTTGAAAGGTACGGCGCCAATCTGATCGTGCTGGATATCGGCCTGCCAGGAGTGGATGGCTTTTCTGTCTGTGCCAAAATACGGGAGACTTCCAACACCCATATTCTCATTGCAAGTGCCAGGACAGATAAGGAAAGCACATTAAAAGGCTTGCAGATTGGAGCGGATGACTACATCGGCAAGCCTTATGATATTGATATACTGATGGCAAAGATCAATGGGATCTTCAAGCGGAAATATGCTCTGGATGAGTTTGTGTGCGGCCATCTGAAGCTGAATAACGTATCCCAGACCATTACTGTGAATGGAAAGCCTGTGAATGTTACGGAAAAAGAATTTCAATTACTAAAGCTGTTGGTCGAGAATAAAGGAACTACTCTAAAGAAGGAATACCTGTTTAATCGTGTATGGGGCAGTGACAGCGAATCCGAGCTACAGACCCTTACTGTTCACATTAAATGGCTTCGTAAGAAGATTGAGCAGGATCCGAAGGATCCAAAGCATATTATTACTGTGTGGGGGACTGGGTACAGATATGAATGAGTATAAAAAATTTGCAAGAAGATTTCTTGGACTGGAACTGGTTTTCATTGGGATTGCAAACCTGATTTACTACATATGGATTGCAGATCCTGAACCAGTGATCCGGAAACTACAAGAAAAAACAGATACGATCTACAAGGTTTTTTATAATCGGACAGACTACAGAACATGGATCCTTATGGATATTGCCCTGGGAATCTTGTTTTTCATGTCTGTTTTTTTAGTGACTTATATGAAGAAAAAAATAATAAAACCTTTTCACAGAATGGAGCATCTTACAGAGGAACTGGCAAAGGGAAATCTGTCCATGCCGATTCCGGCAGAGAAAAGCCAATACCTTGGCAGATTCCTATGGGGAATGGACATGCTGCGAAATACTCTTGAGGATAATAAAGAAAAACAACTACAGTTGCAAAAGGAGAAAAAGACCCTGATCCTGTCTCTTACACATGATATCAAGACTCCTTTATCTGCCATCCGCCTGTACGTAAGAGTGCTGGAAGAAGGGCTTTATACAACGGAAGAAAAGTGTGTGGAAGCATATCATGGCATTGAGAAAAATGTAAAAGAGATCGAAGATTACGTAAGTGAGATTACGGAAGCTTCCAGGGAGGATTTCCTGCATCTGACAGTAGATCCAGGGGAGGTTTATCTTTCAACTGTGATAGAAGCGATTCGGATGCTTTATGAGGACAAACTGGGACAGCTGCATGTCAGCTTTGGAATACAGGCCTATACAGACTGTTTATTGAAGGGAGATCCTGACCGGCTGATCGAGGTATTGCAGAATCTCCTGGAAAATGCGGTGAAATACGGGGATGGAGAAAGAGTTAATCTCTCTTTTGGAGAGGAAGAGGATTGTATATTGATTCATGTGCTTAATTCCGGCTGTACACTAAAAGCAGAAGAGCTTGTGAATCTGTTTGATTCTTTTTATCGAGGCAGCAATGCCGGTTCAGCCAAGGGATCCGGGCTGGGGCTTTATATCAGCAGGCAGCTGATGCGGAAAATGGATGGGGAAGTATATGCGGAAATCCAGGAGCAGGATTTTGTTGTAACTATGGTTGTGCGAAAGGTATGACCGGTGTAAAAAGCAATGATTAAGATAAAAATAGTTACTGAACAGCAGGCATTTAAGGATTGTTTAATAAATTCTCCTGTAAGATGGATACATCAAACAAAGGGAGGAAAATCCAGGATGTTTTTTCGTATTTTGAAAAAAGATTTAAAAAGAAAAAAAGTGATGAATGCTGTCCTTCTTTCTTTTATCCTGCTGGCTGCCATGTTTGTGGCAAGCGGACTCAGTAATGTGGTCTCTGTTATGAACGGAACAGACCATTATCTGAAAAAGGCCGGGATCGGGGATTATGTGGTGATCTCCATGGGAGAAGAAAGCAAGACAGCGCTGGAAGATGTGTTGCAAGGAAATGATGATATCAAAGAATGCCGCATAGAACCTGTGATCTGGGGTGATAAATCCAATCTGAAAAAAGCGGACGGAACAAAGATCGAAGCGAAAAATTCAGTAGTTTTCCAGGCTTTGGAAGACAGTCAGCTGAAATACTTTGATAAAGACAACAAACAGATCACAGAAATCCAGCCCGGGCATGCCTATGTAACCGGGGATTTCATGGAAGAGAACGATCTTAAGACAGGTGATAAGATTACAGTTACATATGACAGCATATTTTTTTCCGTAACTTTGGACGGTACGGCCAAGGATGCACTTTTCGGTTCACCTATGATGCAAAACAGAAGATTTCTTTTTAATGAAAGGGAAATGGAAAAGCTGTTTTCAAATGAGAATGTACGTAATAAATATCAGGGCCAGGTGTGCTATATTGACCTGGCAGATGGTGCACAGGAGTCGGATCTGGCATCCCTGATCTCTGAAGTACCAGGAGCTATGTTTTCAGGTGCATATTCCATGATAAAAACCACTTATGTGATGAACATGATCGTAGCATTTACAATACTGATCTTAAGTGTGTGTCTGATTCTGATCTCTTTTGTTGTGCTGAAATTCTCCATTACTTTTACTATTTCCGAGGAATTTCGTGAGATCGGGGTTATGAAGGCAATTGGTATCAGCAATTTCAGAATCCGCAGCCTGTATCTTGCAAAGTATCTGATGATGTCAGTGGTAGGAGCCGGGGCAGGGCTTTGGCTTAGTGTCCCTTTTTCAAAGCTGCTTTTGCAGTCTGTAAGTAATAATATGGTACTGGAAGCAGATAACCATTTTCTTCTGTCAGTGATTGGCGCAGTTCTAGTGGTAGGTGTGATCCTTCTTTTTACATTCCGGTGTACGAAGCTGGTGAAAAAGTATTCACCTATTGATGCTATCCGTTCCGGTGAGGCAGGGGAGCGCTACAAGAAGAAATCCCCGTTCAGGCTTGGGAAAAGCTACAGAAGCACCAGTACATTTCTGGCAGTGAATGATATATTCAGTGCACCGAGACGGTATATGACTATTATCATTGCCTTTTTTATATGTACGCTGTTTGTGCTGGTATTTGTGAATGTGAGTGCAACCCTGCGAAGTGATACTTTTGTTACAACCTTCGGAAAACGAAGTGATCTGTATTATCAGGATCAGGAGACCGGGATCAACAGCATGACCCAGGATGGGGAAAAGCAGGTAGAAACATATCTGGCTGATCAGGAACAACTTCTGGCTGATGATGGAATGCCTGCAAAGATGTGCGTGGAAGCATTGTATAAATATAAGGTGCGGGTAAAGGATAAAGATTATTCTCTTTCCTGCCAGCAGGGAATCCATACAAATGCATCAGAGTACGAATACACGGAAGGGGAGGCACCTGGAAATAAAAATGAAATTGCCATCACCCCTACTATTAGCAACCTGACAGGTGCGAAACTTGGAGATACCATGTCAATTGATTTTGGGACAGAAACCGTTGATTGTGTGGTGGTGGCATATTTCCAGAGTATGAATCAGCTTGGACAGGTGATCCGGCTTCATGAGGATGCACCTACAGATTTTAGATATCTTTCAACTTTGATGCCTTATCAGATCAATTTCCAGGATGATCCTCCTGCAGAAGAAATTGAAACTCGTAAAGAAAAAGTAGAAAAGCTGTTTGAAATCGATCACGTGATGAATGCAGTGGAGTATTGTGATGATATGATGGGTATAGCATCTACTGTGGAGGCTGTACAGTATCTTTTGCTTGGTATTACAATGATCGTGATCCTGTTGGTATGCGTTCTGATGGAACGGTCATTCCTTGCAGATGAAAGAAGCCAGATCGCTATTTTGAAGGCTATTGGCTTTGGCAGCTCCAGGATCATTGGATGGCACATTATGCGGTTTGTTATGGTTACATTTATCGCTGTTCTGCTGGCTGCGTTATGTTCAGTTCCTGTAACATATCTGGTTGGCAATCCGCTGTTTGGCATGACAGGAGCCGGAAAGGTTTCCTTTGTGATCAGTCCGTGGAAAATTTTTCTTATGTATCCGGTGATCATTTTCTTTATCACATTCCTTGGGGCAGGGATTACCGCATTGCATATCCGGAAGATCAGAAGCAATGATACAGCAAACATCGAGTAGCAAAAAGGGAGGAAATCAAAATGGCAGCATTACTTTGTGCAAAGAATCTTTGCAAAACATATGTTATAGATAAACGACAAAACAACGTACTTAGAAATGTAAATCTTCAGGTAAATGAAGGGGATATGGTGGCGATCATGGGTCCTTCAGGTTCCGGAAAATCCACGCTTTTGTATGCAATATCCGGGATGGATCGTGCAACAGGCGGACAGGTACTTTTTGAAGGAAAGGATCTGACTACCCTTAGTGAAAAAGAACTGACAAAGCTTCGGCTGGATGAAATGGGATTTATTTTTCAACAGATGTATATGATGAAAAATCTGACTATTCTGGATAATATCATACTTCCGGCGGTAGAAAGCAAAAAAACAGATGAAAGTAGAAGCCAGAAGCAAAAAAGGGGAGAACAGCTGATGCGTAAGCTGGGTATTATTGAAATTGCTGATAATGATGTGAATGAGGTATCCGGCGGACAGCTTCAGAGAGCCTGTATCTGCAGAAGTATGATGAATCAGCCAAGACTGCTGTTTGCAGATGAACCTACAGGAGCTTTAAACCGTACCTCTTCCAATGAGGTAATGGACGAACTGGTAAAACTGAACCGGGAGGGTACGACTATTGTAATGGTTACACATGATGCAAAGGTTGCCGCCAGATGCAGCAGGATCCTTTATATTGTAGATGGCAATATCAAGGGAGAATATACCCATCCGGAACATCTTACAGCTGAAAAGGAAAGGGAACGTGGATTAAATAACTGGCTGATGGATCTGGGCTGGTAGAATAAAAGAATCAATGATCGGTTCATAAATAAAAGAATCAATGATCGGTTTTTGCTTGACGATTTGGTCATGATAGGGGATAATAGTCTTTACACGCTCTGTCATGTGAGGAGTATTTTTGCTGCTCAAAAAGATAGGACAGCGAGAAATAACAGAAAAGATTGGTGAGTAAAAATTGGGATTGAGGGAAAAACTTTTTAAAGATATCAAAATTAAAAATTGCATCATTGCTGTGTTGAGCAGCACGTTTCTGGCCTTTGGTCTTTATCATGTCCATTCGCTTTCCGGGGTGACAGAAGGAGGCGTGATCGGCCTGAACCTTTTGCTGGAGCATTGGTTTGGCATATCGCCTTCGGTTACGAATTTTGTGGCCAATGTGATCTGCTATGCGTTAGGATGGAAAATACTGGGACGTATATTTCTTGTCTATTCAGGTATAGCCACAATAAGCTTTTCTGTGGCATACCGTATCTTTGAACAGTTTGAGCCCTTATGGCCTCAGCTTTATAACATGCCTTTGGTGGCATCTGTCGTAGGAGCAATATTCGTAGGTGTTGGAGCCGGGGCATGTGTAAGGATCGGAGGTGCTATTTCCGGAGATGATGCCCTTGCAATGGGAGTATCCCATTTAACGGGCCTTAAGGTACAGTGGGTGTATCTAATCAGCGATCTTGTGGTGCTTATGCTGTCTATCAGCTATATTCCGCTGAAGCGGATCGGGTATTCACTTCTGACGGTGATCATATCCGGACAGCTGATCGGAATCATACAGGATTTTGATATAAGTAAATTAAGATCCAGGCAAAGAGATCCAAGTCAATCGGATTGATGGAGAAGGGTGGTTTAATTACCGCCCTTTTTTGGTTTTAATTTTAATTTTTCTTTTTCTCTGTTTAAAAGCTCTATGTTAAGGTTATTTTCTCCTGCGGTTTTGTCTACCCACAGATTCAGGGAATCAATGGCCAGGGAAACTTCATCCAGCTTTTGGCTGATATATGCAAAATCATGGATCTCATCGTCCGTGACTTTCCCATCTCTGGCGATCTGGATCAGGCGGCTGGTAAGAGGATTGATCTCATTCAGGCTTGCAATGGTTTCCAGGATAATGGTGGAGAGCTCGGAAACCTCAATCTCAGGTACATATCTGTCACCAATGGTACACTTGTGGGAACAATAATAGTTGCACAGGTCCGGCCGCCTGTAACAGTCAGCCATCTGGACGATATCATATGGCGTAGGATCCTGCAGTTCGTATTCTATTTTTTCAATTCTTGAAGCAGATACACCGATCATTTTTTCGCTGGCTTTTTCACGGGTCAGTCCCTGCTCTTCGCGGCAGATCTGATAAATTGTTTTATTCTCACGAGTAGATTGCTTCCCCATACTGGCTCCTCCCTATATCTCCAAAACAGAGAAATATGTGCTGTTATTTCAATAAAGCAGATGTATATTTTTGTGCTGTGTTTTATTATACTGGATTTATCAGTTGACGGCAAGGAAATAAAAAAGAAAGGAAGTATGGACGTTATCGAAAGAAGAAGGATGGTACGGATACTGGAAGAGATGAGACAAAATCCGGAATACAGCAACAGGCTTGGGATAAAAGATAAATCGGTTTTCAAGCCAGCACAATATGAAAGCAGAGGAAGAAGAAATGATAAAGAATGAATGGCTGATCGTAACTGTGGTTGGAACACTGGTAAGAATGATTTTATTTATGTAGGACGCATTACCAAAAGAAAGAAATTCAGAAAATGGATTTATTTCAGCAACAAACAGCGATATAATGTATGATATGAGCAGGAAGAAAAGGTAGTATACAATAAGGAGAATCATCATGGGATATGATATAGAAAAAGAAAAAAGAGAAGCCATTGAGGCAGGTCAGAGAGCATTACATAGCCTCCGGGCAGCACAGGATAATCTTTCAAGTGCAAGGAACTGGGGCTTGTGGGATATTTTTCAAGGAGGATTCTTTTCCAGTATGGTGAAGCAGTCCAAGATGCAGCATGCCAGACAGTGTATGGAACAGGCCAGATATGATCTGGATAATTTCAGCAGAGAACTGCGAGACGTAAGTATGATATATGACCTGCATATTGAAACCAGTGATCTTCTGACTTTTGCAGATGTCTTTTTTGACAATGCATTTGTGGATCTGATGGTTCAGGACAGGATCAACAAGGCGCGCAGACAGATTGACGAAGCCATCCGCAGGGTGGAAGATGTATTAAGGCAGCTGCAGAGATATTGATGATATTAAAAGATATTGAAGGATTTTAAAGGAGTGACACAGAGATGTTTACATTATTATTTGTTTTTTGTATGTTCGGTGTGTTTGGAAAGCTGTTTTGTTTTGGGCTTAAGGCAGCCTGGGGAATTTCCAAATTTGTATTAAATATTGTATTTCTTCCTTTGATACTGATCGTTATGGTGGCAGGCGGACTGCTTTCAGTAGCATTTCCGCTGCTGCTCATTATCGGGGTTATAGGATTGGTTGCGTCCAGATAAACAGTAAAATGCAATACAAAAGGTAAAGTAAAATCGTTAGACATCATAATCCGGAATAATGTGAGAGTGCATCGCATTGTTCCGGATTTTTTGATGGCAATGGTTCGGGCATATTATTTACGGTATTGTTGGAATTACAAATAGAAAGTGCTTCTCTTGAATGATTTTATAAAAAACGTGAAATACTACTGCAAAAAACGCATAAAAACGTGAAAAATCAGAATAAAAAGAAGATAAAAACGTGAAAACCAAATTGAAAAGAGCCAAAAACGTGATATACTAACATCAGGAGGTAGCAGACGATGTATTTAAGAAGGAAAATAGACGATTATCTTTTAGCATGGAGAAATCGTGAGGATAAGCTTCCGCTAATTGTAAAAGGTGCAAGGCAGATTGGCAAAACAGAGTCCATTTTTCATTTTGCACAGAAAAATTATGAAAACATTGTAAGTATTAATTTTGTACTTGAACCAAAATACAAAACAATATTAAGTGATGGCTATGGGGTTAATGAAATTATAAAAAATATATCTCTGTTGGATCCATCAAAAAAATTTATTCAAGGCAAAACCCTGATTATCTTTGATGAATTGCAGGAAGTTCCAGATATTGCAACTTCTCTGAAAGCGTTTAAGCTGGATGGCAGATTTGATGTGATATGCAGTGGTTCTTTACTTGGAATTAACTACAAGAAAATTCATAGCAACAGTGTTGGATACAAAACAGATTACGAAATGTTTTCCATGGATTTTGAAGAGTTTCTGTGGGCAAAGGGATATACAGAAATTCATATTGACAATCTTTTAAAGCATATGCAGGATGGAGTTCCATTTTCTGATACGGAATTAGCGGTTTATAAAAAGCTGTTTCTGGACTTCTGTGTTCTAGGTGGGATGCCGGCTGTTGTCAAAAAGTATATTGAAACAGGCACTTTTTCTGAAACATTGGAAATCCAAAGACAGATCCAGCTGGATTATGAGGAAGATATCCGGAAATACGCAGAGGGTCTGGATCAGACCCTGGAGCATAACCCAGAGCGTTTTGTTGTTACCGTTGAAGTAGCCGATCATGCTGAACAGCACTGCGGTGAGTATCGTCTCGGCCGCGAAGCCCTTCAGATAATCAAAGCCGTTCTGTATAACGTCCGGGTCTGTCGTAAACAGGCTGGTCAGCACGTCGCCCTTGAACATGACCAGCGCGAATACGATCACGCCGATAACCATTCCCACGCCCATGCCGGTGAACATCGACTTGCGCGCGCGCTGCTCGTTGCCCGCGCCCACGTTCTGCGATACGAACGAGGCCATGGACTGCATAAGCGCGCTGGGCACCAGCATGGCGAAGTTGACTATCTTATTAGCCACGCCATAGCCCGACGACGCGAGCAGGCCCAGCCGGTTGACGAACGCGCACAGTGCCAAGAACGAACCCTGCGTCAGGCATTCCTGAAGTGCGAGCGGCAGGCCGATCTTGAGCGCGCGGCGGCACTGCGGGGTTATTCTGAAATCGCGCTTTGTTATCTTAAACGGCAGGCCGCGCTTTTTGAGCAGCATCAGTGCGAACACCACGCTTATCGCCTGAGCAAGCACGGTAGCCAGCGCCGCGCCCGCCGCGTCCATGTGGAACACTGCCACCAGCAGCAGATCGCCCACGATGTTGACCACGCACGCAACCGCCACGAACATCAGCGGCGACTTGCTGTCTCCCAGTCCGCGGAATATGGCGGACAGCATGTTATACGCCACGATAAAGAATATGCCGCCGCCGCATATGCGCACATAGCCCGTTGTCAGATCGAGCGCCTCGGCCGGAGCCTGCACCAGCCGCGAAATAGGCTCGGCGAAGAATACCAGCGCGACGAACAGCACCGCCGTGATTATCGTAAACACTACGGTCGAACCGCCTATCAGACCGCCGATCTGCTCGGGGCGCTTTTCGCCCAGATAGCGCGCGATAAGCACGGTAACGCCCATCGCAAGCTGGGTCACAACGAATGTAACGAGGTTAAGCACCTGACTGCCCGTGGACACCGCGGACAGACCGGAGTTAGTGCCGAACCTGCCCACGACCAGCAAATCGACCGCGCCGTACGCGGCCTGCAGCACCAGCGCGCCCAGCACAGGCAGCATGAACGCAACCAGCTTTTTAAGTATGCTGCCCTGAGTAAAATCCGACTTCATGTTATCCAATATCGGTTCTCCTTTCGCACATCACGCGGTAGAACTTTTCTATGGTGCGTATCATGCATTCCACATCCGCGTCCGATATATCGCCCAGGTATCCGGCCAGCGTCTCGAAGTACTTCCGGTTATACTTATCGGACAGCTCCGCGCCCGCGTCGGTTATCGTTACGTAAGTCACGCGCCCGTCGTCGTCGGACGCTATCTTTTTAAGGTAGCCCTTGGCCTCCATCTCCTTCAGCGTGCGCGTCACGCCCGGGCGCGGCAGGTTGAGCGCGTCGCTTATGTCCGAAACGCGCACACGCTCGCTGCGCGCTGAGAGCTGCTGAACCTTATCCAGAAAGTGAATGTACGACGGCGTGACCCCGCCCGGCAGCGGCGGCAGCATGTCGCGTATGCGCTTGGCCTGATAACAAGCGTCCAGCATCCGCTTTATATTTTCAACGTCCATATCGCCCCTCCTTCGATAGTTTAGCTGCATATGATTGCTTTTGATAATTACCACGGTTAATTATATTCGGATGCGTTGGATTGTCAAGGTGGTTTGCGGTTATTTTACTTTGCGATAAACATATAAAAAAAGACATCGCCGCGCAAGCGATGCCTTGTGTATTCAGCTTTTTGAACCTTATCTGCGCCCGCCGTGTTCGGCGTAATATGATTTTTTTTCCACATACATGGCTTTTTCTGCGGACTTAATCAGGCTTTCCAAATCGTCCGCGTCGCCTTGCCATGCACTGCCTACCGAAAAGCTCACATGTCTGTCGGCCGCCGACTGCTTTAGCGTGGACAGCCTTTCATCGAACTCCGCCTTAGCCATATCCACCGCCATCACCACGAACTCGTCGCCGCCTATGCGGTAACTGCTGCCTGAAAACGCCTGCAATATAGCCACTGCCGCATCGCATATGTATCTGTCGCCCGCCTCGTGCGACTGCGAATCGTTTATGTACTTTAGTCCGTTAAGGTCTATGTAGAGCACGCCCACATTTTTAAGCCTGTGCCCGCGATAACCATCCAGCGTATCCATGTACTTATTGCGGTTATACATGGTCGTCAGCGTGTCATGATAGCTGAGCCGTTTAAGCTGCTCCTTCTGGTTTTCGATTTCGGCGTTGCTCTTTTCCAATTGGCGCACGGTGCGTATGTTCCACATGAAATAGATTATCAGCAGCAATACTTCGATAGCTCCCGCCATCATAAGCACCTTGCGGAAATACATCAGCGTCCCGAATATCACATCTTCCTCTGCAAATATAAGCAATTGCCAATCGAACATGCTGGCCGGCATGTAGTATATGTACATGGGCTTGCCGGTCGTATTGGATACGAATGCGGTCACGCCAGTGGAACCGCTCGCGTTCATCTCCTTCAGATTTACATCGTCGTAATTGGCCAGCTTTTCCCGCGTGCCGCCCTCGTATACGTTGCCCAGTTCGCTATGCCAGCTATCCATTATAAAATCGCCGTTATTGCTGTCAAGTATGCAAAAGTTAGCGTTGCCGTCGTATATAGTGGGGCGGAATAGCTGCGACAGGTTCTCTACGCCTATCACGCCGAGCAGAATGGCGCAATTTTCGCCGTCCTTAACCACGGGCAATACATAATATATACTCTCGTCGCCGGAAATGGGATCCGTCATTCTGGTCGTTATATGCTCGCCTGCCGCCGCTATATTTTCGAATGAAAAGTCATAAAACATGCGATGCTTTGAGCCGTTGGACAACATTGTATTATCCGGATACAGCACGTCTATGCGGGAAAATATCGTTGTCGGCTGAAGTATATCCAGGTGCAGTTCGTCTATGCGTTCCTGTTCTTCATTGCCATCCTTGAGCATCATGCTCTCGACCATATGCAGTTTTACAATTTCGTCGCTGAACTTGGTTGTGATTTCCTTATTGACAGATTGCGCGGCGCTTTCGAGGTTTTCCCAGCATTCCTCCTGCTCGCGCATCGTAATTTTGCCGTACAGCATTATCGATATAAGCACGGTAAAACCCG
>OLRJ01002835.1_pt1 | contig 12339 bp, 6 predicted proteins | sample 1672741 | NCBI WGS metagenome assembly OLRJ01 (sample SAMEA3136719, study PRJEB25190) | human gut metagenome | biome: human gut; feature: human-associated habitat; material: faeces | place: Austria | collected 2013
GGTATCAATACGTTGCTTTCGCATATTTGCTGATAACGCCAATCGTCTAAACCAAGTCAGCTTCTCGGCTATTGAATAACCGAGCATGCTGAAAAGTATGCGAAGTTAGCAATAATACCCGAAAGGGCGTGCTGACTAGACTCAGTGCGGCGGCCCCTGCTTACCGTTGGGATGCCAGCAGCACTACGTCCCGGATATCAATACCCGACCCGGTTGTGCCCCAGCCGGTACAGGGTTCAGGCAAGAGGATGTCCCCCGGGAGAAGGGGACACCGACCTGGAGCACGAAGTATCCGGAACATTGTCGAATGAGCCGGTAAACGAGTATTTCATATACCGTATTACATGGCATTTTACTAAAAAAACAGAGGAATAGGAGAAGTATATGCAGGAAAATGTTTCTTTTTCAGAAAACTATTTAAAATGCAGGGCAAAAATCCTTGGTACAGAAAAGTGGGTTGAAGGATTTGTTATCCCGCAGACAACAAAAGACCAGGAATTACATAGTTTCATGGTTATCACTAATGTAATGGCACCCGGAAGTGGAACAGCACTGAAATCGAAACTTTTAAAACTCGCAGAAGAAAAACCGGATGAAGTTAATCATGTGGTCATCAATAAAGATGGTTCTATGGTTGCCATGCACCAGTTTCTTATATCCACGTTTCACCAAAACGAAAAGTATCAGAAAAACAGAAACTTGCAGCCAAAGAACGTTTCCAAAAAATGTGGGCCGAGAAAAAAGGAATCTCTGATGAACAGGAAGAGGAACTTCTGGATGAAATCCTGGATTCCTTGGATGACGAACAGGTGGAAGAAGATGATTGATATTTGGCAGGATGGTGTCAGGGTATATATTCTTCCAGACGACAATTTCTGTCTTGCAGATAATGAGCACAGAAGTCCGCTTGATCTGGAAGAATGCCCGGAAGGGGAAGAACATTGGGACTTGGAGTAAACGAACTGAATCTGATCAAATCTGTTGCTGAAAATGATATCCGCAGTGCTAAAAAGTATGCCCTTGCAGCACTGAAATCTGATACGACACAAAAGAACCGATATTATGTCAGTAAATATACCTCTATGCTTACAACAGAAGGAAGTAATCTGTTTGAGCTTCCTGTGGATCTTCGGGATATCCTTGTATGCGAGGATGTTTCCCTTTCTTTCCATGAAGACCGTTATTATGTAACAGAACTGCAGAAACAGCTTTCAGAAAAGATCTTTCGTATGTCTGATGTAAGCAAGAAATTGCTGGAACTGCAGATACCATACAAAAATGCGACTTTGCTTTACGGACCTCCGGGAACTGGAAAGACAATGTTCGGAAGATATATTGCATACAAAAAAAATCTTCCATTCTGTTACCTGAACTTTTCCAAAGTTGTGGACAGTTATCTTGGAGCAACATCCCGTAATATTTCCAAGGCATTTTCTTATGCTGCATCAAATCCCTGTGTTTTTTTACTGGACGAGGTCGATGCCATCAGTTGTAACCGTCAAAACAATATAAGTAGCGGAGCAGATAAGGAAATTGGAAGAGTAACCATTACGCTTATGCAGGAATTTGATAAGATTCCAAACGATGTGATCATACTGGCCGCAACTAATAGAATGGATATCCTCGACAAGGCATTTATCAGCCGCTTCCCGATCAAACAGGAAATGAAACCGTTTTCCAGAGAAGAAAGTATATGCATGGTACGGAAATTTTTGGATAATATCCAGTACGGAACTGCATTTTCTGATACAGAAATACAAAATCTCATTGGAGAAGGCGGAGATCAGCGACAGATCATGAACTATACAATACAGGCATTGGCTGAGAAAATCGCAGAGGAAAAAATTTATGAGTAAAAGACCTGAAATAACAGCTGCATTGTCTGCAGCTTTGGAGCAGAAAATCAATCCGTATAATGATCCACGTATCTATTGGGCAAAAGAAGTAACTTTTGACTATTCTACGAATCATGCAGCAAGGGTTGATTATATGCGGTTCAAGCCGGTAAACAACAGCGTTTCCGGTATCGAAAAAGGGGATTTCTACTGCTATGAGATCAAGTCTTCTTCAGAAGATTTTCATTCCGGACATGGGCTGAATTTTTTCGGTGATTACAATTATTTGGTGATGCCAGAAAAAGTGTATGCAGCTGTATCCCTAGAAATCCCACATTACGTGGGGGTATATGTTCCGGAAGGAGCGGAATTAACTTGCATCAAAAAAGCCAAACGGCATGACCGGACAAAACCAGTATCAGAAATGCTACTGATGATGTTTCGTTCAGCTGCAAGGGAAAGGAGAAAGAAATGACACTACAAGAACTACTGAAAACCGCTGATAGCCAGCTTCTCGGCTATTGAATAATCGAGCATACTGAAAGGCGTGCAAATTGAAAAGCTGGATGAGTCAATTACGGAATAATACAGGCACCCTTCAGGGTATCTTTTTTCTTATAAAAAATTGCTGCTTTTCAAAAAATATGACATATTAAAAGTGACGGCACGGAATTCCTTTCTTGTTTGTATATATACGCAGTTTTTAGCTCAGTTGGTCAGAGCAGCCGGCTCATAACCGGTCGGTCCTGGGTTCGAGTCCCAGAGTTTCCATCGTGTTGTTACAACACGACTTTTTCTTTACTCCTCGCCCCGGGAAACCGGGGTATTTTTCTTATAGAAAACTGCCATTTTAAAAAAAATATGACATATTATAATAAAATTATATTATAAGGAGGAACCTTAATGTTAAACCGATTAAAGAAACTGATTTTCCTTGGAGTACTTTCTGCGGCAATGCTGATGTCACATACACTTGTATTTGCAGCAGAAGAGACACAGCCTGTTACAGAATCGGAAGTACAGACGGAGACAGAGCCGCCACAGACGGAAACAAAAGCACCTGAGACGCAGTCTCCGGAAACGCAGCCGCCACAGACGGAAACAGAAACTCCTGAAACCCAGTCCCCAGAAACGCAGCCGCCACAGACCGAGACAAAAGCACCTGAGACACAGACTCCTGAAACCCGACCTGAAACACAGGCTCCTACAGAAGCACCGACGGAAGCTCCGGCACAGACAGAACCGGTACAGGATCCGTCTTTACATATCACAGATGGTACAGGAGTAACATCCAATATCGTAGGATTTTCTGTAGACCCTTCCAAATATCCAGCTGCCAACGTCAGCGAAAATACCGTTGCGGTTTATGAATATCTTACTTCTGTAATGGGTCTGAACCATGCAGGTGCATGCGGTGTTCTTGCGAACATCCAGCTTGAATCTGATTTCAGTCCATTATCTCTGGGTGATGGAGGTTCCAGTTATGGGATTTGCCAGTGGCATAATGAAAGATTTAACCGTCTTATTTCTTTCTGTAATGGAAATGGATTAGATTATAATACACTTGGAGGACAGTTGAAATATCTGGAAAGTGAACTGGCTTCCGGCTATCCGTCAGTTTTAGCTTATATAAGAAGTGTCCCAGATACCGCACAGGGAGCATATGATGCCGCTTATTACTGGTGTGTACACTTTGAAGTACCGGACCACACTGCGGAAAGAGCAGCACAGAGAGGAAATCTTGCCATGAATGAATATTATGGAAAAACCTTTGTTTCTTCTCCAGCTACCGATCCGGCAGCAGTGGAAACAATAAAAGACGTTCGTGGACGGATCAATCTTGAAAACAGACTTGCAAAAATCCGGATCAGTAACCTGATTGGGTAAGAATTTTGGCAGTTGCAGAAATGCAGCTGCTTTTTTCTTTGGTTTCTTCCTGAAATACATATTAAAAATGAACATAATGGGACTAGGTCACACCCTTTGTGGGTACGTGAGTTGAAATGATAGGTTTTGCTAGAAAATATTGATTTTGAGGGTCGCACCCTTTGTGGGTACGTGAGTTGAAATGACAGCAGTCGGGTAAAAATCAGAATTTTGACAGTCGCACCCTATGTGGATGCGCGAGTAAAAAACAGGTAAGAGAACAAAAAGAGTAACGACAAGGAGGTAAATCGTGCAGGAAAAACAATATATGGCGAGAATCAAAGGCAACGAATCCCAGCCACTGGAAGAACATATTAAAAATGTTATGAAACTTTCGGAAAAGAACTGCCAGGTAAAGGACCTTACAAACCTGTCTGTCCTGATCGCCCTGATGCATGATATCGGAAAGTACCGTCCGGAATTTCAGGATTACCTCCAGTTCGTGCAAAAAACAGGGATACGTTATAATGTATGCAGTACTAATCATACCGCAGATGGTGGAAAACTGCTTGAGAAAACAGGGGATTACCTTGTCGTCCGAATGGCTGCAGCTGCCGTATATTCCAGTCATGGACTGAGTGATATGATCGACTTCAACACAGGGGAAGATATTTCTGAACGAACAGAAAACAGTTCCGTTCCTTTATCCCAATTATTCCAGCTGATATCCAAAGAGGAATATCAGAAACTAATCTTGAAAGCGAATGAAGACTGTAACCATTTGAGAACATGGATTGACAGTGTTGTGAAAAAGAATCCCAGCTGTGGGAAGAACCAGTTTTATATTGGAATGATGGAGCGGCTTTTGATCTCTTCCTTATATGATGCTGACTGGAAAGATGCAAAAAGATTCGATCTTGGGAAAAAACGGCTTCCTGTGCGGAAAAGCAGGGCTGATGTATGGGATAAAAAAAGATATGCCTTTGAAGAATATATGAGGTGCCATAAATCAGACCTTGATGATATCCAGAAAGCAGTATTGAATGCCTGCTTTGTCGCAGATATCCATAATGAAAAAAGACTGCTTATGAATGTACCGGAAGCAGTCGGGAAGATACAGGGGTTGTTCCGTTTTGCCCTGAGCAGGGCAGTGTATCATGGGTCAAACCATATCTTCTATATATCCCCGAATAATTCTGATCTGATAACAGCAGGAAAAATGCTGAAAGAGATTTCCGGGAGCCGGAATATCCGGAATTATTTCTGTGACCCGGAAATAAAACTTCCAGAACATATGGCCTATAAAATGGAAGACTGGGAAAGCCCGATCATCCTTACAAGCTTTGTAAAATTCATGGATGCCATGTATTCCGCAAGTAAACCGGATATCCGGCGTATGCAGGCTTTGTGCAACAGTGTTGTGATCGTAGACAATGCCCGTCAGGTGCCCTTGAAATGCCGGGAATTATTTAACCTCGCCATTAATTTTCTTTCGGAATTCTGCGGATGTACTGTGATCCTTTGTACAAACCTGTACAGTGATATGCAGTTATGGAAGCTTAATGAAAATAATCTGATGGAATCCAGAAAACTTGTTGACCTTGAAAAACTGAACTATGTGCCAAGAACTTCTGCAGTGCAGCACCTTGACCTTACTGAAAAAGGCCCGATAGACAGGGAAAGCTTCTGTAATCTGATGATCTCTGAATTACAGGGCTCTGCAATGCTTTACGTGAGAACGAGAACTGTTGCAAGGAGTCTCTATCTTTTCCTTAAAAAAAAATATCCCCTTTTCCCTGTATTCCTTATAAATGGTGATATGACTATGGAACACAGGCTTAGAAAAATTGAAGAAATGAAACAGTATCAGGAAAAAGGATATGATATCATCTGTATCACAACGTGTCCGCATCTGTTTGCAGGCATCCGTTTCCGGCAGATCATAACCAATATCAATGGACTGGATAAGATCCTGGAACTGGAAAAATACTGTGAGGATAATGGAAAGATAAAGATCGTACAACTTGGGATTGAAAAAGAAGCGGTTGTCCCATATAAGGTCACTTCGGCAATGATACAGTTATTATATGAGATCCGGAACGGTTCCATACAAAAACTGAATTCTCCAGAAGCACTGATCCGGTACGAACAGTTATTTCAAAAAGAAATCCCTTCCAGTATCACTTCATATCCGGTAAGGGTGATGGGTTGTGATACTTCCATGACCCGCCTTTTAGGAAGCAATCCGGATGGAGTAGATATATACAGGCACAAACACAGGGTTCCTCCAAAAACACCGCTTGTACAGGCATTCTGGACTGCAGGTGAAAACTTCTCTGTTATTGATAATCAGAATACGCTCATAGTCCCTTATGATGACAGATCAAAAAAATACCTTGATAATTTCGCCCATGGGATAAACGAGAGGGAAATGCTGAACAAACTGCAGAGATACATGGTACAGGTATCCGAAGACCGGCTAAGGAACCATCCGGACAGTTATTATTGCTATGGGGAAATAAAGATATTAAAAGAAGCGGGTTATTCCCAGGAAGTTGGGGTCTGTTTCTGAAACCCGTATGTATATATTTGTTGTCGCACCTTATATGGGTGCGTGAGTTGAAAAATCTGTAGCCCATATCGAGGCAATGTGGAAGAAGAGATCCTTGGCGGTCTCTTTTTTTTCTTATAAAAATCAGCCAAAAATGAAAAAATCATACATATTAGTATAAAAGAATATGGAAAGGAGCTTATTATCATGAAAAAAAGCAAAGCAGTTGTTGGTCTTATCCTTACCTTTCTTATGACCGTCTTCCTATGTTATACGGCAGCGGTAGGCATTGGACCAACAGGGACAGGATCAGCAAAAAACATCAACACGGGACTTGATCTATCTGGAGGGGTAAGCATCACTTACCAGACAAAAGAGAAAAAACCGAGTGCGGAAGATATGTCTGACACCGTGTATAAAATGCAGAAACGAGTAGAACAGTACAGCACAGAAGCGCAGGCTTACAAAGAAGGGGATAACCGTATCACGGTAGAAATCCCAGGGGCGACGGATGCAGACGTAATCCTGAATGACCTTGGAAAACCTGGTTCCCTCTGCTTCATAACACAGGAAGATGCAGACGGTAACGAAAACTTCACTTATGGACAGAATGGTTACGAACTGACAAGAAGTCTTGACGATATCCGCAATGCCGGATGTGTCGTACTGGAAGGAACAGATGTTGCAGATGCACAGGGAGGGGCTTACCAGTCCAGCCAGAACAGCACCAGACAGTATGCAGTCAGCCTTACCCTTACAGACGATGGAAAAACAAAGTTTGCAGAAACAACTGCTGCAAATGTAGGAAAACAGATCGCCATTGTATATGACAATCAGGTATTGAGCGCACCAAACGTAAACGAAGCTATCACAGGGGGACAGGCACAAATCACAGGTATGTCCGGTGTGGAGGAAGCTCAGAACCTTGCTTCTTATATCCGTATCGGTTCCTTAAGCCTTGAGCTGGAAGAACTCCGCTCCAGCGTGGTAGCTGCACAGCTTGGTGAGGAAGCAATCTCAACCAGTGTACTGGCAGGACTGATCGGCCTTATCATCGTGATTCTCTTTATGATCATCGTATACCGTGTACCAGGCTTTGTTTCCGGGATTGCTCTTTTAATCTATACATCACTGGTCCTTATCACACTGAATGCCTTTGATATCACATTGACCTTACCGGGGATCGCAGGTATCATCCTCGGCATCGGTATGGCAGTAGATGCAAATGTTATCATCTATGCACGTATCCGTGAGGAGATCGCATCAGGAAATTCCGTACATACTGCTATTAAATCTGGATTTTCCAAAGCTTTCAGTGCTATTTTTGATGGAAACATCACAACACTGATTGCCTCCTTTGTACTAATGTGGCTTGGATCCGGAACAGTAAAAGGATTTGCTTATACTTTGGCAATCGGTATTGTTGCTTCCATGTTTACGGCACTTGTGGTATCACGATTTATCATCCATGCTTTATATGCCGTAGGCATCACGGATCCGAAATTCTACGGAAAAGCTAAGGAAAGAAAACCGATCAATTTTGTCGGCAGAGGAAAAGCATTCTTTATCTTATCTGCAGTACTTATCCTCGCGGGCCCGGTTGTTATGGGGATCAGCCATGGAACAAAGGGAACAGCACTAAATTATGCCCTCGATTTTTCCGGCGGAACAGCCACAACTGTAACGTTTAACAAGGATATGGATATTAAAGAGATCGATTCAGAAGTAACACCTGTTGTAGAAGAAGTAACAGGAGACAAGAATGTACAGCCGACAAAAGTCGTAGGTACAAAACAGGTTGTCATTAAGACCAGAACCCTGTCCCAGAGAGAAAGAGAAAAACTGGACAATGCACTGGTTGAAAAATTCGATGTAGACGAAAGCCTGATCTCTACAGAAAGCATTTCCGCAACGGTAAGTTCTGAAATGAGAAAAGATGCTGTAGTAGCTGTGATCGTTGCAACCATCTGTATGCTGGCATACATCTGGTTCCGTTTCAAGGATATCTGTTTCGCAGGAAGTGCAGTTCTGGCACTGATCCATGATGTGCTTGTTGTACTTACGTTCTATGCCGTAACAAGGATCTCTGTAGGAAACACATTTATTGCCTGTATGCTGACGATCGTAGGTTATTCCATCAATGCAACGATCGTTATCTTTGACCGCATCCGCGAGAATATGAAAAAGAAACGCATGGATATTGCGGAAACCGTAAACTTAAGTATAACACAGACACTTACAAGGAGTATCTATACTTCCTTCACAACCTTTGTCATGGTGGCAGTCCTGTATATACTCGGTGTTTCTTCCATCCGTGAGTTTGCATCTCCTCTGATGGCAGGTGTTGTCTGCGGGGCATATTCTTCCGTATGCATCACAGGGGCGCTGTGGCTGGTACTGAAAAAAACGGCAAAAACAAAGAAAAAATAATGATTTTTTGTATAGGGCTACATGTCTGACGGCGTGTAGCTCAATTTTTGCTGTTTTCCAAAAAATATGACATATTAAAAATGCGAGAAGAAAGTTCTCTCTTGTCGGACTGTTATGACAACATTAATTTTTATGGCCAAAAGAAGAGACATGACAGGAAGTCAATGTACATTGAAAACTAAATAACGAAAGGAGAGCTAACTATGAAACAAAAGTTAGTATCAGTTCTGCTTGCAGCAGCAATGACTGCTTCCTCACTCAGCGTCGCTTCAGCAGCCTCTTTGGAGACAACGGCTGAAACATACGCAGAAGAAACAATCCAAACTGAAACGGCAGAGACTGAAACAGAAACCTCAGAAACACAGGCCACAGAAACAGAGACTGAAGCCGAAGAGACACAGGCTCCGGAAACGGAAACCCAGACCGAAACTTCACCTGAGATACCGAAACCAGAAACGGAACCTGAAAGTGTACAGGAGACAGAAGCTCAGACAGAAACCGAAGCAGCTCAAAAACAGGTCATCCTGAAAACGGAAAAAGCAGATATCTTTTTTGCTTCTGACCTGAAAAAACTGAAAGACGGTACACTGGAAGATCCGGATATCAAAAAAGACCCGGTTCCACAGACAGAAGCCGATACCCAGGAAAAACAGGAAAAAAGAGCTGCAGCGATCAAGGAAGCTGCAAAGGTTCTCCCAGATGAATATGTTCCGCTTCTTACAGATGATGCTTATAAGCTCCTTATGAAACAGGAACATAAATTTGATATCTCAACACCTATAGACTTTTATGTTGTACCGGAAGAAGGATATCAGGTCGATTCCGTAAAAGTGGATTCTACTCTATATGGTGAGCTTCAGGTGACAGATTTTGAAAACGGTGCTTATGAAGTAACGATCCCTTCAGATGATGTGACCCTGAATGTACTAACAAAAGAAGTACAGGATGAAACAGAAACTGAGACGGAAAAGCCAAAGGAAACAGAAACCGAAACTGCAAAAGAGGAGCATTTCCTTGAAAAAGCAGATGGTGTGGATGCCCTGGATGCTTCCCAGTTTACTTCCCAGCGACTTGTAGTACTTGCTTCTGACAGCAGCACTGTTGTTGATACAGAACACCTGATCGGCCAGTACGATAATATCTATCTCCTGCAGTATTCCTCTGTAGAACAGACAATGAACGCATATGTTTATTATCTTGACAAAGCAGAAGCTGTAGAGCCGGATACCGTTATCACAGCTGCTTCTGACGAAACAGAAAGTGAAGCTGTCCTTGAAAGTGAAACTGAAACACAGCCTGAAACAGAAACCGATACATCTGCCAAAGAAGAGACAGAAGCCCAGACTGAAACTGAAGTTCAGACAGTAGTCCCATCTGATGTCACAGCAACAGAGATCGACAACCCGATTACGACACTGGCAGGGGAACAGGATTCAGCTGTAGTACAGGCAGAAAGCAAAGTAGTCGCACTCCTGGATACAGGAGCCGAAGGTCCAAATATCATTGACCAGGTTTCTATGATTGATGGAGGACTTGTAGGTACCAGCAACCATGCTTCAGATATGGTAGATGCTATCACAGAACAGAATCCGAATGCAAAGATTCTGTCTGTACGTGTTCTTGGTGATGATAACCTGGGTACAATTTCTTCCATCGTAGCAGGTATGGAATATGCTATCAGCCAAAATGTTGATTTTATCAACCTTTCCCTGTACGCAAGAAAATCCCTTTCAAACTCTGTACTTGAATCTGAGATCCAGAAGGCAAAAGATGCCGGGATTGAGGTAGTGGGAGCAGCCGGAAACGACGGAGCAGATGTCATCAATTACATGCCGGGTTCTGTGGAAAGCGCATGGATCATCGGAGCATGTGATGAAGAGGGAAACCGGATTGAAAGCTCCAACTATGGGGCCACGGTTGACTATAATGTCGTAGGCGATTCCACTTCAGTGTCAACTGCAAGGTTCACCGGATATATTTCCAAGAATGGGGCAGAGAACATCAGCAGTGATATCATTTTTACTGCTAATGGAGAATCTACCGATAAGGAAGAAGTCTCTGATAAAGAAGAGATGTTTGAAGGCGCTGAGTATACAGGTACTGCGTTAAACTGGGGATCCAGTTCTATTGATTATAATACTTCAGCAACATCGTTCTCCAGTTATAACTGTTCATCTATAGAAACAACTGGTAACAGTAAACCTGTTAAAAAATCATCTGATGGCAGTGACATGTATTATGGAACAAATATGGATTTGAAACTGTATAATGCGGGATATACTGTAGATTCTAGCGGAAATAGGATTCCTATGAATGTAAGAATTCATGGAGAATCCTCAAAAGGTTTTGTTTTTAATACAAGAGGTGGCTATGCTTCTATAAGAGGAGCAGCTGCTTACACTGGAAAAACTCCTAGCAAAGGATATAACATAATTGAACTTTATTTTTACTTTTACGATGCTAGAAATAACAATTCGCTTTCTGTAAACGGTGTTATGCAGATGGTAGATATTGATACAAATGAAGGCTATGTTCTCAGAAATGGCGCTACAAATGTCTATTTAACGTCGGGAAGTAATATTTTTCTTGGTACTCTTGGCACTACTACGAAATACTGGTTAGCAAAAACAAATGATGATACAAATGGGATTGACAGAAACCATGCTATGCAGATTACCTACAGTAGTACACCAAGTTCCCCGTTGCATATAGGTTATTACTGTGAAAAGAAAAACTCAACTAGAGGCATGAGTTTTACGCAGGAAAGTATCAGTGTCAATTATCATGCGCAGTCAGGAAAAGATTGGCCTTCAGGTGCAAATATTCCGGCATCTATCGCACTTGCAAGTGGTGCAAATACAGCGCAAGGCATAAATAGTATAAAAAACAACTATAATAATGTTCCAGGATATACATTTTCAGGATGGCATCTTGCTGATGGTTCAGTCTATAATGGCTCATCTTGTCAGACATGGAATACAGATCTGTATGGATATTATGTAAAACAGGCCGGAACTGTATGTGTTTGGAAGGGAATTGATGGTTGTACAATGGATTTCCTTAATAGTATACCGGTGGCAAATAAGACTTTTAAAGTTAGATTGTATGGAACATCAACTAATGGAGAATGGTATGATAAAACATTAGATCTTGCTATGAGCAGCACAAATTATGTAGAGTTTACAGATGTTCCAATGGGGACTTATACTGTAGAAGAGGTTGGCTATGACAGCAGATACTGGACTTTTACTACGGGAGCTCAGACTGTCAACTTAGCAGGAAGCCGTGCTGATGTAGAGATCCGTAATACTGTTGCAACTGGAAAACTTACAGTAAAGAAAAAGCTTGTAAATATTGAAGAAGGTGCAATCAGTAACGCTGAAGATAAAAAGTTCAAGTTTACTCTTTATGGAACTTCCGGTTTTAATACAACAGTCAATACAACAAAAGAACTGACAGGTTCCGGTTCTGTAACGTTTTCCGGAATTCCTGCAGGCACTTACACCTTAAAGGAATCCTACTATGATGGAAAACTTTGGACACCTTCCGCGATTACACAGTCTGTGACAATTGAAAAAGATGTGACTAAGGAAGTAACAGTGACAAATACTTTTAAACCAAAAAGAACTCCTCAGCCGGATCCAATAAAAAGCCTTA
>OLRJ01002838.1_pt1 | contig 12330 bp, 9 predicted proteins | sample 1672741 | NCBI WGS metagenome assembly OLRJ01 (sample SAMEA3136719, study PRJEB25190) | human gut metagenome | biome: human gut; feature: human-associated habitat; material: faeces | place: Austria | collected 2013
CCGGAACGACCTTGCCGTTGGCGTCGAACAGCTGGGTCATGCCCAGCTTCTTGCCATCGTGATTTCCTTTTACCAAAACAGCTCTGGAACAACTTTGGAACCGCTCGATCACTTCGGCGGGGGCGGTGCCATAGTCTATCATATCCCCCGCGAAGCAGAGAAGATCATATTCCCTCTCCTGCTTCAAAACCGCGTCCAGCGCCCAGATATTGGCGTGGACATCTGACAGTACTATAACTTTCATAGGCACATCTCCAGAATTTTCCGTACATCCTCCGGCGTCAGCGCTTTGTACCCCTTTAGCACTTCCCCATGGCAAGATTTGCCTGCCATTATATCAAAATTTCTGCTGTCAATCCCAATCTCCGTCAAGGTGGACTGCAATCCCAGCTTATTAAAGAGGAAGTCCTCAGTCAGCTCTATGCTCCTTCGGGCAATATCCATAGTCGGCAGAGACGGGTCGATGCCAAACACGTTCACTCCATACTCCCGGAAGCGGCCCACCGTAGTATCGTCCAGCACATATTTCATCCAGCGGGGAGTGAGGATAGCAAGGCCCAGGCCGTGGGTGATGTCGTAAATGGCTGAGAGCTCATGCTCGATGGGATGACAGGTCCAGCCACAGTTCTGCAGCGCTCCGGCCATCCCGTTTATTGCCCAGGAGCTGGTCCACATGAGATTGGCCCTGGCCTCATAGCTGTCGGGCTGCTCAAGGGCAACAGGGGCATATTTTATCACCGTCTTTATCATGCCCTCCATAAATCGGTCCAGCATATACATACTGCCGCCCTCCGGCACAAAGTATATCTCCAACAGGTGGGACAGGATATCCGCACAGCCACAGGCTGTCTGGTATCTGCCCACAGAATAGGTCTCCGTGGGGTCTAGGAAGGACACCTTGGGCTGCATACAGGGATAACCCCTACCTATCTTATCTTTGGTCTCAATGTTTGTGATAACGCCGCCGTTGTCCATCTCGGAGCCGGTGGCCGCCAGGGTCAGCACCGTTATAAGGGGCAGGGCCCTTTCGGGAGCGGCGGCGCCCGATGAAAAGTCCCAGGGGTCCCCGTCATAGCAGGCCCCGGCGGCAATATACTTGCTGCAGTCCAGCACCGAGCCGCCGCCAACGGCTAAAACCACATTCACCCCCTCCCTCTTGCAGATATCGGCCCCCGCCCGGACAGATGTGACCCGGGGATTGGGGTCTATCCCGGAAAGCTCGAACAGTTCCAGCCCGGCCTCCTTCACCTGGGCCGCCACCCGGGCATACAGGCCGCTCTTTTTTATAGAACCCCCGCCATAGCAGAGCAGGACCTTTTTTCCATAGGCCGCAAGCTCTTTCCCCAGATTACCCAGCTGGTTGGGGCCGAAATAAACTTTGGTGGGTATGTCATAAATAAATGAGTTCATTATTTGTATTCCTTTCGTGATTTATATTGTAGCTCTTATTTGCATAAATTATGCTCAAAATCATACCAGCGGGCGAAGTACGGCGTACAGCTGCCGGTAGCGCTCATAAATTTCCATGTACCGCTCGTGCTGCCGCGGGTCCGGGTAGTAGGTCTCTTTTTCTCTCACCATTTGCGCGGCGGCCTCCTGCAGGCTCCCGAAGCAGCCGATAGCCGCCCCGGTTATCATGGCGCTGCCCACCGTACCGGAGTCCGCCGTGTGGAGCGCGGTCATCGGTATATTCAGCACGTCCGCCTTCATCTGCATCCACAGGCTGGACGCCGCCCCGCCCCCGGACGCCTGCAGCTTTTTGAAGCGCACGCCGATATCGCGTAGATATTCCATGTTCAGGAGCATCTCATAGGCGATGCCCTCCATGCAGCCCCTGTATATCTCCGCCACTGTGGTGGCCGTGGTCATGCCGATTATGGCGCCTTTGGACCCGGTATCCATATATGGCGTAGCCGCTCCGGCGAAGTGGGCAGCACTAAAAGGCCGGTGGGCTCCGCCGCCTGGCGCTCAAGATAGGCGTGAACAGATAGCCCTTGCCGGTGAATTTGGACTTGCGGGAGTAGATGACATATTGCTTCGGCGTATCTTTCGTTTTCATGGCAGCGCCTCGCGTTATTCGTTAGGTTGATGGGTATATTATATCGGATTGGAATCCATTTGAAAAGGTACCCAAGGGAAGAATCTGAAAATTTCTGCGGATAGGCAGAGGTTTTCACGCGCTGATTGTGCCCGTTCGGAGGGCATCACTCATGTGCATCGAGAAAATGATTGATGAAATGAGTGATGGGTGCTATACTATGGATAACAACCAACACTGCGAGGTGCGTATGAAAAAGAAACAGCCTCCGTTTCAAATCACAAACAAAATGATCGCTGACGTTGCAGAAATCTCCGAACTGACCGGCAGACTTTCCGCGCACGATCATCTTTCAAGCAATCCCAATCTGCGCCGCACCAATCGGATCCGCACCATCCATGGTTCACTCGCCATTGAGCAGAACACGCTGAGTCTAGAACAGGTCACCGCCGTTCTGAATGGCAAACATGTTCTTGCCCCGCCCAAGGACATTGCCGAGGTCAAGAACGCCTATGAGATTTACGAGCGCTTGGACGAGCTTGATCCGTACTCCGTGGATGATTTGCTGACCGCTCACGGTATTATGACCCGCGAGCTTGTAGAAGAATCCGGCATGTTCCGCACGCGGCCTGTCGGCGTTGTGGATCAGGAGGGGCATATCCTGCATTTCGGTACGCTGCCCCAGTATGTGCCTGATCTGGTCATTGAACTGCTGGATTGGACGAAGCACAGCGACCTGCACATGTTGATCCGAAGCTGCGTGTTCCACTACGAGTTGGAGCTGATCCACCCCTTCGCAGACGGCAATGGCCGCATTGGACGGCTCTGGCACACGTTGCTGCTCTCCAAGTGGAATCCCGTGTTTGCATGGCTGCCAGTCGAGTCCATCATCCACGACCATCAGCAGGAATACTACGATGCCATCAATGCCAGCAACGATGCAGGCGAGTCCACCGCGTTCATCGAGTTCATGCTCTCCACTATCAAAGCATCGCTCTTCGACGCTATCCATACGAGTGATGCAATGAGCGATGGGAAGATGGACAAGAAAGCCCTGCGCTGGCAGAAGATTGAGCAGTTCTTGCAGACGCATGAATATATCATGAACGCCGATGTGCGGGAGCTGTGCGGAGTGTCGGCAGCGACGGCGAATAGAATTTTGGCTGGACTGGTGGAAGAGGGAAAGCTATATAAAGCTCGCGCGAACGGGCATTGGGTGTATCAAGCGTCAAATTGATACGAAAACCTGCCCACGATAGCCCAAAATCTTTTATACCCCTTTATACCCTTTTCGAAAGGGGTATAAAGGGGTATAAAGCATGATCACTGCCAATTCCGTTTCAGGATCTCACTTTTGAGGTACAGCGTACTCTTTTCCGAGGATTTGATCGGATGGAGCTTTCCGCGTTTTGTTAGGTCAATGATGTTCTGCCGGGAGCAGCCCAAGATCTCCGCCGCTTCAGCTGCGTTGATGACTCTGTGGGCGGCAAAGTTCCTGAAATCAGCCGCCGTCAGAGGAACACTTTTGCCGATCCGGTAGAGCATCGCATCCGAAACGGTCATGTTCACATCCCACGCAACGCCGTATCCGCCCGTCTGCATCTGCACATGCTGAAAATAGTCCGGCTTCTTGAGAAGGATCTGAAACGCTTTCGTCTTTTCAAAGTGCTTCTGCAAATCGCACTTCTTCACCGCGCCATCCCGGAAAAACACCAGCAGGCAATGATCCTCCAGCGGCAGTACATCTTCAATTCTCTTGGAAAAGCGCTTCGTAATTTCTTCCGGAAGCTCCTTCTCATCAATGGGAACGAGGTAGTAATCGTCCTGCGCGCATCGCCCCATTGCCAGCATCAATAACTCGTACTCATCGTATTCCTTCAGATGATTGTCGCGCAAAATCTCGCCAATGTTCTGGCGGTCGGTCGGAACGATCCGCTGCTGAACCCAGATTTTGCTCCAATAGGAATTGACGGTAGTTTCTCCGCGCTTCACAAAGGAGTCCAGCAGCAGCGGTGTCTCCCATGCGTCCGCGTTCTCCGGCAGCTCAATGTAGAACCGCTTTTCCTGCTCGTAGTACAGGAGGTACGCCAGATCCTTCTGCTCCTGTGCTGATTCATCTCGAATGGCAAAAATCTTCATACGTGCACCACCTTTTCCAAATCATTTCCCATATCTTGTCCTGAAGCGTCTGCGAGAGCACGCCGTCCAGCCCTTCCATCAGTATCCGCCTGTCGCTATCGTGCAGCGGCGTCAGCTTTGGCATTTTATCCTTCGGAATGATACGCAGGTTATCCCATGTGGACTTTGAGCCGATAAAGTTGTTGCAGGGCTTGTCGGCCATCACATCGAACGCAGCCGCCGCAGCATCATCCGGGCAGCTGCAAAGCAGAGAGAGGCCGTGGTCAAACAGGGGAGCCAGACGAATCGTCTTCTTTCGGCTGTTGCGCAGCACCTCAATATTGGCACCGTGGCGATCCCGGTTCAGGATCAGATAGTCTACGATCAGCATCTGATAAACATAGTCTTCCCATCCCATACGGATGCAGAAATCCAAGGCAGATTCATCCGGCAGCGCTTCCAACTCCTCATAGGCATCCAAAGCGGTCTTGGACTCGCTCTTTGCCTTGAAATCCTCCGAAGCGCAGAGATAAACCTCATGGGTTCTGCCATCCACCGAAACATCTGCATGGATCAGCTGATAGGACAGATGAGGAATCCCCAGTATGGTCAGCAGCCGGTCAACGATCAGCTCGTTCACGCACTCATGCCCAATGACCCCATGTGCCTTATCGAAGTTTGAGAGCTTGTAATAGGTCTTCTTTCCGCCGAGTTCGGAGTATGCTTTCAGAAAAGAACCGGCAGTTCCAGAAGAATTGCGATAGACCGACCAAGAAAGATAGGTCAGATCCTGTTTTTCCTTCACCATTTGCATAAGCGCTTCACCTCATTGTTATTGTATAATACAACTTGTCATACGTCAAGTTGCTTTTTGCAATAAACTTGTCATACGACAAGTTTGCTTCCGCTTTTGGCTCTGCACAGGCCGCAACTTGTTTATAGCATATCGGATAAACAAGTTTACATTCAACATTCCATGGTGCAGAGAAATACAGCCTCCGGTTGGTTTCAACCGGAGGCTGTATGAGTTCCTATTGTATCGTTATGATGCAAGGCTTCGCAGATATTCTTCCACATTCTGATACTGAGCGCCATTCAGGTACACCTAGCAGAACTATATCTCTACGTTGATAATAGCTACACAGCTTAGAAAATCACAATTGCGAATATGAGCACCCAACGATTTGATAATCGCTGGGTGCCCATAATATTACAAGTTATTTGCAATTCGAAAATCCTCAAGCAATTTTCGAAGCTCACTAATACACTCATCTATTTTCCTTTTCGAATCATTTGTGTCGATCAGTCCAGCAGATGCGTGTGCCAAAGGATTAGCATTTCTTAGGTTGTGCGCATTTTCAATTATTTCATTGCTTTGAGGAATTTTCGCATACACCTTTTTAAGTTCTTTATCTTTGTAAAATCGCTTATAATTCGGTTTCCGGTCACTGGGATCAAATTTCGTTAGAAAAGCCAAGTGTGCAGTCATCCGATCAAAGTAGTTTTTATAAAAGGCGTATGCTTGCATGTTATTGTGACGATAGTGTTCGATACAATACATGAAATAAAGATAATAGGTTTTCCAGTCGTTTCCGATAATTTCGATGTATGACTCGTATTTTTTACTCTTATAGTGGCGCATAAAACTGCCGCTACAGTTAAAATGATAGTAGCGATGGAGTGGAGGACTTTCTGTTTCAAGCGCCTTGATCAAGTCTATATGGCGAAACTCACTTTGAATCAAATATGTAATTGCTGTAGTCGTGTCATATGAATTCCATTTCCCTAATCGATGACGCCTAAATAAATGATTTAAAACATTTTTGATTGCTCTATCATTGTGGGCACCCATTATCATAACACCGAGGCGTTTAGGGTCTAGAGAAATAAATGAGATATCTTGCTCAACCAAGCCAGCAACTTCATCAACGACCTCTTGAGACTTTAATTCACTCTGATTTTCATAAACAAAATAATTGAAAACTTCACTTGGTGTAAATTCAATGTCATCGTGAGAAAAGTGCGTTCTAATGAGCTCGTTGTATTTTTCCACATCAACACTATCTAGCAACAATTCAAGAGATAGTTCAGAAAGAAATCCTTTTAATGAACCAGCAAACAGTGCTTCAATCGAGCTCTTCTCTCCGTTAAACTGTTCGTCGTACAAAGATTTCTTTAGTTCAATATTAATTTCATGGGTTGGCTTTATGTAGCATTTACTTGCGTTCAATGCTAGCCCATATTTCTTTAATATTGAAGAATACTCGTTTCGTATTTCATTATAGGCGCTATGCAAATAACCAATAGATTTTTCTGATTTGATGAGGATATATAAATCATCTACATAGCGTACCATCTTAAATTCCGCAATATCTGGAATCTTATCAGAAAGAAATGTATGCAACCGCTTATCTATCTCATCTAAATACACTACGGTTGCCAAATAAGACGATGCTATACTGTTCTCTATTAAGGGGAAGCGTCCGTTTCCGGCGTAGGAAAGGATTTCTTTATAAAGCAGCAACTGTGTCTGAGTAAAGTGTATCTCAGATGAATTACATATGGAGTCTATGGCATGAATCAAAGTATCAATGTTGATATTTGCAAAGAAATTCGTCAGATCAGTTTTAATAAAATACTGATAATCTTCAATCTTTGAATTCAAACTCTTGAAAAAAGCATCATAATCTTTCTTATATTTCGGTCTCATATGCTCATAATTTCCCGCATAATAAACCTCTATATCATCCGGACGAGTCGATGCATAGAAATTAGATATCTCTTTTCCAATTGCCTGAATAATCAAGTATAGAAAGGGAGAAACCAACGCCGAATCTCTGAAGCTACCGTCACTTTTCTGCAAAAAGTTTTCTGACCGGTGCATAGCACTCGGAAACAGTACAAATGCTCCCGTCTTGACAAATCTATTGAAAAAAACTTCGCTGCAAAGTTCATCAATGTCGTTCTTTCGTAGATGCGAAAAAGGGAACCATTGTAAATAGGCTTTTTTCTCGCCTGACTTTAAGCTCGTATACATCCTGCAGGTACTGCTCCATGTGTCGTAGGATATACCAAACACGCAAATCCCCCCTCCTCAGATTATCAAGCTTAGACGAAACAATCACAGGGCCCTGAGATATTCTTCAACATTGCTGTAGATAATACCATTCTCCAATACCGCATCAGGTCCGCGATAAATGACGCAGCGTTTTGTGATCGGCCCAAACCGCCACTCGGTTGCCTTCAAACATTCTTCATCTGTCAGATACTGAGTCTGACGTTCTACGATTTGATCACTGTGCTTTATCTCATAGCACTCGCAGGAGTTTGTTTTATCGTAGATCACCATATCAAACTCAGCTGCGGCAAAAGTCATTTTAAAAACACGGCGACTTTTATCAATAGCCTTTGTAGTTTCCAGAAGTACGATCTCTTCCATCATGCGACCACGCACCTCTTCCAAAATGCGCTCACATACCATATCCTTTTCTGCCTCACTCAGTTCAGCGAAAACCGGATCGTCTCTCAAAGCGTGTACCAGCGCCTGCGCCTGACAGTACCGCATACCGGGTTGTGCAAACAGGATTCCTTCCAAAGGTTCTGCAGCAACGGATGTTTCGACAGGACTTTCGACGATAAGATCCAAAGCCATGAGATATTCTTTGATTTCTGCAATATGAGCCTTCGTTATACCAATGGATAGGTTTTCTTGATTACGGATATCAAGCAGTTCCATCAAGCGCTTGGTGACATCTTCGGTGTTGATCCGATCCAAAGCATCAGACCTTCTTATAGGATCGGTTTCTTTTCGTATTAACTGCGCTGCTGAACCAAGATCATGAGACTTAAAGCTTCTGGTAAAGGTGCGCAGGACAAACCGATGTGTTATATCTTCAATGATCCGGTTAATTGCATTTGTGAGTTCTCCGGCATCATATAGTGACTGTAAATGACGGTAGTATTGCCCATCTTTACAGCAATTTAGTGAATGCTGGATGTTTTCACAAATTGCTGTATCAATATAGCGGCGGGTTGTTTCGTCATCACGGAAAGAAGCATCCTCTGCATTAACATCGTCATCATCGAAGGCGAGTTTTCCCGCACGAAGTGTGCCGCCGTAACGAATATATTCATCAATACTGTCGATACCCAGAATTCTGCTGTGCTCCCTATAGGGTATGAAAGTAGTTTGAATCGTCACTGCGCGATCATAAAGCTCCTGACGAAGTGCAAACCAGAACCCCAACGAATCTGTTCCGGACAATACGATCTTCATGCCCATAGCTGCATAGATATCAGAAAACAACGCTGCTGAATCTATGAAGTCAGGCATAAGTGTTACTTCATCAATGAAAACATACTTGTAGCCCAACCCCTGAAATTTTTTCAAGTCACGATCCATTGCGGCCATTGTATCGGTACTTTTGGCTTTTATATAAACGGCTTTTCTAAGCTGCTCTTCACTCATTTCGTTTAACGCTTGGAGAATCATTGTGGTTTTGCCGGTGCGACGAAGGCCATATACCAAGCAAACACGACCATATCCAGACCCGTAAATATATTTCTGTAATTGCCCAAAACAGTCCCGCTTTTCCCAATCTCGAACGCCTTCGATTATGACATAAAGATCAAGCCCAGCAACAACATTTGTTTCAAAAGAAACACTCGTAACCTTTGACCCGAAAGATGATGTTTCTGCTTTTAAGGTTTTAAGTTCTTCTCGGAGAGCGCAACGAAGAGAAACCTGTTCTATCACTGTTTCACGCTCTGCAATCTTTATATATTTACTTTTGGTTTTTCCCTTTTCAGTCCACTGAAGATATGGCTGTTTTTTTCCGTGGATTGTCTTGTAGGTAATATTTCCTTGGGGAAGCTTTGCAATCAAGCTCTATAATTCTTGAATTCGGTCAAGCTGTTTTTTCATGTTCGGCCCCCACTTTCGAGCTACTAATACTCGCTATCCAACATACGATAGGACGATTCCAAATTTACTCGCAACCATAGTATAACCCATTATAACCAATTCATCAATTGGTTATAATGGGTTACCAAGACTTTTGTATTAACTACAGACCAATTTCAGTGATATGCCGTAGGTTTCAAGAAGGTATGCAGCCGTACCACTCAATAATTGTGACATATCTTCTGACAATGCCTTGGAATCTACTCCGGGCTGAACAATTGTAATATCAACTGAAGACGGATAAACTCGAAGCTTATTCTTAATCTCATTTAGCTTGCGTAACGAACCGACCTCGATGCGAGTTGCATTATCTTTCTGGCGCATCATTTCTCGCTTAATAAGTCTTTCTATGATAAGCTTAGTATCGTTGCACCATTTTATAGACTTTTCGGCTTGTCCACAAACTGCATACAAATCATCAACGCGAGCTCCAGGAGTATCTTCTGTCGAATATTTACAGTGAAAGAATCCAAAATAAATATGCCCATCAGCTTCATTGATTGTGACAATATCTGCAATCTCTCCTGCACCATCATCATCAAAAATAATTTCATAAATACCCGTCTGCTTCAGATCCTGTATCATCCGATACTGGATGCTATCTGTTTCACGAGTTTTCTTTTGGGATTCCTTCCGAATATCGATTCCCACCCAATCTAAAGGAATAATATTTGACCGATTAAACGATGGCGGAGTAGAGTTGGCTTTCACTAGGTAGTTTCCTTCTAAAATGGATTGATCGACAAATTTGATGCGTGGAGGATGTTCTCTGAAATATTCGGAAAGTTTATAACTGTTTTTCCCCAAACGAATCATCAATCCTGCCGACTTTTTTGCAACTACCTTGAAGTCATTTTCAGTGATTTGCAATTCAAATTGCTCTTCAATTTCTTCATTTCCCACCGCAAATAATAACGGGCCATCAGCTGACGGATTAACTAGAGAAATATCCATTTCATAGTAGGGATACGATTTGTTCATCCTTTCAAATTCAATTCGATCCTCAAGAAGCACGTCCAGATCCTGCGGCCATTCAATTCCATAAGGCATAGACATTGGCCTTTGCACAGCGATCACCGGAACTAGGGCTCCAGAAAGGATGGTTTTGGTATCAATATTCTCATCAAGCAACCTTTGCCCAATTTCATCACACCATGACATCCAATATCCTATGCTCTCTACCCAACGAGACCAAATTCGTCCTTTATGGGAACAGCCTATGCTTGCTTTTCCATGACCGTTATACCCGACACCAAAAAGATTCGATTTAAATGAATTGTGCTTCAGCGACTCTGATATACCTGTTTCTACATCAATCCCTGCAAACATTTTAAATCGAATAGGACCATCAATTGCCGAAAGCAGCCCAACCGTTCCAAGCATTAGACGATTAATGCCATGTAAACAGCGGAAAACATTTTCCCCTTTTATCCTGCTACATCCGACAAAAAGTGTTTCTGCAAATTTATCAGAGAAGCCTTTTACAGTGCTATTTATAAACAACAACTGTTGCGCAGGATTCCAATATGCAAGATGTAGATTCCAAGTAGTATCGGTAATACCTCTAAAAGAAGTCCACGATGCATGTGTATCTACTCGTTCGATAACCGCAATAACATTCTGCTCTTGATTAATCGTAAGCATAAATTTATCTTCATCAAACAAGTTGCTAATGGCATCCGTGTTCCACTGTTCTTGATTGGCATAATAGGCTGTCATGCTGACCTTGGGGCGCATCTGATGGATAGCAACTCCGTTTACAACTGGCAAACTAAATTCTTGAGAAAACTCCTGATCAGCAATTTCCTTGCCGATTTCTTCAGAAGACTTGACTTGTAACAAAGTGTTCCAATCTGCATCCTGCGCGTATAGATCTCGTAGATTCTCATTAAGCTCGTCATTTGCAATATTTGTAATTAGGGTCGCCTCTCCCAATCCGCTGCTCGTTCGAGCGAATCTTCCAACAAATTGCAATGTGATAGGTAATGACTTATACTTGTCGTGAATTGCGGCTATTTTTAAATTCGGAATATCAATACCCTCTCCGAACATATCCACACACACTACAATTCTTGCATCCCCAGATTTTAAGCTAGTCATTCTTTCATGCTTTTCATTCGGAGGTATATCACTGTGAATCAATACAGGGTTAAACTCAGGAAACCGCGGGGCATAGACTTCATTATATAATCTGTTAGCAGATCGTTTGTCTTTTGCCCGTACCAATATAGCATGGTTAAATCCGGCATCTAAATCAGCCTTCAGTTGAGATACTGCAGCTGAGGCAATAGAAAGATCCCCTCGTTCCTCATCGAATTCCCAAAGTGGACAGTAATTTATCTTTTGGAAGTATCCCTGCTGCTGTGCTAATGCAAGGGGAAAGTTGTAGATTATTTTTCCGTCTAACTTTTTCCCATCATTGCGAAAAGGTGTCGCAGTAAACTGCAAACATTTCAGGTTTGATAACCGCTGCTTTACGGAAGCCCAAGTTTTTGCGGCAATATGGTGAGCTTCATCCACTACTAGCAGATCACATGCCTCCGCTAATATGTTAAGCATCGCATCCGAAAACCGTTGTAGTAGCGTTACAGTAGAAACAATGACATTCGCCCTATCGACAAGCTCCGAAAAATCAGATTCCGTCTTAGGTGTTGAATTTAATACTGCTACGGCAGGCATTCTAGCATCAGGAGTGATAACCCCTATTTCAGGAAGAACGCCTAATGTCAAAAACTTTTTAACAGTCTGCTTACGTAGCAAATCACTTGGAACAATAACCAGTGTTCGCTTGATTTGTTCCGATACCAACGCAGCAATCATTGTTTCCGTTTTTCCGGTTCCTGTTGGCATAACAACGGTGGCGGGGTCCCGTGAAACTGTCCAATGTGCTTTTATAGCAAATAGAGCTCCAATCTGTGGTAAACGCAATCCTTTGGTTTTATTGCTGTTGAAGACAAACGCATTTCGCCAAGAATCGATAACCGCATTTGCAGAGACAAGTTCTCTTTCTCCTTCTTTAACAATTTGCGTCACTCTGTTTTTATCATATTTCTGAGTCAATTCACTCAACGCGAACACCTCCAATCACAGTATATAAATCTATCCCACTACCAACTTATTTGTCTTCTTCAAGAACTTCGCCGGGATCGGGCGGTTCAGCTGCCAGGTGATATTCATCGGCCTGCTGCCTGTGTGCTTCACGTAGTTCGCC
>OLRJ01002839.1_pt1 | contig 12328 bp, 7 predicted proteins | sample 1672741 | NCBI WGS metagenome assembly OLRJ01 (sample SAMEA3136719, study PRJEB25190) | human gut metagenome | biome: human gut; feature: human-associated habitat; material: faeces | place: Austria | collected 2013
TGGCTAAGCAGCTCGAAATGATGTATGAAGGCAAGGCGAAGCAGGTCTTTGCGACCGACGATCCCACCCTCGCGGTGATCCATTATAAAGACGACGCGACCGCGTTCAACGGCCTCAAGAAGGGCACGATCGTGGGCAAGGGCGTGGTGAACAACCTCGTCAGCAACCATCTGTTCAAAATGCTGGAGGCGAACGGCGTCAAGACCCATCTGGTCGAGCAGCTCAACGAGCGCGACAGCGTGGTGCGCCGCGTGTCCATCGTGCCGATTGAGGTCATTGTGCGCAACATCGCCGCGGGCAGCCTTTCCAAGCGCCTCGGCCTGCCGGAGGGCACGAAGCTCAAGACCACCGTGCTGGAGTATTGCTACAAGAACGACGATCTCGGCGACCCGATGGTCAACAATTACCATATCCTCGCTGCCGGCTTTGCAACGCAGGAGGAGATTGATAAGATCAGCTCGATGGCTCTGAAGGTCAACGAGCTCATGCTGGAGTTCTTCAAGAGCATCGGCGTTGATCTCATCGACTTCAAGATCGAATTCGGCAAAACTTCCGACGGCGAGATTATCCTCGCAGACGAGATTTCCCCGGATACCTGCCGTTTCTGGGACATCAATACCCATGAAAAGCTCGATAAGGACCGTTTCCGCCGCGACATGGGCGGTGTGGAAGAGGCTTATGCCGAAATGATGAAGCGCATCGGCCTGAACTGACTGTAAAGCATATAACGAAACGGAGTCCCCGAAAACGCGGAGGCTCCGTTTACGCGGTTTATTGCCGCATTCTCCGTTTGTTATTTATTTGATTAAAGGAAAAGATAAACATGAGAGATACGTATGAATCCCCCCTGTCCTCCCGCTATGCCGACAAAGAGATGAAGTACCTGTTTTCGCCGGACATGAAGTTCAAGACCTGGCGCCGCCTTTGGATCGCCCTTGCAGAGAGCGAAATGGAGCTCGGTCTGCCGGTCACGCAGGAACAGGTCGATGAGCTGAAGGCACACGCCGAGGACATCAACTATGAAGTCGCCGAAGAGCGCGAGCGCCTTGTGCGCCACGACGTGATGAGCCATGTGTATGCCTACGGCCAGCAGTGCCCGAAGGCTGCCGGCATCATCCACCTCGGCGCAACAAGCTGCTATGTCGGCGACAACACCGACATCATCATCATGACGGAAGCCATGAAGATTGTTAAGAAGAAGCTCGTCAATGTCATCCGCATTCTTTCCCATTTTGCGGAAGAATATAAAGACCTGCCCACGCTCGCCTTCACCCACTTCCAGCCGGCACAGCCGACCACCGTGGGCAAGCGCGCCACGCTGTGGATGCAGGAGTTTCTGATGGACCTTGAAGACGTGGAGTATCAGCTCAGCAAAGCGAAGCTGCTCGGCTCCAAGGGCACCACGGGCACACAGGCAAGCTTCCTTGAGCTTTTCGACGGCAACGATGAAATGGCCGCAAAGATCGACGCGAAAATCGCCGAGAAAATGGGCTATGAGAGCTGCTTTGCCGTCTCCGGACAGACCTACCCGCGTAAACTTGACAGCCAGATGCTGAACGTTTTGAGCTGCATCGCGCAGAGCGCCGCAAAATTCTCGAACGACATCCGTCTTCTGCAGCACCTGAAGGAAGTGGAAGAGCCGTTTGAGAAGAACCAGATCGGTTCCTCCGCCATGGCATATAAGCGCAACCCGATGCGCAGCGAGCGTATCGCCTCCCTTGCACGCTACATTGTCGTAGACGCGCTGAACCCGGCGATTACCGCTTCTACGCAGTGGTTTGAACGCACGCTGGACGACTCCGCGAACAAGCGCATCAGCGTGCCGGAAGCTTTCCTTGCGACCGACGCGATCCTGAACCTTGTAATGAACGTTGCGGACGGCCTTGTGGTTTACCCGAAGGTCATCGAGCAGCACCTCCGCCGCGAACTGCCGTTCATGGCGACGGAAAACATCATGATGGACGCCGCAAAGCGCGGCGCAGACCGTCAGGAGCTGCACGAGCACGTGCGCGTGCACTCCATGGCAGCCTCTAAGGTCATTAAGGAAGAGGGCGGTGAAAACGACCTTCTGGAGCGCATCGCAAACGACCCGATCTTCGGCGTCACACTCGATGAGCTCAAGGGCATCGTAGACCCGCACAAGTATGTCGGCCGCGCACCGCGCCAGACCGAAATTTTCCTTCACGATGTCGTAAAGCCGATCCTCGATCGCTATGCAGACACCGAAACAGAGACCGCAGAGATCAATCTGTAATTCACCCCGCCGTTTTAAACGGCTTTGGGAGGAAATAAATATATATAATATATTAGAAAGGCTTGAACTATTATGGTAAAAGCAATTGTCGGCGCCTGCTGGGGCGACGAAGGAAAAGGCAAAATCACCGATATTCTGGCAGAAGATTCCGATATCGTTGTTCGTTTCCAGGGCGGCAGCAACGCCGGCCACACGATCATCACCAATTATGGTCGCTTTGCTCTGCATCAGCTGCCCTCCGGTATTTTTAGAAAGAACATCCTCAATATCATTGGCAACGGCGTTGCGCTCTCCGTTGAAAACTTCATCGACGAGCTCAAGGCTGTAACGGAACAGGGCGTTCCGATGCCGAACATCCTCATCTCCAACCGCTGCCAGATCGTTATGCCGTACCACAAGGCACTGGACGGCATGGAAGAAGCCCGTCTGGCTTCTAAGTCCTTTGGTTCCACCAAGAGCGGCATCGCACCGTTCTATTCCGATAAGTACGCAAAGATCGGCTTTCAGGTCAGCGAGCTGTTCGGCAGCAAAGAGGACCTGATGGAGAAGATTGACCATGTGCTCGACCTCAAGAATGTACTCTACACCAACCTTTATAAGGTTGAGCCGCTCGACCGCGAAGAGATTTACGCAAAGCTCATGGAGTACAAGGAACTCATCGCGCCGTATGTGGCCGATACATTCACCATTCTCCACAACGCCGTTAAGGAAGGCAAAACCATTCTGCTCGAGGGTCAGCTCGGCTCCCTGAAGGACCCGGACCTCGGCATTTATCCGATGGTCACCTCCTCCTCCCCGGTCGCCGGCTTCGGCGCTGTCGGCGCAGGTGGCATCCCGCCGTATGAGATCAAAGAGATTTACACGGTCGTTAAGGCGTATTCCAGCGCTGTCGGCGCAGGCGAGTTCGTTTCCGAGATTTTCGGCGATGAAGCGGAAGAGCTGAGAAAGCGCGGCGGCGATAAGGGCGAGTACGGTGCTACCACCGGCCGTCCGCGTCGTGTCGGCTGGCTCGACCTCGTTGCAGCCCGCTATGGGTGCCAGGTGCAGGGCGCAACCGGCGTTGCCATGACCGTACTTGATGCACTCGGCTATCTCGATGAGATTCCGGTCTGCGTCGGCTACGAGCTCGACGGCAAGCAGATTGATTACTTCCCGACCACTACGGAGCTCAAGCGCTGCAAGCCGATTTTCGAGAAGCTCCCGGGTTGGAAATGCGACATCCGCGGCATCAAGAAGTTCGAGGATCTCCCGGAGAACGCACGTCATTACGTCGAGTTTGCCGAAAAGCACCTCGGTGTTCCGGTCTGCATGGTTTCGAACGGCCCTGCCCGCGAAGACATCATGTATCGCTAATTTAAGACATTCTAAGAAAGCAGGCAGCCCCAAGCCGCCTGCTTTCCCCTACTTTGCATACAAATCATTAAATACAGTTATATTTTCACTGTACAGAGAATAACCAATTTTGAATTGTAAATTCTGAAAGGATGGTTTAGGATATGTGCGGAATCGTCGGTTATATCGGTAACGATCAGGCAGTACCCGTTCTCTTGCAGGGGTTGGAAAAGTTGGAATACCGCGGATATGACTCCGCAGGTGTAGCAGTCTTCTCGGAAGACGGATTGAAAGTTGTAAAATCGAAAGGCCGGCTGCGTGTGCTGAGCGACCTGTTGGACGGCGGCAAAGCACTGACCGGTACGCTCGGCATCGGCCACACGCGCTGGGCAACGCACGGCGCACCGAGCGATGTGAACTCGCACCCGCAGGTGAGCGAGGGCGGTCGTTTTGCCGTTGTGCATAACGGCATCATCGAGAATTATCTCTACCTCAAGCAGCACCTCATGCGCCGCGGCGTACAGTTCGTATCGGAAACCGATACGGAGGTTGTCGCGCAGATGCTCGAATACTACGATAAGGGCGACATTCTGGAGACGATTGAAAAGGTCATCTCCAAGGTGGAGGGCAGCTATGCGCTCGGCATCATCAGTGCCGACCACCCGGACTGCATCTACGCGGTACGCAAGGACAGCCCGCTCATCATCGGCATCGGGCAGGGCGAAAATTTCATCGCGTCCGACATTCCCGCGATCTTATCAAAGACGCGTGAGATCTGCCGCTTAAAAGATAACGAAATTGCAGAGCTCACCCGCGACGGCGTGAAGTTCTATAACGCAGACGGCGAGCCAGTCGAAAAAGAGATTGAGCACATCGAGTGGGATATTGAAGCGGCCGAAAAGGGCGGCTTTGAGCATTTCATGATGAAGGAGATCTTCGAGCAACCGAAAGCCGTGCGTGATACCATCACACCGCGTATCCGCAACGGGCACATCGTGCTTGATGACATCACCTTGACAGCCGAGGAGCTGCGCCGCTTCACAAAAATCAACATCGTGGCGTGTGGCACGGCGTACCACGTGGGCGTCGTGGCAAAGTACGCGTTTGAAGAACTGCTGCGCATCCCGGTCGAAGTGGATGTTGCATCTGAGTTCCGTTACCGCGACCCGATCCTCAACGAAAACACGCTCATGATCATCATCAGCCAGTCCGGCGAGACCGCCGATACGCTGGCGGCGCTGCGCGAAGCGAAGCGTGCAGGCTGTCGTGTGCTCTCCGTCGTGAACGTTGTCGGCAGCACCATTGCAACCGAATCGGACGACGTGCTGTATACGTGGGCAGGCCCGGAAATTTCCGTCGCGTCCACAAAAGCATACAGCACGCAGCTTGCGGTCATTTATCTTCTGGCGCTGTACATCGGCGAGCAGCTCGGCAAATTCACGCAGGAGCAGCTCAGTGCATACATCGCGGCGCTCGAAAAGCTACCGGAGCAGATTGACGAAATGCTGAAGCACAAGGAGAATATTCAGTTCTTTGCTTCCAAGTATTTCAACGCGAGCGACATGTACTTCATCGGCCGCAATGTTGATTACGCCGCGTCTCTGGAGGCTTCCCTCAAACTCAAGGAGATTTCCTACATCCACTCCGAGGCCTACGCCGCGGGCGAGCTCAAGCACGGCCCGATCTCCCTCATCGAAGACGGCACGCTTGTCATCGCGCTTGCGACCGACGCCCGCCTCTTTGATAAAATGATGTCGAACATCAAAGAGGTTAAGGCACGCGGCGCTGTCGTGCTGGGCGTCGCAACGGAGGACAAAAAGGAAATTGCCGGGCAGACGGATATGGTGTTCTACATTCCGAAGACCGCATCGTTCATGCTCCCCTCCCTCTCAGTCATCCCAATGCAGCTGTTTGCGTATTATGTCGCCTCCATGAAGGGCTGCGATATTGATAAGCCGCGCAATCTTGCAAAATCTGTCACAGTGGAGTAAAATAGAATTGTATTCAATCGTTGAACCAACGTTTTAAATTCAGGAAGGCAGGGTGTAATATGCCACAAAACGAAAAAGTGCTCGTAGTGGACTTCGGCGGACAGTATAACCAGCTGGTCGCACGCCGCGTCCGCGAGTGCAATGTATACTGCGAGATCGTGTCCTACCGCGTGGGTCTTGACGCCATTCGCGCGCAGAACCCCAAGGGCATCATCTTCACCGGCGGCCCGAACAGCGTTTACGTCGACGGTGCGCCGACCATTGATCCCGCGATTTTCGATCTCGGTATCCCCGTGCTCGGACTTTGCTACGGCTTCCAGCTCATGACGCATCTGCTCGGCGGTCATGTCTGCAAGGCGCCGGAGCGTGAATACGGCAAAACGCTGGTTCACGTCGATACCAAGTCCAAGGTCTTTGAGAACGTCAGCCCGGAGACCATTTGCTGGATGAGCCACAACGACTACGCCGAGACCGCGCCCACAGGCTTCACAATTTCCGCGTATACCGATAACTGCCCGGTCGCCGCCATCGAGCTGCCGGAAAAGAACCTCTACGGCTTCCAGTTCCACCCGGAAGTGCTCCACACGCCGGAAGGCAAGACGATGCTGCACAACTTCGTCTACAACGTCTGCGGCTGCAAGGGCGACTGGAAAATGGGCTCTTTCGTCGAGACGAGCGTCAAAGCGCTGCGTGAGAAGATTGGCGACGGCAAAGTGCTGTGCGCCCTTTCCGGCGGTGTCGATTCTTCCGTTGCGGCAGCCATGCTCTCTAAAGCCGTCGGCAAGCAGCTCACCTGCGTATTCGTCGACCACGGCCTGCTTCGCAAGAACGAGATGGAAGAAGTCTGCGAGGTCTTCGGCCCGAACGGCCAGTTCGAGCTCAATTTCGTCTGCGTCAACGCTCGCCAGCGCTTCTACGATAAGCTCGCCGGCGTATCCGAACCGGAGAAAAAGCGCAAGATCATCGGTGAAGAGTTCATCCGCGTCTTTGAAGAAGAAGCAAAGAAGATTGGCGCCGTCGATTTCCTCGCGCAGGGCACCATCTACCCCGACGTCGTGGAAAGCGGCCTCGGCGGCGAAAGCACCGTCATCAAGTCGCACCACAACGTAGGCGGTCTGCCGGATTACGTCGATTTCAAGGAGATCGTCGAGCCGCTGCGTGACCTCTTTAAGGACGAGACACGTCAGGCCGGCCGTGAGCTGGGTCTGCCGGAATACCTCGTCAGCCGCCAGCCGTTCCCCGGCCCCGGCCTTGCCATCCGCATCATCGGCGAAGTCACGCCGGATAAGGTCAAGATGGTGCAGGAAGCCGACGCCATCTGGCGCGAGGAGATCGCAAAAGCCGGTCTCGATAAGAGCATCAGCCAGTACTACGCCGCGCTGACCAACATGCGCAGTGTGGGCGTTATGGGTGATGAGCGCACCTACGACTATGCCGTGGCCCTGCGCGCCGTGACCACCACCGATTTCATGACGGCCGAAGCCGCCGAGATTCCATGGGGCCTGCTCCAAACCGTCACCAGCCGCATCGTCAACGAGGTCCAGCACGTCAACCGCGTCCTCTACGACTGCACCGGCAAACCCCCGGCAACGATCGAATTTGAATAATTTCCGAAAGGCTGAAAAGCCTTGAAAATGCTGGACTTTTGGGTTACGGAATTGCCCTGTGACAACAAAATGACAACATTTTAGATTATCCAAGAATAAAGAGCTATCTGATTTCTGTTAGAGAAGTCAGATAGCTCTTTTTGTCTGTTTTCTTAACTTTTACCCTTCAACCTTGCAGTTTCCCGCATAGGTGAACGCGATGTAGGACTTACCGCGATTGAGCTGCAACTCGTTGCCGTTCGCGTCAAAGAACTTCAGCGGGTCATACATACCGGCCTTAGACCAAGTAATCGGCACCATTTTGCCCTCGGAAATATAATAGCCCTTTGCATTTTCGCCGCCTTCCCAGTTGATAAGCTTGTGGCCATCAACATCGTTCGGACGCAGGGAAATGTCCGCTTCCAAAACGATAACATTCTCAAATTGCAGCTGCTCGTTTGTTTTGCAGTCCATGTGCGGCTTGTTCTGGTAGTTTTTCATGTACACATGCTTGTCTGCATCATAGCTGAATGTACTGTAATTCGCGCCAAAGTCAACACGGATATTTTTTGCATCCTCTCCGCTCGGAGCAGCATTTTTGTCCATCTCAACGAACTTAAACGCTGTGCCCATCTTATCTTCCTTCAAATCGGTACGAACATTGCTATCTTCCAGCATTTCCGACACCTTTGTACCGTAGAACACACCGGTATGCTCCCAGGCGTAGCCCGCATTGATACGATCCTTATCACGGCCAAAATACTTGCCTGTACCGTAATAGTCTGCATCGAAATGATCAATCTCCATGCTATTGATTGTCTCCGTCGCAATGGTCGGGTCAATTCCCCAATGCACGTAAACCGCATCAAACCCGACCGCCAAAATCGGATAATAGTATCGGCAGCTGCGCACCGAACACACGTCCGGCACCTGCGTGTAGTCGCCGTACACTGCCATCAAACGGGTCAGGTCGTATTCCACCGGCAGCTCGAAAATAAGGTCTGCAGCGGAGATACCGTATTGCGGCAGGGCAGCGTCTACGTTATTCACCATTACGGCGACAGGACGTTTGCCGATGGCGCCGTCCGTCAAGGTCGGCAGGCCGGTGAGCAGGTTCACATTCGCCGGTTCCGTAGAAGGTGCTTCCGTGGGTTCTGCGGTGCTCTCTGCTGCGGAAGATTCCGCCTCTGCCGTCGGAGCAGCCGTGGCAGTCGCTTCCGGCTCGCTTGCGGCGCTCTCCTCCGTCGGTTTTGATCCGCAGCCCGCGAACACAGTCAGGCCGAGCAGCAAGGCGCTGCACAGCGCAAATATTCTCTTTTTCAATTTTATCAACCTCCATTTGTTGATTTCTGCTATTTATTATAGTCCGAAACGCACCGAATTGCAACAAAAAATGCACGAAAATTGTCGGGCAGCGCCAAAATGCCGATACCAAGCTGCACAACGAGCGCAAAGTTGAAAATGTAAAGAGCTTATATAGCAAAATATCCCCCGCTCTGTACAGAACGGAGGATACTTTAAACTTTCATGTGTTTAGTCTTCAAACAGGTCTTTGATCTTGCCGAAGAAGCTTTTACGCTTCTGATAGTTCTTTTCGTCGGCATTCTGTTCAAATTCCTGCAAAAGCTCTTTTTGGCGCTTGCTCAGGTTTTTCGGCACTTCAACGGTTACGCGCACGTACTGGTCGCCGCGTCCTCTGCCGTTGATGCTCTGAATACCCTTGCCCTTGAGCTTGAACACGTCGCCCGGCTGCGTGCCCTCGTGCACGGTATAGCTCACCTTACCGTCGAGCGTCGGCACCGTGACTTCCGCGCCGAGTGCAGCCTGCGTGAACGTGATTGGCATATCGCACCAAACGTCGTTACCGCGGCGCGTGAAAATGGCATGCGGACGAACTGTAATGTATACGTGCAGGTCGCCGTTCGGACCGCCGTTGGAGCCGGCATTGCCCTTGCCGCCGACATTCAGAATCTGATCGTCATCGATACCCGCCGGAACGGAAATCTCGATCGTCTTCTGGCGGCGGATCTTGCCCTTGCCATCGCACGTTTTGCACGGGGTATCGACAATCTGGCCTCTGCCGTGGCAGCGGTCACACGTGCTTGTGGACTGCACCACGCCGAACGGTGTGCGCTGGTTGATGCGCACCTGGCCGGAGCCGCCGCAGTTCGGGCAGGTCTTGGGGCTTGTGCCCTTAGCCGCGCCGGAGCCGTTGCAATCCGGGCAATTTTCGATCTGGTGGTAGGTCACATTTTTCTTGCAGCCCTTTGCCGCTTCCTCAAACGAAAGGGTGACGCTTGCCTCCACGTCACTGCCGCGGCGCGGTGCGTTCGGGTTCGCACGGCGTCCGCCGCCCCCGAAACCGCCGCCGAAGAAGCTGTCGAAAATATCAGTAAAATCAAAGCCGCCTGCGCCGCCGGCATACGGATTTCCGCCGCCCGCGCCGCCGCCGAAGTTCGGGTCTACGCCCGCAAAGCCGAACTGGTCGTAGCGCGCCTTCTTGTCTTTATCAGAAAGTACCTCATACGCTTCGTTGACTTCCTTAAACTTCGCTTCCGCATTTTTATCTCCGGGATTCAAGTCCGGGTGGTATTGCTTTGCAAGCTTGCGGTACGCCTTTTTAATCACATCGTCTGATGCGCTCTTATCGACCCCAAGCACTTCATAATAATCTCTTTTGTTGTCCGCCATCCGCTGTCATCTCCTCGCAAACTCCAAAAGGCAAGGGACGCCTTTCGGCTCCCCTTGCACTTTTGAACGTGTCATTTATAAAACTTAATCGACGTCCTTGTAGTCTGCGTCGTAGACGTCACCGTTCGGGTTCTGGCCGCCCTGCTGCGGGTTTGCGCCCGGGGCTGCCTGCTCGCCCTGCTGCGGTGCATTTGCCTTATACAGCTTCTCACTGACCGCGTAAATCGCCTTCTGCAGCTCATCCATGCCGGACTTGATCTCCTCGACCGTGCCGTTCTGCATGGTGGTCTTCAGGGCTGCAACCTTGTTGTTCACTTCGGTCTTGTCCGCCTCTTCCAGCTTGTCGCCGCTCTCGTTTACGAGCTTCTCCGCCTGGTAGCAGAGGTTCTCTGCGTTGTTCTTCGTCTCAACCTCTTCACGGCGCTTCTTGTCTTCCTCTGCAAACTGCTCAGCCGCCTTAACAGCCTTATCGATGTCTTCCTTGCTCATGTTGGAGGAAGAAGAAATCGTGATGTGCTGTTCCTTACCTGTGCCGAGATCCTTAGCGGAAACATTTACGATGCCGTTTGCGTCGATGTCAAATGTAACTTCAATCTGGGGGATGCCGCGCGGAGCCGGAGCGATGCCGTCAAGCTTAAAGAGACCCAACTGCTTGTTATCGCGTGCAAATTCACGCTCGCCCTGCAGAACGTTGACCTCAACCTGCGTCTGACCATCAGCCGCCGTGGAGAAAATCTGGCTCTTCTTGGTCGGGATCGTGGTGTTTCTGTCGATGATCTTCGTCATCACGCCGCCCATGGTCTCAACACCGAGAGAAAGCGGAGTAACGTCAAGCAACAGCAAGCCCTGAACTTCGCCGCCGAGAACGCCTGCCTGAAGTGCGGCGCCGATTGCAACGCATTCGTCCGGGTTGATGCCCTTGAACGGCTCTTTGCCGATGAGCTTCTTAACCGCTTCCTGAACAGCCGGAATTCTGGAGGAACCGCCGACCATGAGAACCTTGTTGATCTCACCGATAGAGAGGCCGGAGTCGCTCAGTGCCTGACGAACCGGGCCCATGGTCTTCTCAACGAGGTCTGCGGTGAGCTCATTGAACTTTGCTCTGGAGAGCGTGAGGTCAAGGTGCTTCGGGCCGGTCGCATCCGCCGTGATGAACGGCAGGTTGATGGAAGCGCTCGTCATGCCGGAAAGCTCGATTTTTGCCTTCTCTGCCGCTTCCTTAATACGCTGCATAGCCATCTTATCGCCGGAAAGGTCGATGCCGTCGGAAATCTTGAAGCTGTTGATGATCCAATCCATGACGCGCTTATCAAAGTCGTCGCCGCCAAGGCGGTTATTGCCGGCCGTAGCCAGAACCTCCTGTACGCCGTCGCCCATCTCAATGATGGAAACATCGAACGTACCGCCGCCGAGGTCATAAACCATGATCTTCTGGTCGTCTTCCTTATCGATACCGTAGGACAGTGCTGCTGCCGTCGGCTCGTTGATGATACGCTTTACATCGAGGCCCGCGATCTTGCCTGCGTCCTTCGTTGCCTGACGCTGTGCGTCCGTGAAGTATGCCGGAACGGTGATAACTGCGCTCGTAACGCTCTCGCCGAGGTAAGCTTCCGCGTCGCCCTTCAGCTTCTGGAGGATCATTGCGGAGATTTCCTGCGGGGTGTAGCTCTTACCGTCGATCGTCACCTTGTGGTCTGTGCCCATCTCTCTCTTAATAGAGGAGATCGTGCGGTCCGGGTTCGTAATCGCCTGACGCTTTGCGACCTGACCGACCATGCGCTCGCCTGTCTTGGAGAATGCCACGACGGACGGGGTGGTTCTTGCGCCTTCTGCGTTTGCGATAACGACCGGCTCGCCGCCTTCAATAACCGCTACGCAAGAGTTTGTTGTACCAAGGTCAATACCAATTGTCTTTGCCATATCAATTACCTTCCTTTAACTCAAATGAGTGTGTGAATTCTGAATTACTATATAAATGGATATTTGCTGATTTAGTTTGCTACCTGTACCATGGCGTGTCTTACAACCTTATCGCCCAGCATGTAGCCCTTCTGGAACACCGCCGAAATGACGTTTTCGCCAAGCTCGTCGCTTTCAATGTGCGCCACCGCGTTGTGCAGCGCCGGGTCAAACGGCTCGCCAACCTGACCGACTTCTCGGATGCCAAGCTTTTCAAAGCTCGCCTTAAACTGGTTTGCAATCATCTCAACGCCTTTTTTCATATCCTCTGCGGAGACATTTTCCTGTGCCAGTGCACGGTCGATATTATCGGCCACCGGCAAAATCGCGTTGATTGTATCGGAAACGGCGTTATTGTAAACGGCGTTCTTTTCGTTTGCGGAACGCTTGCGGAAGTTATCGTACTCGGCAAGCACGCGCAGGTGCTGCTGCTTGTGGCTGTCGAACTCCGCCTGCAAGCGGTCGTAATCCTCTTTTGGAATCTTCTCGCTCTTCTTTTTCTTTTTCTCCTTTTC
>OLRJ01002844.1_pt1 | contig 12308 bp, 10 predicted proteins | sample 1672741 | NCBI WGS metagenome assembly OLRJ01 (sample SAMEA3136719, study PRJEB25190) | human gut metagenome | biome: human gut; feature: human-associated habitat; material: faeces | place: Austria | collected 2013
TGTTTCGTTCAGCATCTCTCTGGATGTCACCTGTATCGCCTGAATTCCTACCTTCTTCGCACCTTCCACATTATCCATGCGGTCATCGAAAAACAGACACTCTTCTGCTTTCAGGCTATATTTCTCCAGAAGAATTTCATAAATCTCCCTGTCTGGCTTCAGGGCGTGAACCTGATAGGAAACAACTCCCCCATCAAGTACATTCAGGAATTTCGCTCCCTTGGTGTGCACATGGAGCAGCTCTTCTGAGTAATTGGAAAGCAGGTAAATCTTATAACCCTTTTCCTTCAGCGCTGCAACCTTGTCCCAGACCTCCGGACGCTTTACAGCCATCTGCTCTCCGTTTCGAAGGAACCAGCCCATCACATCCACATCGTCCGGGTACTTCAGTTCATACTGATGAATGGCTTCCTCAAGGCTCAGCCTTCCTCCGTCAAGTCCCTGTACCCAGATCTCATTGTCAAACATTTCCTCGCCAATTCTCTTCGCCTCAGCTTCAGAAAGGCCGTAGTCCCTGGTCAGCATCTCAAACCAGCGATACTCCACCAGTACATCTCCAACATCAAAAATTAAATTCCGAATCATTAGTCTTCATAACCATTCGGGTTATTGCTCTGCCATCTCCAGGAATCCTCGCACATCTCACGGATGCCATTCTCAGCTGTCCAGCCAAGCTCTTTCGCTGCCTTGGAAGCATCGCAGTAGCAGGTAGCAATATCGCCTGCACGACGTGGTTTGATCGCATATGGGATCTTAACGCCTGTTGCAGCTTCGAAATTCTTCACAATATCAAGAACACTGTAGCCTTTTCCTGTGCCAAGGTTATAGATTGCAAGTCCAGGATTCTCCTCGATCTTTTTAAGCGCTTTTACATGACCTTTGGCAAGATCTACTACATGGATATAATCTCTCACGCCGGTTCCATCCGGAGTGTCATAGTCATTACCGAATACGCCAAGCTCTTTCAGCTTGCCAACAGCAACCTGTGTGATGTATGGCATAAGGTTGTTCGGGATACCATTTGGGTTTTCGCCGATGGTTCCGCTCTTGTGGGCACCGATCGGATTAAAATAACGAAGCAGCATTACGTTCCACTCCGGATCTGCTTTCTGGATGTCTGTAAGAACCTGCTCCAGCATGGATTTGGTCCAGCCATATGGGTTGGTACACTGTCCTTTCGGGCATTCTTCTGTGATCGGGATCTGTGCCGGATCTCCATATACAGTTGCAGAGGAAGAGAAAATAATATTCTTAACACCATGTTTTCTCATTACATCTACAAGAGTCAGGGTTCCTGCAATATTATTCTCATAATATTCCCAAGGCTTTACAACGGACTCTCCAACAGCCTTCAGTCCGGCAAAATGAATACAGGAGTCAATGTCTTCTTTGTCAAAAATCTGGTCAAGGGCTTCCCTGTCCAGGATATCTGCCTTATAAAATTTAACCGGCTTGCCTGTGATCTTGGAAACTCTGTCAAGTGCCTTCTCGCTGGAATTAGACAGATTATCCAGAACTACTACGTCATAACCGGAATTCTGAAGCTCTACAACTGTGTGACTCCCGATGTATCCTGCACCGCCTGTTACTAAAATTGCCATGATATTTTCCTCCTCGTTTGCTGCAAAGTTCCCACCACTCATCACAATCAATAAACAAATAACCTTCTGCTGTTTTCTCTTTTCACAGCACTACACGGAATGTTATCTGCAAACAGCAACTGTGATGGTTTATGTCCATTCTTTGCAATCTTTATTCGTAACCTGGAAGACATGTTTTATGTTACCGTGAACGGAGTGAACAGTAACTGTTTTATGCCTGCCAGTTTTAGAATACCACTATTTATATTTTTCTACAATAGATTTCATCTCAGATAATTTCTGTTCCATATCCCACACCAGCTTGAACTGGGTTCTTGCACGATCCAGATTCTGATTTTCTCGATGGATGCGGAAATAATGATCTCCCTCCAGATGGTCTGCCAGGAACCGCATTCCACACTCAAAAGTCATAAGAACGGCACCCATCGGAAGCATCTCAACTTCCAGATCTGTAAGAGCACCGCCACAGCCCTTCAGAAATCCTTTTACATACACATCAAACAGGTGAAGATCACAGAATACCTTGGAAATGTCCTGTTCATCCTCAGCAGCTGTGCTTGCACCGAAACGGATGGAATCACCGAAATCATTTAGGGAAAGTCCAGGCATTACCGTATCCAGGTCGATCACACAGATTCCCTTATGGGTAGCATTATCGATCATAATATTGTTCAGCTTGGTGTCATTGTGTGTTACGCGAAGAGGCAGTTTGCCAGCCTCCTGAAGATCTACCAGAGTATGAGCCAGCTGTTCTCTGTCCATAACAAACTGGATTTCTTTCTGAACATCTGCCGCGCGTCCGCAGACATCCTTTTCCACAGCCTTTTTGAAATCAGAGAATCGCTTCACCGTATTGTGGAAATTGGGGATGGTCTCATGAAGAGTCTCCGCCGGATAGTCCGTAAGGAGACGCTGAAAATTACCAAAAGCCAGTGCACTCTGGTAAAAATCCTCATCATTTTCCACCTGGTCAAAACAGGTGGCATCCTCGATAAACAGATACGCTCTCCAGTACTCTCCTTCTTTGTCAACGAAATACGGAGAACCAGTGCGGTCGTTTACAATATTCAGAGTTTCACGCTCCGGATCTCCTCCATTTTCCAGAATTTTCTTCTTCAGCCAGGAAGTAACACCGCTGATATTCTCCATAAGCCCAACCGGATCCTGGAAAATCTGACGGTTCATTTTCTGGAGGATATAGCGCTTCTTTCCATTCTCTGTGGAAAATATAGCGCAGTAGGTCTCATTAATGTGACCGTTTCCAAATATGCCAACTTCTTCAAGCTTACCGCCGAAATCAAAGCTGTCGATCACTTCCTGTAATTCCGCACGGCTTGCATCTTTTGCTTTTCCCACGTCTTAATCCTCCCACAGCTTCTGCGGATACATACCTTCATCCTTCATCTTCTGCACTGCTGCTGCCACAACAGGCTTATCTTCTTTATAAGTCACACCATACCATTTATCCATAGATTTCAGAACCTTGACAGTCGCTTTCTTCTCGCCAAGAAGCTCATCTACAACAAACGGAAGGAAATATTCACATTTCAGCGGATTCTTCTCAATATTCTCTTTCAGGAATAACGGAAATCTGTCCTTCAGCTCTTTCAGAATGCTTGCGGAAAATCCCCACATATTCATGGATACAGTAGCGTCCATTGGAAGCTGGGTCCAGGTAGCACCGTCATCCTCTGTGTAAGCTGCACCACCATCTCTTTTCTCAATATGAGTGCGCTCGTTGATATCCTTCAGATATCCTTCCTCGTCTGTCACGCACACACCGCGGGCTACATGGCCATTGTCTGTGAGAGTGTTCTCCAGCTTATAGCCAACCATCACATACTGGTAAACACCATCCTTATCCTGATTCTCTGTAAGGAAATCGTACGCCATCTTAAATGCGTGGCGTCCATAATAATCATCTGCATTGATCACGGCAAAAGGACCATCGATCACATCGATACAGCTCATGATTGCATGTCCGGTTCCCCATGGTTTCACACGTCCTTCCGGAACCTCAAAGCCTTCCGGAAGATTGTGAAGATCCTGAAATACAAATTCTACCTGGGCATGTCTGCTCATACGGTCACCAATGGCCGCACGAAAATCAGCCTCATTCTCTTTCTTTATAATAAATACGATTTTCTCAAATCCTGCCTGTATGGCATCGTAGATAGAAAAATCAATGATAATATCTCCATCCCGATCTACAGGATCGATCTGCTTCAGACCGCCGTATCTGCTTCCCATACCTGCTGCCATAACTACTAATGCTGGCTTTTTCATATTACTGCTACCTCCCGTTTTATCCTTGAAATGGATATTTATGTAATTACAAGATTACCATCAAACTATACGCAAACAAAATTGCATATAGTTTGATGGTAACAGACAAAATCCTTCTTGTCAATTTTTATCAATTATTTCTTTTTAATATTCCCAGCCCATTCCCCAGCTTTCTTCCTGACAGAAGATATTTTTTTGCATTTCTTTGGAGCGAAGTTTCTTCCGGATAGTTTTGCAGATCTGATTCCATCTTACCGAAGATCCGCCATTCTGCCTCCCGCTCATTGAAATCCGTCTCTAGGAGCTGAAATTCATTTTGAAACTGGATAATATTACTGCTTTTTGGCAAAATGTCCCTGAGTCCAGGATACAAAAGCCAGGAGTGACACAGATAGGTCAGATTTCTTCCCCAGAAATCCATTCCCAGAATAAGAGATTCCTTCACCTGATCCGGCGTCAGCTTTTCCCCCTGTGGAATGTGAATGCTGATCACCGTGTCTCCTTTTTTTACCGTTCTTTCCCCTGTCACAAATTCCCATGGAGAAACCATCTTTTCAAATTCCAGCCTGCCAAACCGGAAGATCCTAAGCTCCAGATGACGGAAAAACCAGTCATATTCGTTAATTCCATATTCTCCATATTCTCGGAAACAGTTCTCACACCATAAAGTCAGATCATAAAATGTATCCCGGAAAATGTCCCGTCCAAGTCCTCTCTTTTCATAAGCCTCATAAGCTTCCGCCCCCATACGGCAGAAATAATATAAAAACAACAGCCGGTAATCCTTCTCCGAAAGTATTTTCTTATAAAACGAAGCTCTGTCCCTGTAATACAAAAACCTGTTTTCCAGATATTCTTTTTGTGTAACACGATCTGAGGACACAATGGTTCCAATCTTTTCTGCCGCTTCCGGCTGTATTTGTATTTCGGTCAAAAACTCATTTAACTTCACTTACAAAATCCTCTGAATTCAATAATCTGTTCTGTTTTTCTTGCCTCTTCTGCAGCCAATGCCATAAGATGACTTTCCACAGAAACAGCTGCATCTGTTTTGCCCTTTTTTCCCTCTCCAATCATACGGACAAAATCACGCATCATACTCATATCACTTCCGTTGTGTCCCTTTGCAGGAGTGTGAAGCTGTATCTTCTCCTGATTTCCGCTTACAAAATCTGTAAGCTCTATAACACCTGCATCCATGTCTCCCTTCAGCTCCCCCTTTGTTCCCATCAGACGGATCCGCCTTGCACATTGATTGGTAAAGGCTGTCATAAGAAAAGACGCTGTCACCTGATTTTCAAACTTTATGTCAACTGTCTGATGATCCACAACGGTATTGTCACAGTGGAATACACATCTTCCGTAAGGTCCCTTTTTCAGTGCTTCCAGCACATGAGACGGGTCAGCCGGATCCGTCACTGCATAGACCAGACCATCTTCAACAGCCTTGGGGTGTTCCAGATAAAACCTCGGCGCATAAAAGGCGCATTCATCCCTGTGGGGACATCCGTCCAGACAATAGGCAGCCGCTCCTTCTGGTGCATTTTCCTCTTTGAAATAGGACAATTCACCAAAAGAACTGATGCTTTCACATCTGCTGTCTGCCAGCCACAGCATAATATCCATATCGTGGCAGCATTTCTGCAAAATCATCGGGCTGGACTCTTCTGAATTTCGCCAATTGCCTCTTACAAAGCTGTGTGCGTGATGCCAGTATCCTACCTCTTCCATGTGCTGAATAGTCATCAGTCTGCCAATTCTGCCCTCCTCCAGCAATTCTTTTAATTTTGAAAAGAATGGAGAATACCGAAGTACGTGGCACACCGACAGGATCCGGTTATATTTCTTCGCCATCGCTCCCATTCTTATAATTTCTTCTTTATCCGGAGACATAGGCTTTTCGCAAAGTACGTGATAACCTTTTTCCATTGCCATTACCACGGGCTCATAATGCAATTTATCCTGTGTGCAGACCATTGCGCAATCTGCCATTTTATCCTTTTCAAGCAATTCTTCGTAGCTTTCAAAGCACAGTTCTGCTGGAATATGATGCTTTGCTGCAAATAGTTCCCTTCGCTCTTTGTCCGGCTCTGCAACTGCCACTACCTGAAATTCATCGGAATGGTCCAGTGCATACTGGGAATACACATAACCTCCACGAAGCCCTGCCCCGATCAAAATACTGGTTACTTTTTTCATTTTATCTCACTCCTGTCGCAAACGAATTTTCAAAACCGTATCTTTCTCATCTGGCAACGGATAAGTAAACACCGGATCCTCCCCAAATGACAAAAATGCCACTTCCGGATACAACACTGTATTCCAGGCTTCTCCTCTGTTTACCTCGCTTCCATCTGCAAGATAGGTAACCGATTCCAGCTTATCCGGTCCGATTCCATAGAGCGGTAATGCTCCTAGAGGTGTCTCATAAACATGGGCATAAACGGTATTTCCTTTCTGGGTGTATCTTCCCCAATCTGGCTTCTCCAACCTGGAAATTCCGCATCCGTAAATACTTTCCCCGTTTTTCTCCATCCATTTTCCAACTTCTGTAAGAATCTGTACACTCTCCTTCGGGATATTTCCCCTTGCATCCGGACCTACATTTAAAATCATATTGCCGCCCTTGCTTGCACACTCCACCAGCTTACGCACAAGCATCTTTGGGGTCTTGTACTGATGGTCGAAATTGCAATATCCCCAATGGTTATTCATAGTCGCACAAAGTTCCCAGGGAATTGGTTCCCCTTTTTCATCACACACCCCTTTTGGTGGGATGATCTGTTCCGGGCTGGCAAAATCGCCGCTGTATATCAGGGGTTCATCTGTTGTAATGCTGCCATGGTTGTCTCCCGCGCCTTCCAAACGGTTGTCAATGATCACATCCGGCTGATACTTTCGAACCATTTTGATTAGCTCTGTGGCTTTCCATTTTTCTCCGGTCATATCGTCATAGGAAAAATCGAACCATAGAAGATCCAGCTTACCATACCCGGTTACAAGTTCCTTTACCTGACCATGCATATATTCCAGATATCTGTCAAAATTGATTTTCTCATCTTTATATGCCGGATTATTTCTCATAGGATGCTGTCTGTCTCCATACTTTGGAAAATCCGGATGATGCCAGTCAATAATGGAAAAATACAGTCCCACCTTCAGTCCTCCCTCACGGCACGCCTCTACAAATTCCTTTACCAGGTCTCTTCCTGCTTTTGTGTTCGTCGCCTTGTAGTCTGTCAGTCTGGAATCAAACAGACAGAATCCGTCATGATGCTTTGCTGTGAGAACTGCATATTTCATGCCTGCTCTTTTTGCAAGCTGAACCCACTTTTTCGGATCATAATCTACCGGGTCAAACTGTTCAAAATACTTGTGGTATTCCTGGATTGTCATCTCTTTTTCTGACATCATCCACTCGCCACACGCTGGAATGGAATATAATCCCCAGTGAATAAACATGCCAAATCTGGCATCCATAAACCATTTCGTACGCTGTCTTATCTCTTCATTCATATTTCCGTTCCCCTGTCTTCTTTTTCCTTATTATAAAAATTTTCATACGTCCATCACTTTTATTTATAAATCTATGTTTCACCTGTCAGCCTTTCACAGCTCCGCCAGACAGTGCCTCAATAAAGAATCTGCTGAAAATACAGTACAGAAGCACAGGCGGAAGAATGATAATCACCATAGCGGAAAAAAGTCCGTTATAATTGGTGTTGAATGCTGTAGTAAAAGTAGACAAAAGTGCCGGTACTGTCAGTTTTTCCCTTGTGATCAGCACAAGAGAAGCCCAGTAATACTCATTCCAGTTGTTCAAAAATGCAAGCACAGCTGCTGTCATAATTCCCGGACGTGCAATTGGAAAAATTACTTTCATCCAGGTCTGTACATACCCACATCCATCAATTCTCGCCGCCTCTTCCAGCTCTCTTGGGATATTGTCGTAATAGTTTTTGATCACAAAAAAGCTTACTGCAATTCCACTGCAGGAATAAATCAGGATCAGAGCAGATCTTGTATCATATAAATGCAGGCGGTTTACCAGATTGTATACCGGATACGTAAGGGCTGTAGCCGGAATAAACATGGTGGAATACAGAAGTACATTTACCAGCGCTTTTCCTTTGAATTCCATTCGCGCTACCACATATGCAGACATGGAAATCATCACCACACTGATTACCACGGAAACACCTGCAACAAAAAGGCTGTTCCCAAAATATCTCAGCACATGCAGGTCTTTAAATGTGGAAATATAACCATCCAGACAAATGGATTCCGGAAGCTGAAAGCCAGGTCTCGCCATAGGATCTTTTTTCAGGCTTGACAGAACCAGCCAGCCAATGGGAAGCAGTGACACGATCAACGCCCACGCAAGACAGATGTAGGTCACGATCCTGGTTCCCACCGGCATACTGTTTACGCCTTTCAGGGTGTTTGTTTTTCTCATATTCATCCTCTTTTCTTACTGCTTTTTACAGAAAAAATTTTCCTTCTGATCATTTCTCTTTCTTAAAAGAAATGCTGTATGCAAAATTAATCACCAGAATGATCACCATCCCAGCCAGGATCTGGATCATCGCCACTGCATTGGCACGTCCAAACTGGGTTCTTGGGCTGGTAATGGCAAGCTCACGGATAATATAACTGATACTGTAGGTTCCTGCTGCTCCTTTTGTCAGAAAATAAACCTCGTTATAAAGGAGGAAGCCAGAGGTTGCCGCAAGAACGGATACTGTTTTTAAAGTTCCTTTGATCATAGGAATTGTAATATACCGGTCCTGTCTCAGGCCGCTTGCCCCATCCAGCATGGCTGCTTCTCTTACCTCTTCCGGCACTGCCATAATATTCCCCAAAATCATTAAAGTTGTAGTTCCTGTAAAGAAAATATAGGCACAGGTCATGGCCACAAAAGCCGGTCCTTTCAGAAGCAGGATATTATCTCTGAAGTCTTTGTTAAAAAGACGAATGACCGGGTTGATGATTCCATAAGAAGGATTGTACAACTGTAAAAATACAATGCCCATTGCTGCAGTTGAGATCATATTCGGAATAATATAAACATTTCGCACAAATTTAATGCCTTTTACCTTTCTGGACAGAGCCAAAGCAATCAAAGTGGCAATGGGAATCTGTACCACTGCTCCAAGAACGGCCCAGGTGGTTGAGTTTTTCAATGCTTCCCAGAAAAAAGGATACTTGTTAAAAATATAATCATAGTTGTCCCACAGATTGCTCCAGCCAAAAAACTCCGGGCTGGTAATATTGGTATAATCCCATTTGCAGAAGGAAGTGACAAACACCGTAATAATGGGATACAGATAAAATACGCAAAATGCGATCAGAGTAGGCGCAAGAAACGCAATAATAAATCCTTTTCTTCGCATGCCCAGCTTATTCTTTCTTTTTTTTGCAGCATTTTGATTTTCCAAATTCATACCTCCAAAAAGGGAAGAGATTTCTCCCCTCCCTCTTCTATTTCATTCATAGTTTCTGTTCATCACAGCTGTCTTCTTTATTCTCTGTGCCTTAAGCAACCAGTGCGATCAGCTCTGTCTGAAGTGCTGCAAATCTTGCATCAATATCTGTTCCAGATACTGCACACTCCATCAATGCGTTGATGATGGCTTTGTCCACATCAGATCCCCAGGTATAGTTCATGTCGATCACTACAGTATCCGCTTCATTTACCTGAGAGCAAGCCTGTGCAAGCTTGATGGTAGCTGCGTCATCACTCTCTTCTGCAAGTGCGTTCAAATCAACTGTTGTGTTGCATGGATTTGCCTGTACGCCTGTGAAGATTTTTTTCTGTACCTCAGCACTTGTCATATATTTGATGAACTCAAGTGCAAGCTCTGTTTTCGCATCACTCATGTTATTTGCCACAGCAAGTCCGCCGCCTGCAGAAGCGATTGCAATATTTCCAGGGAATAAAGCAGGCTCAATGGCCTCTGCTAAAGAAGCATCAATTCCACTTGCATTCCATACACCATTGAAAAGGACACCTGCCTTGCCATTTGTATTAAATTCTGCCATAAGATTTCCGTTATCATCTGTCGTGTGCTCAGAACCATTTGCCTGATCCAGATTTGCGGCAGTCTTAAATGCAGCCGCAAATTCCTCTGAATTGATGGTGTCCTCTGTCAGCTCAGATTCCAGCATTTTCTTGCCTGCATCTGTGGAAGCCATAACCGTGTTTACAATATAGCTGGAGCCCTGTCCTGCAATGTATCCGTACACATCCTCGTCCAAAGCACGGATTTTTTCCATTGCTTCTCCAAAAGAATCCCAGTCTGCAAACGCCTCCTCTGTAATTCCGGCTTTTTCAAAAATATCGGAATTATACCATAAGCCACGGCTCTCAATCTGATCATGCACTGCATAAATATGACCATCCATATCATGCTGTGTATAGTTAAGACCAACTGCATCCTGCAGACCATTTTCATCGATATACGGTTTCAGATCGTATACCAGATCCTGGGAAAGTGCTGCCTGCGGAACTCCGCCACCGCCTACATCTACCAGATCCGGGAAGGAACCGCCAGCAACCTGTGCACTTACAATGTCATCTCTGTTTTCTACAGCGATTGGTTTGAATGTAACTGATCCATCAGCATGTTCCTTTGCGAACTCATCATAGATATCCCTCATAACCTGAGCTGCAGCCCACTCGCTCTCATCCTGGTAATATCCATGGTAAAATTCCAGAACATCATCATCTGCATAAGCAGTCGTTCCAAATCCAACCAGTGCAGTAGTCCCCATTGCTGCTGCCAGTAAAACACTTACCATTTTTTTCTTCATTACAAAAATCCTCCTTCATAAATTATACGTCTTTGCTTTAACTGTCCTTATTTTACCCTTGTTTTTGGTATTTTTGAATGAATCCCATTTGCAATTTACAGGTGTTTATTGACATTTTCACAATAAAAATAAGGAAAATATTTACCTGATGGCAATATTTTCCTTATCTTTATTTTCCCTATTTATCTATTTTCATTTCACCCAGCTGCCGGGTAAAAGCTTCCGGTGAAATTTTACCGGTAAGCTCTCTGAAAATATTTTCTGTAAAATAGGCTTTCTGTTCATAAGTCCACAGATTATCCGGAACTTCAATTTTATCCTCTGCACTTAGAACCAGAGAAGCTGCCTGAAACAGCCGCGGCATTTCCTTCTCGTAAGAATCCAGAACTACCTGCTTATTCGCCGGAATCTGCTCTGTTTCCTCCAGAATCCGCGTCTGCACCTTCTTGCTTAACATATATTTCAGGAATCGGATGGAAGCCTCCTCCTTCTGTTCGTTTCCACTTTTTCCAAGCACATAGCCAAAACAGGCAGATTCGCAGGACAGCTTCTTCCGGGATGTGGTCGGAAGCAGAGCATACTTGGCATTGATGTTTTCAGAAATCAGTGAAGCGCCCCATACGCCATTCACATATATGGCAAGCTTTCCTTCATTGAACAATCTGGTCTCATCCAGATAACTGTATTCTGCATTTTCGGAGGTGGAATATGCATAAATCTCCTGCAGCCTTTTCAGCACCTCTGGAATTTTACCTGTATTGTTTCTGCTCTTTTCTGTACAATCCTCCAGAAGCATATGATCCATAAAATAAAGATAGCCTTCCGGAGATGTCTGAAGCGAAGCAATTTCATTCTTCTCACGTTCCGACCATTTCCAGATCTTGTAGCACATACCACGAAAGGCATCCCAGGTTCTTGGAATCTCCCTTACTCCAGCTGCATTCAGAATATCTTCATTATACCAGTAGCCACCACTTAAGGACAAAACATCTGACACAGTAAACAGCTTCCCTTCTTCTGTGGTCCAATATTTCAAATTGGTCTGGGAAATATCGGAGGCAAACTCTTCATCTTTTTTCACATAGGGCATAATATCCAGCGCCATATTATTTTCCACAATAAAATCATAGGTTGTATTCTGTCCCATACCACTGAAGGTGATCACATCCGGCATATCTCCCACCATGATCATATCTTCCACCTTACGCAGCATTTCCTTTCTTCCTGGCATGGAGATCAGCTGCACCTCAATGTCCGGATTCTCCTTCTGAAATCCATCGTAAATATCCCGCATAGCCACATGGTCTTCACCGGTTCCACCCCATGCATGAATCATCGTGATGGTTACAGGCTCTTTTTCTTCTTTTCCGCAGCCTCCAAGGAGCAGGCTTCCAGCTATTCCGATGCGAAAGAAAAGGGCTCTAATTTTTCTCTTCATTTTGTTCTCTTTTCCTGAATTCTTTCGGTGATACCCCGGTTATCTTTTTAAACATTTTAGAGAAATAACCGGCATCCTCCACTCCTACCGCTTCTGAAATCTCATAGGTCTTCATCTCTGTACTCTGCAAATATTCTTTCGCCTTTTCCACCCTTTTTATTAGAATCTCA
>OLRJ01002848.1_pt1 | contig 12294 bp, 8 predicted proteins | sample 1672741 | NCBI WGS metagenome assembly OLRJ01 (sample SAMEA3136719, study PRJEB25190) | human gut metagenome | biome: human gut; feature: human-associated habitat; material: faeces | place: Austria | collected 2013
TAGCTTGCCGGAACGTTGCGACGCGCGGCGGTGAATATACATTGTGAAATCGCGTCCGGGATAACGACCAACACATTAAATAGCAAAAGCCCTTTAAGAAAATTTTCCTAAAGAGCTTTCAATATACAATGTTATTAACCTGCCAGGTGCAAAACCCCGATAAGGAATACCCAGCCAAGGCCGTAATAGGTTACAACGGCAACAAGGTCGTTGACAGTAGTAATCAGGGGACCGGAGGCTACGGCGGGGTCTACACCTACTTTTTTGAAAAACAGAGGGATGCAGGTACCTACGGCACTGGAAATCAGCATGGCTAGAAGAAGGGCGACTCCAATACAGCCGGATACAGCGTATGCAAACAACAGTGTTTTTCCTTTAAATAAATAGATGTAAAGTCCGATAAGTACGAAGGACAAAATACCAAGCAATGCACCGTTGCAAAGGCCGATCCGCATTTCCTTCAATACCAGTTCCAGCTTTTGCCTGCCGGTGAGGGACTCGTCCATCAGAACTCGGATAGTAACAGCCAGGGACTGGGTACCAACGTTTCCGGCCATATCCAGGATAAGAGACTGGAAGGCCATGATAATGGGGAGCTGGGTAACTACATTCTCGAAGACACCTACTACAGAGGATACCACCATGCCAAGACCAAGAAGAACGATCAGCCATGGCATACGTTTCTTCATACTCTCTTTCAGCGGTTCCTTCAGATCTTCCTCTGCGGTAAGACCTGCCAGCATGGCGTAATCCTCTCCCATTTCATCATCAACCAGGTCGATGATATTGGAAGATGTGATAACACCTAAAAGGCGGTTGTCATTATCCAGCACGGGGATGGAATCCTCGGAATACGCTTTCAGTTCTTCGATACAGTCGTCAATATCCTCTTCAGCATATACATATGGGTAAGAGGTTGCCACCAGATCGTCCAGGGACTTATCCTGTCTGGCAATGATCAGGTCCTTCAGATCAATGGCTCCATAAAATTTCTGTGATTCTGTTACCACAAAGATTGTAGAAATATTATCATTCCTGGCAGCCTGCTCCACAAGGCTGTTCATAGCCTGCTTTACAGTCAGATTCTCACGAATGATGATGCAGTTGGTTGTCATACGGCTACCGATCTCGTCCTCGTCAAAGGAAGCGATCATTTCGATATCGTGGCGGACATCATCATCCATTAATTCGAACAATAATTTCTTTTTGGCTTTATCAATTTTCTGGAGTACCTCTACAAGGGCATCGGTCTCCATGCGTGAAAGAATAGCGGCACCTTTTTTTACATCCATCTCTTTCACATATTCTGCTGCATTGTCTGAGTCTGTATACTCAAAAATATCAGACAGCATGTTCAAGTCCAGAATACGGTACAGTTTATAACGTTCCTGAACGGTCAGCCTCGGCATTGCGTCAGCAAGGTCGTTGGCATGAAAATCCTCCAGCTTGTTGCTCATAGCAGCTGGAGAAGTATTACTTCTTACTACAGCCAGAATGTCCTGGGTGTAGTCCTGCACTCTTTTCTCCATCCTACTTTCTCCAATCTGACAATAAGACAGTTCACCTGTTCTGAGCGTATAAAAAGCTCTGTAGTGTTTATCTTATGTATTTTTCAGCGGACTTGGCAAAGTCCATTTTTACGGATAGTAAAATCCGTATTCAAACAGAATCTCTTCTGTTCTTTTCAGGGAATATTGGATCCCGCACAGGGCATATGAAGTGATCCAGATAACTATCATTTTCACCTGGACACAGCACAAATATACACACCAAAAAGGCGCAGAATCACAATCGTTCCTCTGCTGTTATCAGATAAGTCCCTTTATTGGCACTGTAATTTCTTTGTGGATTTCATAGGATTGAAAAAAGAAATGTGATCAGAAAGTCGGCTCACACCACACTCTATTATAATGAAAGAACAGAATGCACGCTGCACTCATCTGTCATTTCGTTTTTCCATCCTATGCAACTACTTCGCCCATGAGAATCGCAACTATCCATTCTGTTCACCTGCCTTTGTTCTTAGATTTTATTTATGGGGAACTTCTTTTATCCCCACAGGTCATTCTAACTGCTTTTATACAAAAAATCAATTCCTAATTTACTATTTATTTGATTTTTCACTGATTTTTTTCCTTTTCCTTTCCGTTTCTTTACAATACTAGAGCGTGTGGTTTTATGTGGATTTAGGGAACAGCAAATGAAGATATTGACAGATTTTAATCGTATTATTATAGTTTTTATATGCCCTTAAGCCCTTTTTCTTGTATTGTTTTTTATAACAGCTGGCGCAATGGTCTGATTATAATCCGCAGCACTCCATAGAACAGTTTTTTCTGCCAGTTCAGCACTTTCGTTTCGTACTGCGCCCCTTCGGTCTCCTGTCCGTTTGACAGGACTTCCTTGCTTTTTTCCATATAAACGTTCTCAGTAGACTGGATCTGCTGATTTAGTTCCCTGCTGTCGATGACAAGCATTAACTCTGTATCCAGATAAGTGCTTCTCATATCCAGATTATAGGATCCCACAATGGACAATCGTTCGTCAGACAGAACAGCCTTGGTATGTACTGGAACCTGGTTCATCAGCTCATATACGTCGGCACCGGTTTCCAGAATTTTCTTTTTATGGTTTAAATAGTCGGTACAGCCCCAGGGGTTGGAGCCTTTTTCTACTGCATTGAGAATAATTTTCAACTGGGCGTGGGAGGAGATTTCGCTTAATGTATCGTACATGTAGCCATTGCAGATTACGTATGGAGTCTGGATGGTTACATTGTCTGCTTCCTGGGATAGATAGCGGATTGCCTGGAGTACCAGCGGTGTCTTGGGACCAGCCTGGGTTCCGTTGTTGAGCAAGGTAATTTTGTTTGCTGGGATGGTATCCCTTTCCCAGGAATTGTAGGTTTCAATATCAGGGGATTTTTCTGTCAGAGCAGCGTAACGGGCTTCTAAGGACTGATACTGTTTTTCGTACTTTGACAGATATCCTTGCGTGCCGTCTGTTATTCCATTTTCCATATTCTTTTCCTTTTGTGTCCGATTTTCTGAAATATTCTTTTTTCTTCCGCCCTTTATTTTCACGCAATCTTCATTCCATACCTGATGAAAATATGCCTCCAGCTCCTGCAGGGATTCCCCCTTGCCTTTCGTAGTATCCCACACCAGAATATCCCGGTCCACATTGATATCCGTGGTATAATCTCCCAGGAAAATATCATTGCTGTTACGGCCGCCCAGAAGATACATTTCATTATCCACGATCACGTATTTATCATGCATACGGTAATTGAGCTTAAATAAACCTACTGGACTCACTGGGTTGTAGACACCTACTTTCACATTTTTCCGTGCAGCCAGCGCCTGGAATTCTTTGCTTCCGTTTAGAAATAGCTGCTGATAAATCCCATCGATCAAAAGCTTAATTTCCACACCTTTTTCAGCGGCATGATTCAGCGCTGCCAGAAGATCCGTCCCACTTTCATCCGCCCGCAGATCAAAAGTCGCCAGCACAATACTCTTCTTCGCATTCCCAATCATCCGCAGCCTCCACAGAAGCGCCTCTTCATTGTCATCAATACATCGGATCCGTTCGCCCCCTGGCGTATTGGAAGTAAACTCTGTCTGTTTCAGCGTTTCCACAAATTTCTCATCTGGTTTCCTACAATACAGCGGTGCAAAAACGTTTACCAGCACTACGATGAGCAGAAACCATAGAAATATATTCCGTATTCGTTTTAGATTTTTCTTTATCGTTATACACCCTTTCTAAAATCATATTTCTCAACATTCCCACAAATATTTCTTCAAATCTACACACCCATTTTCTTTCAGCGTAACTCCTTCCCCTTTCAGCAGCCACTTCTATTCTGTCCAGCCCAGCGCCAGTCTTCCCATATGGTTCACTCCCCGATGACAGGGAAACAGGCTCTAGACTGTGTCTGAAAAAGGAGCGTCAATCATATCATTTGCCCCAGTTTTGTAGTATATGTTTCTCTATCATATCACTCTTTCATTTTTTGAGCAAGGATAGATAAAAATAGATTGACTAGAGCGAATTCGGGCGAAATATACCGCAAAGTGTGGCGTGCAGATTGCAGAAAGGGCATATGCCATCACACCGGATACTCCAGGTGCGATGGCATATGCCCTTTCTGCATTTTCCTACTTGATTTATGGATGGGTGATTGAGTGGCCCCGCCGGAAAATGGCAGAGTCTGTGGATGAGATTTTGACTATGTTTGAAAAGCAAAATAACTCAGCCTCCAGCATAGTGAAAACTCTTAACATTATTTTCCCTGTTTTTTCTCATATAACAGCCCGGCTTCGTCTAGCTTTTCTAAAATCTGCCTCTTTTCCACTTCGCTTTCAACTGGAATTTGCAATTCTCCATAGGCAAAATCCGGCAGGCTTAAAACTCCCAGCATGGATTTTGCATCTACTATATAACGGCCATAGCATAAATCCACATCATATGCAATTGCTTCTACAATACTGACCAATTTACTTGCATTCTGCATAGTTCCCAATATTACTTTTATTTTCATCGCTTTCACGCTCCTACGCAAACAGACTGATCACAATAGCACAGACCAGACCTGTAATTCCAATGATGGTTTCCATCATAGTCCAAGATTTCAAGGTTGTCTTCTCATCAATCTCGAGAAGGGAGCTGACCAGCCAGAAACCAGAATCATTTACATGGCTGAAAGCGGTCGAGCCTCCGTTGATGGCACAGACCATGGCAGCCAGATAAAGTGGTGACAGTCCTGCTACTCCAGGCATGGCAGCCATGATTCCCGCAGCCATTGTCATGGCTACCACTGCAGCTCCAACAGATGCGCGGATCAGTGCTGCGATGAGAAAGGCAACCAATACTAATGGGAGACCGCTTTTTTCAAGGGCTGGTCCGATGATAGTTCCCATGCCGCAGTCCTGAAGCACCCAGCGGATAATCCCACCGCCAGTGATTACCAGAAGGATCTGTCCTGTAGGGCGAAGGGAACGGTCCAGAATTTTCTTTAACTGTTCTCCATCATACCCCTGCTTTTTACCAAGAAAGTACATGGCACACAGCACAGCTATGATCAGCGCTACAAATGGAGTTCCCAGAAATTCCAGTACTGGTCTCACGGGATCAATACCAGGAATATAAGTTGAAATTGTATTACACAAAATCAATACCAACGGTACAAGGATAATGCATAACACCGTAGAAAACTTCGGAAGATTTCCTTCTTCAGCTTCCCGAATCTCCTGAATGTTTGAAGGAAGCCCTGCATCAATTTTACTGCCGATAAATTTTGACCCTAAAATACCGGCAAAAACCAGTGACAGAATTCCAACAGGCACACCAACTGCGATCATAATGCCAAGATCCACGTTCAGCATATTTGCCACCAGAACAGAGCCGGCAGATGGTGGAATAAAGGCAAAGCCTGTGGCAAGTCCCGCCAGAAGAGGAATCACATAATATAAAGTAGATTTCTTTGTCTTTTTTGCAAGTCCAAATGCCAGTGGAATGAGAATCACCACACCAGCCTCAAAGAATACGGTTGTACCAACTACCAGCCCTGTGATTCCCAGTGCAATTCCGGATTTTTCCTCGCCGAATTTATTGATCAAAGTCTGGGCAACACATTGTGCACCTCCGGATACTTCCAGAATTCCACCAAACAAAGAGCCAAGTCCAATTAACAGGACAATTCCCTGCAGGGTATCCCCGGCACCTTTTTCCACTGTGCTTACAAGTGTTGGAACCGGCATTCCAGCTCCAAGTCCAATAACCAGCGCTGAAATCAGCAGTGATAAAATCGGATGAATCTTAAATTTAATGATAAGAAGCAGAAGCAATATAATTCCTGTCCCTGCCGCGATCAGCAGTCTGGCTGACTCTGCCACAAATACCGGTTCTGTCATTTTGTATTTCCTCCCCAAATTTCTCATTCAATAGTCTACAGTTAAACAGATAACAACACCCGCATTTTTGCTATCCTATATTCGGGACTTATCAGCATCGTGCATCCCAGATAAATTTATTACGCCGCAACATATTTATGGATTGTGTCTCTCACAGCTCCTGGTCCTGCGATCATTTCCCGGAACATGTTCTCAATCTTCTCTCCCACACCAGCTTTGTAAAGATCTGTGAAAAACAGGCGCTCGTTAGAAAGGATCGGTTTCAGCTGATTCTTAAAAGTCTCAGGCTTTCCAATAACAATATCCTTTAACTGTTCCTGGAGTTCCTCATTCATCGGATCTGGTGCCAGTTCATATTTATTCCCTGCATCATCCACTGCCAGCATATATCTTAACCAGCCAGCGATTCCAAGAGGAATTGCTGTGAGCTTAGATGCATCCCCGAATCTCTTCACATATGCCTTCACAGTCTCTCCAAAACGGATTCCAACCATCTGGGATACATCCACAGCAAGACGAAGGTTGGTATCGCCAAGGTATTCATTTGGGAAACGATCGTTAAAGAGCTCATCCACAAATGCCTGTGGGGAAAGGATTCCAGGATCAGCAACTACCGGAAGACCCTCACCATAGGCTACCATACGTGCCATTTTCATCATGTCTTCATTTGTATTCAGCATATGGGCAAAAAGGTCATATCCAAGAACCACGCCAAGAGGACCAGTTGCAGAATGAACCGGATTCAGACATACCGTTACTTTCATTCGCTCAGAAAGGTTTACTGTATTTCTGTCTGCCATGTATACGCCGAAGCCTTTTTCCAGAGCAGGACGTCCGTTGGGGAAGCTGTCCTCGATTACAAGATACTGTGGTTTCTCAGCATTTACAAATGGTGCAATGTATGTTTTCTTGTTTGTGATAACAGGCTGCATGCTTCCCACGCCAAGCTTCTCAAGGTCAGCTGCGATCTGCTCACTGGGACGAGGTGTGATCTTATCGATCATGGTCCATGGGAAAGCAACCACTTTCTCATCACTTACATAGCTTACAAATCCATCATCTACAAATCCTGCTTTCTTCCATTCTTCTGTCATGGTCAGCACAGACTCACGAAGCTTTGCACCATTCTGGGAGCAATTGTCCATGGATACAAGAGCAATCGGATATTTGCCTGCTTTATATCTCTCATAAAGCATTGCCACCAGAACTGCCATGGCACCTGTGGCCTTGTCCGGACCATTCTGGATATCAGCCTGTACAAATGGGAACCAGGTTCCGTCAGCTTTATGTAATGCGTATCCTTTTTCCGTGATGGTAAAGGATACCATCTGAAGGGATTTGCTGGTAAAAATTTCTTTCAGACGGTTCCACTGAGCCAGTTCTGAAGACTGAGCCTTTACAGCTTCTGCCAGAGCGCCCAGAACCTTATATTCACGGGTTCCGTCTCCATGAAGGATTACATTTAATCCAAGATTATCATATGGCTCATAAATCTTATCCACTACATCATAGTCAAAAGTCTCCACGCAGGTGATTCCCCTGTCCAGAATTCCTTCCTCCAGAAGTCCGTCTGCAATACCGCCGATAAATACACGGAAAATATTGCCGATTCCAAAGTGTACCCATACCGGAGCTTCTTTCGCCTTGGCAGATATTTTCTCCACATCATAGCCAGGTAGCTGGATTCCTGCCTTTTCCCATGCTTCACGATCTTTGATTCCTGTTAATGTTAATTTCATGTTCTGTTCCTCCTTGATTTTCTTCTTGTACAGATCTGATTCTCAATCCCAATCTGTTTTGTTGTTCTTTATATTTCTTTTTGTTTTAACTTATGTGTATGTCTTAATTGTAAGTTGAGTATATATCTTTTCTTTTCAAAAATCCATTGACAGAAATCCTAATTTTTATTTCTAATTTTTGTATGGTTTTACCAGTAATTTTCTGCTTATTGCTTTTTTAACTGTTCTATACTAAAATGCAAGTAAGACTTAACATTATCTGATAAAGTAAAGATTACATGATTACTGTTCACTTCATAGTCTGCAATACAAGCTTTGTTACCAATGGACAGTAACATTACCTATTTGAATATTTATTAGCAGTCACTAACCTTATGTTGTACTAAAGACATAACCAGGAGACCATCATGAGTGAAAAAGGATTAACCACCATTGCTTTAAAAAAGATAAACCGTTCCAAGATTTACCAATACATTTACCGGAGCAAACTGACCTCCAAGCTACAGATTGTCCAGGATCTGCAGATGGGTCTGTCTACTGTCAGCCAAAATTTAAATCTTCTGGAAAATGAAGGGCTGATTGAGAAAAATGGTTACTTTGCTTCCACCGGAGGACGAAAGGCCAATGCCATTCAGATTGTTTCGGATTTCAAAATTTCCATTGGTGTTGGCATATTAAAAAATATGTTTCATATCACCGCCATCGATCTGTATGGAAATACAATCTGTACCGATACCATTCCGCTTACCTACTCAAACACAGCTGCGTATTATCAGCAGATCACTGACAAAGTCAAAGACTTTATTGACAAAAAACAGTATCCGGAGGACAAAATTCTAGGGGTTTCCATCGCTACCCAGGGAATTACTTCCCCGGATAATACCACTGTTATCTACGGAAACATTATGAACAACACAGGTATGCGTCTGAAGGATTTTTCCAGGCATCTGCCTTATCCCTGCCACCTGGAGCACGACTCCAAATCAGCTGCTTTTCTGGAATTATGGAATCATCCGGAGCTTGACAGTGCTGTTGTTTTTTTATTGAACCGAAATCTTGGCGGTGCCATTATCACCAATCACCAGATTCACCAGGGACGTTCCATGCACAGCGGAACAATTGAGCATATATGCATCAACCCCGACGGACCGCTTTGCTACTGCGGAAAACGGGGCTGCCTGGAAACCTATTGCTCTGCTAACTCTCTGGAACAGGCCAGCGGCATGGCTATAAAGGAATTTTTCCCTCTTTTAAAAGAAAAAAAATCCCCTCAGCTTATACAAATCTGGGAGGATTATCTCAATCATCTGGCTTTTGCAATGAAAAACCTGAATCTGATTATTGATGCACCAATCATTATCAGTGGATATCTGGCACCTTATTTTACAGAAGAAGACACCGATTATCTTCTGGAACAGATTAATTCCATGACTCCTTTTAAACTGGAAGAAGAGCAGCTTCTTGTGGGAACACATGGACAGTATACTCCGGCGATCGGGGCTGCACTTTTTTATGTGGAAAAATTTATCCATTCGGTTTAACACTTAAAAATCAAGGCAAAGCATGTAATTACACATTTTTCTTGACAAAAGTTTATCATCTTCTTATAATTACCACTGTTAATTAACAATGGTAATTATTTTTTATAAGGAGAAATACCTATGGATATTGAACTTATCAAGCGTATGATGGATGCCTGTTATCAGGGCAAGCGGATCCGGGATATGCTGCCGCCTCTGCCAGATGGAGTTGCATCTTCCTATATTCAGTATCTGGATATCATTGAAAAGCTGGAAAAACAGGGAATTCAAGTGAAGGTATCAGATGTAAGTGACGCTCTTTCTCTCCCGCGTCCCGGTGTAACCCGTACAGTGAAGGACATGGAAGCCAAAGGCTATGTGAAAAAGTTTGCATCTGCAGAGGACGGCCGGGTTACTTATCTTACTGTCACAGAAGCCGGAAAAGCCCTTTCCGAAAAGTACAATAAGCAGTACTTTACTATCCTGTCCGGTTATGTTGACAGGATTCCAGAGGAGGACATTCTGTGTACCATCCGGACCATGGAGAAATTTTATAAGATTATGTGTGAAAGGAGAATTGACCTTGACAAATGAAAAAAATGATTTTACCCAGGGAAGCATTCTGAAAAAGCTTGCCCTTTTTATGCTGCCGATTCTGGGAGCGCTTGTACTGCAGGCAGCATATGGTGCCGTAGACCTTCTGGTAGTTGGACGCTTCGGCTCTACATCCGGACTGTCTGCTGTTTCTACCGGAAGCCAGGTACTGAACCTTGTGACTTTTGTGGTAACACAGTTTGCTATGGGAATCACAGTCCTCATAGCCCGCTATCTTGGCGAAAAAAAGCCTGAACGGATTGGCTCTGTCATTGGCGGTGCTGCAGTTGTTTTTGCTGTCATTTCTGCCATACTTTTTATTGTAATGATTGTTTTCGCCCACCCTATTTCCGTGCTTATGCAGGCTCCTGCGGAGGCTGTTTCACTTACCACAAGCTATGTAAGAATCTGTGGAAGCGGCATCTTCTTCATTGTTGCCTATAACCTGCTCGCTGCTATTTTTCGTGGGCTGGGTGACAGTAAATCGCCGCTTTTATTCGTTCTGGTAGCCTGTATTGTAAATATTTTCGGAGATTTGTTTCTGGTTGCAGGACTTCATCTGGATGCCGCCGGCGCAGCTCTCGCAACCGTTTTCGCACAGGCGGTCAGTGTAGTCTGTGCAATTGTCCTCCTGCTGAAAAAGAAGCTGCCCTTTTCCATCAAAAAATCCGACTTCCGTTTTAATTCCCAATGTAAACGTTTTCTGGGAATCGGACTTCCTCTGGCTCTCCAGGAATTTCTTACCCAGATGTCCTTCCTGGCACTTTGTGCATTTGTAAACAGACTGGGGCTGGAAGCCTCCTCCGGATATGGGGTCGCCTGCAAAATTGTAAACTTTGCCATGCTGATTCCAAGTGCACTGATGCAGTCCATGGCCTCCTTCGTTTCCCAGAACGTAGGCGCAGGAAAGCCAAAGCGTGCAAAGCAGTCTATGTTCACCGGAATCGGAGTCGGACTGCTATTCGGATGTCTGGTTTTTGTTCTGGTTCTATTGAAGGGTGATGTACTTGCCAGCCTGTTCTCAACGGATGCAGCCGTTATCCAGAAAGGTTTTGAGTATCTGAAGGGCTTCGCTCCTGAAACAATTTTAACAGCAATTATGTTCAGTATGGTAGGTTATTTTAACGGAAATAATCAGACCTTGTGGGTTATGTTCCAGGGATTGTTTCAGACACTTCTGGTACGTCTTCCAATGTCATATTATATGAGCATTCAGCCTGATGCCAGTCTGACAAAGATTGGCCTGGCGGCACCATCCTCTACATTAGTAGGAATTTTGCTTAATGTGATTTTCTTTCTGTATTTCAACAAAAAAATCAATAACAGGCAATAAGTAAAAAAACAGTCCCCTACGCAGTCTGTAAAATGTACTGCGTTGGGGACTTATTTTGTGACGGGGTTATTCTTATTATACCCGTTCTGCTTTCTTTTCAGTTTCCGGTTTTTCCAAAAGCTTCTTAATACCCTGGATTGCAACCAGCACACCCAGTATTAACAGTAATACTGCAAATATCAGCTGTAAAGAATTTCCAAGATCCAGACCTGTTGTTACAAATGCTTTGGAAAGCTTTACGATTGTCATTCCAAGTGCGGTAAAGGTAACTGCCATCATAAATACCATTGGTACCCAGAGCATCCAGCCCTGACGCTTGGTTTTCTTTAAGAATACGGCGCAGGCTACCAGTGCCAGTACGGATAACAGCTGGTTTGCAGAACCGAACAGTGGCCAGATTTCTGCATATCCAACCTTGGTAAGCATGTAAGCAAGTACAAGTGTAATGATGGTTGCAAAGTATTTGTTTGTTACCACTTTCTGGAATGAGCTCATATTTTCCTCATCTGTGTCGGAATCAAGGAAAAATTCCTGGAAGGACAAACGTCCGACTCTGGCTACAGAATCAAGGGAGGTCAGCGCAAATGCAGATACTGCAAGGTTGATCAGGGTGAACACAAGGGAGTGTGGCAGCCCGAGCACGGAAAGAAAGTTTGCGATCGCACCTGCGAAAATCTGCGGCTGAGTGGTAAGTCCCTGTGCAGCAGCCTCGCCCTGTCCAAAGGATGCAACTGCGATCAATGCGATGATTGCAAGCATACTTTCCATAAGCATTGCACCAAAGGAAACCGGCAGCATGTTCTTTTCATTTTTAATCTGCTTGGAAGCAGTACCGGAAGATACCAGGGAATGGAAACCGGAAACTGCACCACAGGCAATTGTTACAAATAAGATCGGGAACATGTACTGTCCATCTACGTTAAAGCTTGTAAATGCCTGAAGATTACATGCCGGGTTCGCCGCAAATACACCGATAACAGCGCCCACGATCATGAAGATCAGCAGATAACTGTTCAGATAATCACGCGGCTGAAGCAGTGCCCATACCGGAGCAACACTGGCTACCAGAATGTATGCAAAAATGATGATATGCCATGTATCAAGGCTTACATACATCGGGAAATTAAGTCCGAGTACGATTGCCACTACAAGTAATACAATTGCAACTGCTGTATTGATCCATTTATTAA
>OLRJ01002850.1_pt1 | contig 12286 bp, 10 predicted proteins | sample 1672741 | NCBI WGS metagenome assembly OLRJ01 (sample SAMEA3136719, study PRJEB25190) | human gut metagenome | biome: human gut; feature: human-associated habitat; material: faeces | place: Austria | collected 2013
AAAGAAAAATCTTGTCAGACTCGATGTTGGAATATAATCATTAGTTGCAAGGATGTAATGCCATTTTTGATTACTACTTGTAATTCGTAATATTTTAATTCCATTCTGATTATAAACTACTTCATTTTCTTCCGTAGTTGCAGTTTGAGAGTAATCAACATGTAATCTAGCTAAATATTTTTTCAAATTATCTTGAGTGGTCAAATTATTCTCTATCGCTGTTTTAGTTGGCATCATTACCAAGAACATCGTATCATACTGTTTTACATTTGCGTTTGGATAATATGGTTCATAACGGTCCCATGGTACTTTCCAGTATGAGGAATAACCATGTTTTCCTCTTGCACGATGTGAAAGCCAATAGTTTAATGCCGTTCCGTCTTTTGTAAGAACATCCTGATATAATGCTCCTGATGCTTCGCAGTTTAATTCAGCAAACTGGTTACCTTCATATGCTGCATTTGCCCAATCATGACCGTCCTCATAACTTCCGTCAGTCGGATCATATGATGAACTATCAGTGAAATTATTAAAAAGCTTGCCGGACACTTTATTCCAAGCATATGAGCTACTATCATCACTCATACCTTTTCTAACAATTTCTATATCGCAATTTTTCTTATTGCCGGTTCCGATTCCAGTTGTTTGCCATACACCATTTTCTTCTTTATAATACTCATTAGAATATTGATTACTATAGCTAGTTGCCGTAGGGGTTTCAAATCCACCATTTTGTAACTCTCTGAAGTAAGTTACTTGAATTGGCTTCGAAGTTATTTTTTCCCCGTTCGTAAGTTTAACTTCTACATAATACCATTGGCGTGCGCCAGTTGCTTCTCCGTTATCATACGCTGGAAATAATTGTGTTTGATCCTGAGAAATATTTGTTTTGATTTCAGAACCGGTGTTGTAATTAACAGGATCAACTTTTGTGTATTCACCTGTTTCTTCTGAGTTTCGATACCAAGTATAGGATTTTACAGAATCAGAAGTACAGGTAGCTTTTAATGCACCACTATCTACAATATCATCTTCAACTTCTACTGTTGTACTAAGGGTCTCAGCTGAATCCAAACTGTCCTGCCAAGCTAGTGCAAACACAGAAAATTTATCAGTAACAAATTCTGCTTTCTGAACACTTCCAACTTCATCTGTTTCTACACTTGCAGTTCCTTCCTGGGTCATGTCCACTACATTAACATTGCCATCTTCGTCTTCAACCAGATGCATCATTGTAACTGCCATCTGATTTGCTGGTTCTACAGCAGTTTCTTCCTGACTAAGTTCATCTTCTTCAGTTAAAACAGCTGTTTCGTTTTCAGTTTCTGATGCCTGAGCAACTTCTTCAGGCACGGATGGTTCTGTGTAGTGCATGGAAACATTTACGGAACCATCAACTGGTTCTATCTTATTTCCATCATTGTCCTGGAAGAAAATATCATATGCAAGGAAACCTGCGATTTCGTATCCATCTTCCTCAGCTTTTTCGTTAAGCTTATTTTCTGTTTCTGCGTACTTGTCAGGGTCTGTTTCCTGTACGATAGGAGTTACAACAAACTCTGCATTATCTGGAAGAACGTCTTTTGTAGCTGTTGCAGTTACAACCACATTGCCGATTGTCTTAGAGTAAGTTACTTCGTCTTCGACCTGAACTTCTGCTTCTTCATTTGCATCTTCGTTTTCTGTACCCTGCTCTTCAGTCTCAACAACTTCCGCCATATCGCTTCTTACATAAGCTTGTGCTTCTTCGTAGGAAACTTTGTACCAGGTGAATTCATCTTCATCAGTTACTGTTTCGAGAAGTGGAAGCTGAGTGTCTGTAGCTACTGTTGCGATCACTTCGGCTTCTGTGGAAGGAGCTACGCGAAGGTTAACTTCGTCTGCGGTGATGCGGATCATTTTGATCTGTTCCTGATCTGGTGCTTCTTCCGGATTCTGTTCTTCCTCAGAGTTTTCTACATTATTCTCTGTGTTGGTTTCTTCTCCGTTCTCTTCGGTATTTTCGGTGTTGGTGTCTGCATTTACTTCTTCGTTATTTACTTCACCATTTTCTTCTTTATTCTCATTGTTTTCATTATCATCTGCTGCCGGTGTGCTGCTCCATACAAATGTGAATGCTGCGGTAGCTGCTGACTGGAAAGCTGCTTTTGTGAGCTGTCTGCTTTCATTTGTTTCAACTGTAAGCTGATCTTCTTCGGCTTTGAGTTCTGTCAGTTCCAGTTCGGAAGTTTCTTTGTTGGTTCTAATCATGGCTGCTGTCACTGTGGATGCTGCCGGGTCTGTCAGTTCCGGTGAAGAAGCTTCTTTATAAGTAAAGCTGTAAGTAACTTTGTCGGACGGTTCAACTGGGTTGCCATCTGCATCTGTAAAAGATACGTTGTAAGCGAGGAAACCGTCGAGGTTTTTGCCCTGGCTCTGAAGCTGCTCTGTGATCTTGGCTGCCAGTTTGTTGTACTGGTCTGTCAGTTCAGCATCTTCGGTGTTGTTCTCGACTGCTTTGACGGTCATCTGTGTTCCGTTTGGAAGGACACCTGCAGGAGCTTCGGCCTTGACCTCGATTGTCTCGTTTTTAAGATTTACGATACAGCTTACAGGCTGTGCTGCTTCTTCGGCTGGAGCGCTGCTCTCGGATGTTCCATCTGTGAACATGTTCTCGCCTGATGAGAAGTCGGCATCGCTAGAACCGAAATCATCGGATTCGCTGTATGTTTCGTCCATACCCTCTTCCGATTCAAAATTCACATCTGTGTCGAGATTGTCTCCTGTATCTTCGGATGTATCGACTGCTGCGGAATCCTCCTCAACTTCGACCATGTCTACCATGTCATCGAAGGAGCTTGCCTGAGATACATAGTCTGTATTTATTAATACAGTCGAGCAGAACAGCACGATTGCAAACATCATACTGAGCACCCGACATGTCAGGCTTCTTTTCTGATTCCGTTTCCTTTTTTTGAATTTTTTATTATTTTCTCTTTTCATATTAACATCCCCTATTATATACATGATGATAATAAAAAAATTATCGTTAACTGCTTCACGTACAACTTATTTAAGATTTAACGACATTATAACAGGTGAACTGTTTCGTCACCTATTTCGTCAGCCGCTTTCAGCAACATTTTTAGTACTATTTTGACAATTTTCTATTATTTTGAGTAAATCGAGCTCGCTGTTGAAATCTTCCCGCTCGTTGTTTTTCATATGATAGACACTTCCCTGCCATGTAGCGCTCTGACGGTATCTGACATATACAGCCAGGGTGTCTATGCTGCCTCTCTGTTCAAGGATCTGTTCGCGGTTGCTGACCTCTGTAAAAGAGATTCTTTTTTCATTTGCTGGTTTCTGCTGTTTGTCTTCGTATGTCCGCAGCTCTGTTGATGACTGAGGAAAGTTCAGCTCGTTCATGAATCGCTCCATATAGCGGAAGAGTTCATGAATACTTCGGAAGAATATAGGATCTTTACTGTAATAACAGTAAAATCTTCCGAACCTTTCTACTCCGTCTATGTTGTCTATGCAGACATTCACGATATTGGAAGCAGAAACGTTGAGCTTTTCTTTCATCATTCATCCACCTCCAGTGCTCCATCAATCAATCTGATCAGTTCAAGTGCACTCCTGAAACTTTTCTTTTTATTGGCTTCCGCCCAGGTCACTTCGCCCTGCCATGTGGCATTATCACAGTGACTCACATGTATTACAAATGTCCCTGTATGTTTTTTTTTGCCTTTTTCCATCTGCTTTGTATCCTCCGTCAAAATCCGACCACGGTATTTTTGTTTTTAACCACACGATAACACGCACTTATTTCAGAGTATTTTTATTATAGCATCGGGGTTATTTCTTCAACTATTTCGTGATTCTGCTTTTTGAACATTTTTTCATATTTTTTCGACAATGTTTCTGATAATTCAACAAGAGGGATCGACAGGGGTGTATTGGAACATTACGGAGTTATTTCCTATTAAAAAAGATTCTGCTACAATTTCTGCAACAGAATCTTTTTTGTCTGCTTTTATACAAAAGCAGCGTCTTATTTAACTTTTGCTGATTTTACCTTACTCCATTTGGAATAATAATTCTTCTTTCCAACCTTTTTGACCGTACGGATTCTCACATAACAGTACTTCTTACGCTTCAGCTTTTTGAGAGTCGTTGATTTTGAACGGCTCTTTAGCGTTACTGTTTTTGCCTTTTTCATGTTCTTGTAGTTACTGTACTGCACCTGGTATGAAGTGATTCCTTTTACAGCTTTCCAGGAAACGGTTGCTTTTCCTTTGGCCTTTGATCTTACCGAAAGCCTTGATGTATTTGCCGGTGCTTTCACTGCTTTTGCCTTTGACTTTGGTTTTGGAGTTGGTTTTGCTGTCGGTTTTGGTTTTGCTGTTGGTTTTGGCGTTACCTTCGTTGTAAATGAAGGTTTTGCAGTCGGCTTTGTCACAGTTCCCGGAGATGGTTTTGGCGTATTAATAGTCGGTTCAGCTGGTTTTCCTTCTATTATAAAGCTTCTGTAAAGCGTTCCTGTATAATTTCCGATACCGGTAACCGTTACAGTTGCCGTTCCGGGCTGGACATTGTTGCTGTAAGAAAGTGTATAATCTTTTCCTTCCTTCAGTGACATTCCTTGGTAACTCATAACCATTCCAGGCTTTTTCTCTTTGCCGTCATACTGATATTTGTCAGCAGCAAGCGCGGCCGAAACCTGTGAATTCTTAACATTTATAGGATTGATCACCATTTCTCCGGTCGTTGTTCCGGAATATTTTCCGATACCGGTAACCGTTACCTTAACGGTACCCGCATTAACCCTGTCTCCATCATAAGTAACCTGATAATCGGTGCCTTCTTCCATTTTGAACATGTCACTGAACATATTTACATTGACGCTGTGTTCCGTTCCATCATAATTCGCATATCTATCCCTAAATGACACATACACTGCTGGTCTTTCCAGAATATCGACATAAATCTCGGAACTGCATTTTGCTTCCGGATTATATTTATCCTGTACTGTCAGCGTTACTTTTCCTGATTTCAAAGCCTTGATCCATGCCCAGTCGGAATCGGAATATCTTACTTCCAGAACGTCTGGGTCTGAACTCGTGATCTGAAGATCAGAAATCTGCTTCAGAGAAGTATTCTTGAATTTATAATCCCACATTAACCGGTATTCATTTCCACTTTTCAGGAACATGCTGTCTCTCATATAAATATAAGTTTTGTCCAGAAACAGAAATGTATAATCTACGGATGTCGGAACTGCCAGCTGCTCTGTATCTCCGCAGACACTGCATGTCTCGTCAACATGACCATCCGCTGCCACTGCTCCATATTTATAGCGATGACCATTCTGTATTCTTACCGCATGGTTAACAGACAGATCTGACAGACTGATATCATAAAATACCGTATTTTTATTTCTCCATCCATACCAGATCAGTTTACCGTCAGCAATCGTCGGTACACAATCAGAAAGGTTTCCAGCCATCTTATGTGTGCTTCCTACCTGCTGCCCACTTCCGTTCACAGCCGTGTAATATACGTATCCTCTGCTTGACCACAGCAGCACAAAACTGTTGCTGCCTGTTTTTACCAGCTGAGGCGTTGCCGCACTGTCCTCGGTTCCTGCATAATCCGAGAAATAGCGTACTGTTGCAGTGCCACCATCTTTCGGTATAGAAGAAATAAAAACATTTCTTGCTGAACCCTCTCCATTCGTATCACTGTTTCCGGCTATCAGATAAGAAGAATCTGAGAATTCAAAACCACCCTGCGATACACCGGTGTAGTTTACTCCGATCAGCCCCGGTATATCGAACATTGTGTATTCTGCACATTTATTACCATATGACGGAACAAATTCGCCTTTGCTGATATCTGTCGGATATTTTAATACTAGGAGTTTTCGAGGATACGCATCTCCATGATCACTTCCTACAAGTGTTCCATTATCCACCTGGATAAACTGATTGAAGGAATGGCTCACATATCCATACTTCGTGTTCATAACTCCTGTAAATGCATCTGTCAGTGACATATTCGATGTATCCACGGAAAATGTCACGTTTGCCTGATGTCCATCATACATCTGATGGCAGGTTCTCACAAAAATATAATTTCCGTATCTCGCCATTCTGGCAGAACCGGCACGAAACGGAAGTGTTGTATTTGCCCCGAAAAGGCTACAGGAGCCCTGCGCCTTCCAGTCCTTCGAATACTTTGTAAGCCGATAGACTTCTTTTTTCTTATCTCTTTCCTGGTTGTTTGCTCCGGTAAGGATGTAATAATTATTATCAGCCTCATAGAATGCTCCGAAAATCGGAAGGCTCAGCTGTAAAGTCATCGTCTTCTGCAGATTATACTGTTTGTCATAATATTCGATCAGAAGTGTCTGACTGTCAATTGCCCCGGCCTGTACACGCATCAGCCCGCCGTCCGGGCTTTGTGTCAGATATGAATTAACTGTCGATGACCGTATAGAATAATTCTGTGCCTCCAGATTCATTCCAGTATAAAAATTACAGGATGTTTTTACCGAATCCGAAGCCGGAATATCTGCCTCTAATAAAGTTCCGGAACCAACTGCATCCGCTTCATTTTCCGTCAGTGCTCCGGCTTCATTCTGTACCTCTTCCTCTACTTCATCAAATTCCGTTTCCGAATCTCCATCAGAAAAAGCTTCCTCCTGGTCATCCACAAACTCATCTGAATTTGCTTCCTCCTGATTCCCGGGTTCCTCTTCTTCCAATGTCACATCTGTGTCTGTCTCAGGATCTGCATTTGTTGCAGGATCTGCATTTGTCACGGGATTTCCATTTAGATTCCCATTTGTCGCGGGATTTTCATCTTCCTCAACAGAAAACTCTGCATCTGATGTAGCCTCATCGGATGCCATATTCTGTGATTCCGCCTCTGTGGTTATCATATCTGAAGAAAAATCTTCTGCATAGACCGGTGAAGTTCCCAATACACACAACGACAACAGAATGGATAAAATCTGTGCATTTCTTCTTTTCATAGTTCTCTCCTTATGTATTCTCTCTGATGTGGTTCTATATTACTACAACATTCGACAAATGAACAGAGCTTTCACATAATCAGTTACCGGTGATTTTCTAGCAACTGTGAACAGCAATATTTTTATATTTCCTATATACTGGCGAAAAAAAGAGCTTTCTGATTTTCTCTCAGAAAACTCTTCGGATATTTAAGATTTTTTATGAAGTCCGGCGGTCATTGTTTGTCGTCTCTGTATCGCAGACCTCACCGAGTGAGGCAACGTAGTAGTCGATTGATACGTTCTTGCGGCGGGTGAGTCTTTTGTTGAATTCTATGTTGATTCGTTTTGATACGAGTGTGCAGTTTTCCTGGGTTATCCCTATCAGCATTACGAGATACTGCTGGATGTTGTATCGGGTGTAAAAATCGCCTTTACGGACTGCTTTCTGAATGGACTCGCGGAGAAGTTCTGAATAGTATTTCTGATTTTCGTCATCTGTCTCGATATTTATAAAGTCCAAGGTGCAGAGCATCAGGAATACAGACATGCCGGTTCGTTCCATCATGCGGCCGAACACGTGGTAAACGTCCACGAAGCTTGGATAGGTGCAGTAGTAAGCGCCTTCGATGGATTCTTTTTCACGAAGGCGGTACTTGATGTCTTCGATCGCGCCTGCTGCCTGAGAGGTTCGCTCTCCCATAAGTTTGAATCGCTCGAGCATTCCGGCAGATGGTGACAGGCCGAGTTCGTCGAACATCAGCTTGGTTGTTCTTTTGTAGACATCGAGGCCGTCTTTGTAGCGGGACATTCCGATGAGGCTGTCGATTTCCCATATCTGCCAGTCGTAGAATGGATAGATTTCGGCTGCGCTGTGTGCAACACGGTAGAGTTCTTCGAATTTTTCTTCGGTTTTCAGGTAGTGGCACAGTTCTTCGACACAGTCGAAATACATATCTCGACATGCGATGTTTTCGACTGCCGCCCAGTCCTCGCCCATCATATCCGGGAGGAATTCTCCGGTATAGAGTTTCCATGCTTTGGCGTAGATTTCCATTTTGGTCTTTTGGGATTTTTCGTGACGTGCTGATTCGATCGTCTGCTTGAAGTCGCATACGTCTACTGAAGTTTCGATATCCGGGTTCCAGGTACACATTCCACCATTTATATTGATGTAACTGCTTTCCGGAAGCCCCGCTGCGGTGAGCTGCTTTCGGAGCCTGAATATTGTGTTGTTGAGGCTGCCGTTTTTATTTTCGACATCGCTTCGGCCATACAGGGCATCGATGAGTGCTGCTTTGGAGATTCCTCCATCCTGTGTATGTAGAAGTAATAATTGAAACAGCTGTGTGGTCTTTGATACATTGTTACGGTCCAGGACCAGTTCTTTTCCTTTATATTCCAGTGTAAATCCACCTAACATTCGAACTTTCAGTATATTTTTCATACTTTTCTCCTTCAACAGATATCGTGTTCTGTTTCTTGTCTTTTCATTTTGATTAGACTCGTCCTTATTTAGCATATCACTCAATATGTTAAAGCTCTATCTAGCAGATAATTTCTTTGCTATCTCATCTATTTTTTCCTGAGTATAACCGGTATACTCTTTTATCTTGTCCATAGTTTCATGATTCATAAGCATTTTCTCAATCAACTCTCTTCGTCCAAATTCAATTCCCTCCTGTTTTGCTTCCTCCCGTAATTCATCAATTGCAAGACACATACTTGTTTCCTCCTTTTCTTCATTGAATTTCAGTTTTGAGTTAGTAAGTGTATTCAGCATGACTACCGTTTCTGTCTTCATGTTCTGAAATCCGTCATCGGTTTGGATCAGGTCAACCAGTTTTTCTTTTTCCTTCGAATATTTGATATACAACAGTACTTCCCGCAGATCTGTGTGAAAACGGTTGATTTCTCTGTTACGACCGAACGGCCGAAGATAATAAGATACAGTTTCCTGTAAAGAACCAAAAGAAATGTGATGCTTTGTTATATTTTATCACAATATGCTCCGCAAGTCCACGAGAACATTTTGCTCTTTTTTCGACATAAAAAACAATCCCACCGCAATTGTTGTAGGATTCTTAATATCAACTTGGTGATAGGCATCTGCAAATTCATATCCAGCAAGTTGTGGATGCTTCCAACCCCGACCAGGCATCTGCAGCTCCAATACTAGCAAATTGCAGATGCTTCCGATCCTGACCAGGCATCTGCAAATCCAATTCCAACAAGTTGTGGATGCTTCCAACCCCGGCCAGGCATCTGCACATCCAATTCCAACAAGTTGTGGATGCTTCCACGTCCGGAGTTCACCCCTATATGTATCTGCATATCTAATTTCAGCAAGTTGCAGATGATTCCAACCCTGACCAGGCATCTGCACATCCAATTCCAACAAATTGCAGATGCTTCCGACCCTGACCAGGCATCTGCAAATCCAATTCCAACAAGTTGCAGATGCTTCCGATCCTGACCAGGCATCTGCAAATTCATATCCAGCAAATTGCAGATGCTTCCAACCCCAACCAGGCATCTGCAAATCCAATTTCAGCAAGTTGCAGATGATTCCAACCCTGACCAGGCATCTGCAAATCCAATTCCAGCAAATTGCAGATGCTTCCAACCCCGGCCAGGCATCTGTAGCTCCCAAAACAACAAATCAAAGATGCCCACCGGTGAATTTTCTTCTCAAATTCGCTGGTGGGCATCTTTATTGCATCTCTATTTCATCAAATAGCTATATATGTCTCTTTTTGATACACCGCGGTCTTTCGCGACCTGTTTCATGGCATCTTTTCTGGACATTCCCTGTTTTTCATAGATTTCCATATGCTCTTCTATGGAAATCTCTTCCCACGAGGCCACTGCTTCTTCTTTCAGTTCCTGACGGCTTTTGCCCTCGATGACCAGCACACATTCTCCGAGCGGTTTTTCTTTCTCATAATGTGTGATCAGATCATCAATTGTGGAATGAAAGGCTGTCTCATGTTTCTTTGTCAGTTCTCTGCAAAGTGTCATTCTGCGGTTTCCAAGTGTTTCCCTCAGATCACGCAGTGTCCTGACCAGTTTATGCGGAGCCTCATACAAAATGATCGTCCGGGTCTCATTGACCAGCTCTTCCAGAACTTCTTTGCGCTCTTTTTTGTCCATCGGAAGAAATGCTTCAAAAGCAAACCGTCTGGTAGGAAGTCCTGATAATGTAAGCGCGGTAATGCATGCTGCCGGCCCCGGAAGGGATGTTACTTCGATTCCAGCCTCATAACACATAGCAGCCAGTTCTTCACCCGGATCCGAAATTCCCGGTGTCCCGGCATCCGTGATCAGTGCGATATTCATACCGTTCTGCATCTTCTCAATCAGCGTATATGCCTTTTCAATCTTGTTATATTCGTGATAACTGGTCATCGGTGTTTTGATTTCAAAATGATTCAGCAGTTTAATACTGTTTCGGGTATCTTCTGCCGCGATCAGATCCACTTCCTTCAATGTGCGGAGTACTCGAAGTGTAATATCTTCCAGATTTCCGATTGGGGTTGCACAAAGATATAATTTTCCACTCATCCGGGAATCCCCTTTCTCTCAGATTATTTGATTCTTTTATACTCTTCCGTATATTTCAAGAATATCACTGGTATAAACACCTGGTTTCTCATAGACGATCAATGGTCGCTCCACCGTTATTCTGGAATTTCCACCTTTTCGTGCTTCGATCAGAACCATATTAGGTTCACGATCTATGTACGGGTACACCAGCTGCATTCTCTTGGGTTCCAGTTTATATTTCATGAGAACCTGAAAGATTTCTGCCAGACGGAAAGGTCTGTGAACCATATAAAAACGTCCTCTGTCTTTCAGCACTGCTGCTGTCTGGCTCACTACATCTTCCAGTGTACAGAGAATCTCATGTCTTGCAATTGCTTTTGCCATGTATGGGTTCTGCAGGCCATGCTGTCCGATCATATAGGGCGGATTGCTTGTCACTGCATGAAAAGAAGCTGCTCCAAAAATTTCAGCAGCTTCCTTTATGTCTCCGCATACAATATCAATATCAGCTTCCAGATGATTGTACGATACGCTTCGTCTCGCCATATCTGCACATTCTTCCTGGATTTCAAGTCCTGTCAGATGTGAACCCTTGTCTTTGGCTTTCAGCAGAAAAGGAATGATTCCCGTTCCGGTTCCCATATCCAGAACCTTTTCATTCTGTCGGATATCTGCAAATCCAGATAACAGAACTGCGTCCATTCCGAAGCAGAACTTTTCCGGATTCTGTATCACATACAGACCATTCTGAAGATCATCAACCCGTTCTCCCGGATATACCAGATCATTCTGCGGATTTTTTTCCATGGGATTTAGAATCTCCTTCTTTTTACTCAATGTCCCTTGTTTCTTTGTCAGTGTTCTTTGCTTTTTTCTTGCGTGACCGGAATTTCAGTTCTCCTACCGGATATTCCTGAATCTCCTTTTCATCATTGACTTCCACGATTACTTTGACTCTCTGTCTGAGAACATTTACACTGTGTACAATTCCCTGTAATCCATCCGGAAGAGTAACCGTATCTCCGGTTCCTGGAAGGCTCTTATTCAGTGCTTCGTAGGTTTCCTGCTCATTCTTGAGACAACACATCAATCTGCCGCAGACACCGGAAATCTTGGTCTGGTTCAGTGACAGATTCTGCTCTTTTGCCATCTTGATAGACACAGGTGCAAACTCGGAAAGATAGGTGTGACAGCAAAGCTGTCTGCCGCAGATGCCGATTCCCCCAAGAATCTTAGTCTCATCTCTTACTCCGATCTGGCGAAGTTCGATTCTTGTCTTAAAGATAGCTGCCAGGTCCTTGACCAGCTGACGGAAATCAATTCTTCCATCTGCCGTAAAATAAAACAGCACTTTGTTATTGTCAAATGTATACTCCGCATCAATCAGTTTCATTTCCAGACCATGTTCGCGGATTTTTTTCTGGCAGATTTTAAATGCATCTTTTTCTTTCAGGCGGTTCTGTTTCTCCCTGTCCTCATCTGACTGTGTGGCAACGCGAAGGACTTCTTTCAGCGGATGGACCACCTCATCCTCACTCACTTCTTTCGGTCCGAGTACAACTCGTCCGAACTCCACACCGCGGGCAGTCTCTACGATCACATGATCACCGATCTTCATTTTGTAGTTTTTCGGATCAAAATAATAAATCTTTCCGACATTTCTGAATCTTATACCAACAATTTTTGTCATTCTATCTCTCCCTGATCGTCAGGAACAGAAGTTCAAGTGCAAGTTCAAAA